>JAABUO010002378.1_pt1 | contig 23002 bp, 11 predicted proteins | sample 5559291 | NCBI WGS metagenome assembly JAABUO01 (sample SAMN10711878, study PRJNA513372) | rock metagenome | isolation source: Antarctica rocks | place: Antarctica: Victoria Land, Finger Mt sud
TTTTACGTCTTTTATCATTAATTAGCAATATGCATCTCGTCGTAAACTCGATAATTATCGACATTATAATATTAAACTAATGCGTAAATTAACTTATCTTAAAATAATAAGTGACTTAACAAGAATTAAAGATGTCTTAATGATGTCGCGATATAACATGTAATGTTCTTTTTCTTAAACTTCTTCATAACTGAATTTAATTTTAAACGTTTAAGAATGTTATTCGTTATTTTTAACTAGACTGATCGCGACGAGTTAATACATCGAGCTCGGGCCGAGTTCTTGACTCGTTAAGACTCGATTCGAGTCACGATTTTAAAATCGAGTATTTAAACCGAATCACGATATTAATATCGAGTATTCGAGCCGGCTCATGATGTTAATATCGAGTATTCGGGCCGGGCCAGAATGTTAATATTAAACCTCGTTTAAACTAATTAATACATCGAGTTTTTAATTCGTTAAGACTCGATTCGAGTCACGATTTTAAAATCGAGTATTCGAGCTGAGTCACGATGTTAATATCGAGTATTTAAGCCGAGCCATGATGTTAATATCGAGTATTCGGGCCGGGCCAGAATGTTAGTATCGAAACTCGACCCGACGATTAATTTATTTTTAACATTATACGAAATTTAATGTAAAAGTATTTATTACTCGTTCGCGTCGTGAAAGCTAACATGTTAATGTAAAACTCGCAAGCGCGAGTCTCGAAAAAATCGCTTAACACTGTCTTTAATAATCTTCGTTTAATGAAGTTAATAAGCGAACGCGTAATCTGCTTCGCACTGAAATGAATAATATTAATTATTATTTATGTTCTTAATCGTTTAAGAATTCGAGCTTAACGACTTTAATACTTTCTTTAACACGTCGATTATTATTTTAACATTACGATTAATTATCTTAACGAAGATTTTAATTCGAAGCGTTAACGATATAAAGAAAAGTTTAATTTAAAGTCATATCGTTTTAATTCTTAACGATATACGCTTTACATTCTAATTTATATTAGCGTCATTCATTTTAATATTCATGTATTTCTTTGCGAAATCATTTATTAACATGCATTTTTAATTCTCGTTTTTAATATTCGTTTAAACGCTTTCATTTTAAGAATTATTCGAGTTTAAATCTCATTTTACAGTCTCGTAATTGCGTTAAATAAGCTGTATTAAATCGCATAACGACGATTTTAATGATAATAATAACTTTTATTAAAGAATCTTTCGTAATTAATCATGTAAGCGTACATAATAATGATAAAGATAACGTTTAAGCTCGTTAATATTATTTGTCATCGTTTTATACGAAGAATAAACGCGCTGTATTATTTGTAAATCTTTAATTAATGTTGTTACATAACTTGTTTAAAAAAATAATAAATTATTAAAATCTCTTACGCTTAACTGTTTATTTATGCTTAAAATGTTAGTAACGAGATGAATTAAATAATGTTAATCGTAATGTTAATGAATTATTAAAAATTATTAATTTTAATTTTAACTCGATAAATATGTAAATTATATAAATTATATTTAGCTAAATCGTAAAGAAAATAAAAATAATTACTTAAATAATTATCATCGCTATTCTTGCGAATTAGTTATTATCGCTTAAAATGCGATCATTCAAATCTTTTATAAAATAAAAGTAACGCGTTATTAAAGTGTTATATATCTTAAGTTAAAGTAATCTTTAAAGTTTATAAACTTTATCTTATCGTCGTCATTTATTTCGTTCTTATTATGACTTAATGAGTAACTTAAAAGATATATGATTATGCATTTATCTTTTTCATCTTTCTTTTAAACTTTTTAATATTATATTAATTACGCTTAAGCTCATCGTCGCTTCTTCTGAGCTTATCATAAGTGCGAAGCTGCTTAGATTTTATATTTATCGTTATTTAATGTATAATAAAGACTAAGAAGATTTAAGTATTAAAGATTAAAGATTAAACTTAAATGAAGAGATTAACTAATCGTTAAACGTAAAGATAAGCTCATTAACTAAATAAGCGACAGTAACGAACGAAGATAATTATTAATAATAAAATAACATTAAAAATGATGTAATTTTGTTTTAAAGAATTTCTCGCTTAATGATTCTTCGTGTAACGTTAATTACTTATTTAAATAATAATAAAAATTTTAATGCATTTAACGACACGTTTTAATTAAACTCGTTTATTATTATTATTAATAATTAAATTATAAGTTTAATTATAATACGTATATTAATAAATTATATATTGTTATAAACGACGACGTTAATGAAAGCGTATTTAATGATATCGCATTATAAATAATGCTCGCGATGAATTAATTACTTAATGAAAACTTCGATTTTACAAATGAATCTTCATTTCTTAAAAACGAATGAAGCCGTTTAATGACTAAATTAAATAAAGATTTATTATAATTAATCTCTTCGTCATCTTTCGCGATTACTGTTATTTAATATCGTATCGTTTTTAATTTTATCGTTTTATAAAAATAATTTATATCTTAATAATAATAAATGCGATTAAAGTTTTTACATTACTCGTAATAATATCGTTAACGAGTAAGAAGATTAAATATATATAATTCGTCTTTCTGTAACTACTTCTTACGTTTATTCTTTAAACGCTTCGCACGAATGATATCGCTGATTTAAATAAAAGTAATTAATTAATTAATACATAAAAGAAGTAACTTAAAATAATAATTAAGATTTTATCTTTTAACACTCGTATCTCTTTATCTTTTTTTAATATTTTAAGCTCGAAAGAAATATCATCATTCGTAATATAATCGTTAAGATCTTTACGAGTTTATAAATTAATTAGTTTAATGACGAAATCTCTCTTATCGCTATTTTATAAATGAAATAATATATTCTTTAAATCTCTTCAGTCGTTACGTTTCTTTAACGTCTTTAACATCTCGATTATTTAATCGAAGTAACGAATAATAATTTAATTACAAAGCGAAAAATGCGTGTAATTTTAGTTAATACATTAGTTAAAGATTAAACGAGATTAATAATTACGTTAAAGCTCGAAGTTAAACTCGCTCGTATAATTAAATACTTTTATATTTAAGTCGTGTAAAATCTTTTTATCATTAAGTACGATTATTTAATTCATAACGTAAGATAGATTACATACATTTAAATCATCATTCTGAAAGCTTACAAACTTCTTAATTATGTTTTCGTTTTTCTTTTTATTATATATTTTAAAATTAACTTTATTCTTTTAATTATTATCGTTAATACTTAAAACGATCTCGAATTAATACTGTATGTCGCGTTTAATTTATAAGTTTATATTAATAAATAAAACAATATCTTTAAGAAGATACTTAATGTTTTTTAAATTAAACTTTTTGTTTCATGACTCTGTTTTATTTATTTACTTTAAAACATTTAATATTCTCTTTACGACTGCTTTTTTAACAGATTTAAAAGATAAATGAAGTTTAAAAATAATATCTTTCTTTTTCTTAACATGTTAAGTAATAAGAATTTATTTAATATTAATCGTAATGTTTCGCATACGTTCAGTTAACATTATCTTTATAATAATGTTACTTAATGTTTAATAAGTTATAAGTAACGCAAAGTGCGATTAAAAAGAAAGTGAAATTATGTAATACGTTTAAAAAATTAAAGTGTATAAGATTTAATGAACTTAAATAACGATTCTTTAAATTTACTTTAACTTAAAAATGTCGTTCTTTAACGTCTTAACTCGAATAAAATTTCTTAACTTTCTTTACTGCTAAATTAACAACGATATTACATTTTAGTAATTTTACGACGATCGTCATCTCATTTTTTAATTATGTAAATTATAATTAACATCGTTAAACGCTTAAATGTAACTTTATAATAAAATGTTAAAATCGTGTTATTCATAAAGACTTTAAATAAAGAGCTTATCTTCGCGATTATATTTAAGAAGCGATTAATAATAATGTAAAAGTTATATAATCGTTAAATAAATAAATATAACACGTTTTAATTAAATTACATGATTAATCTGCTTATTAATAATAAATGAATCGTCGTAATTTGCGACGCTTTTATAAAAACGTTTATTATCACATTTTTACGAGTCGCAACAGTGAAAGTAACAGGCAGATTCGCTTAAAAGCATTATGACTTGTAATGCGATACTGATTTAATTAATAAACGTTATGATGCTAAAAGACGATTAGTTATACTTTTTAAATAAAGAAAATCTCGATTTAATATAAACGATTAATTATTTTAACAGATTCTGATTAAATTACGAAGACACATATCGTATTTTCATTATAAATTAAGTTATTAAAAATATTTTTATTAATAATTATCGTTCTGTTTAACTGCATCGTTTATTATGAATGTATAAATACATGAAACTTAACGATAAAAGCGTAAAAGATTATTATTAACGACGTATGTTAATCGATATTCTTTTTTCTTTTAATGAATTATTATTTTCACGATGAAAAGATTACGATTTTTCATGTTTAATATCGTTCTATTATTAAGAAACATTCTGTTAACTTAAAAGTAACGTTCTTTAATCTTAATAATTATTACTATATCTTTTATCGAGATAAGAAACGATTTAAGTTTACGTAATACGAATATATTTAATTAAAACAGATCGATTTAAATTAAATGTTATAAAGAATTTCATATTATTAATAAATACTCGAATCAGTAGAAACAGTAATGTTAAATATTCTTTACTGAAAACTTTCGTGAATATAGCGAGTAACATCGACAAATTCTCGAGTGTTAATTAATTAATCATTTACGACTAATTATCACTTTAACATCGTTAACATCGTTAACAGATAATTAAATGAAGAATTCATTTAATCATCACTAAATTACGTCATTTATCTTAAGTTATTATCTGTTTATTATAATTTATTTTACGAAAGTATTAAACTATTTATTAAACTTTCTATTAAATCATTTATTAAATCATCTCACAAATCATCTTTTAAATCATTTATTAAATCATCTTATAAAACATTTATTAAATCATTTATTAAATCATTTATTAAATCATCTTTTAAATCATTTACACGCGTTAAAGTTAGCTTTTACTAACAATACACATACTGCAGAATCAGATTTCATTAAATTATTTATTAAATTATTTACTAAACTATTTTTTAAATCACCTTTTAAATCATCTACACGCGTTAAAGTCAGCTTTTACTAACAATACACATACTGCAGAATCAGGTTTCATTAAACTACTTATTAAATCATTTATTAAACTATCTTACAAATCATTTATTAAATCATCTCATAAAACATTTATTAAATCATCTCACAAAACATTTATTAAACTATCTTACAAACCATCTTTTAAATCATTTATTAAACTATCTTTTAAATCATCTTTTAAATCATTTACACGCGTTAAAGTCAGCTTTTACTAACAATATACATATTGTAAAATCAGATTTCATTAAACCATTTATTAAATTACTTATTAAACTATCTTTTAAATCATCTTTCAAATCACCTACACGCGTTAAAGTCAGCTTTTATTAACAATACACATATTGCAGAATCAGGTTTCATTAAATCATTTATTAAATCATTTATTAAATTATCTTACAAATTATTTATTAAATCATCTCACAAAACATTTATTAAATCATCTCACAAAACATTTATTAAATCATCTTACAAATCATTTATTAAATCATTTATTAAATCATTTATTAAATCATCTTTTAAATCATTTACACGCGTTAAAGTTAGCTTTTACTAACAATACACATACTGCAGAATCAGGTTTCATTAAATTATTTATTAAATTATTTACTAAACTATCTTTTAAATCATTTTTCAAATCATTTACACGCGTTAAAGTCAGCTTTTACTAACAATACACATATTGCAGAATCAGGTTTCATTAAATCATTTATTAAATCATTTATTAAACTATCTTACAAATCATTTATTAAATCATCTCACAAAACATTTATTAAACCATCTTACAAAACATTTATTAAACTATCTCACAAATCATCTTTTAAATTATTTACTAAACTATCTTTTAAACCATCTTTCAAATCACTTACACGCGTCAAAGTCAGCTTTTACTAACAATACACATACTGCAGAATCAAGTTTCATTAAATCATTTATTAAATCATTTATTAAATCACTTCACAAATCATTTATTAAATTACCTCATAAAACATTTATTAAATCATTTATTAAATTATCTCACAAATCATTTATTAAATCATCTCATAAAACACTTATTAAATCATCTTACAAATCATCTTTTAAATCATTTATTAAATTATCTTTCAAATTATCTTTCAAATCATTTACACGCGTTAAAGTCAGCTTTTACTAATAATACACATACTGCAGAATCAGATTTCATTAAATCATTTATTAAATCATTTATTAAATTATCTTTTAAATCATCTTTCAAATCACTTACACGCGTTAAAGTCAGCTTTTACTAACAATACACATACTGCAGAATCAGGTTTCATTAAATCATTTATTAAATCATTTATTAAATTACCTCACAAAACATTTATTAAATCATTTATTAAATCACCTTTTAAATCACCTACACGCGTTAAAGCCAGCTTTTACTAACAATACACATACTGTAGAATTAGATTTCATTAAATCATTTATTAAATCATTTATTAAATCATCTTACAAATCATTTATTAAATTATCTTATAAAACACTTATTAAATCATCTTACAAATCACCTTTCAAACCATTTATTAAACCACCTTTTAAATCACTTACAGGCGTTAAAGTTAGCTTTTACTAACAACATACGTATTACAGAATCAGATTTCATTAAATCATTTATTAAATCATCTCACAAATCATCTTTTAAATTATTTATTAAACGTTCTACTAAACGCTCTACTAAATGCTCTATTAAACGCTCTATTAAACGCTCTATTAAACATTCTTCATGCCTCTCTTCATGCCTTCCTTCATGCCTTTCTTCATGCCTCTCTTCATAGCTTCCTTCATAGCTCTTTATTAAACACTTTACATAGTTAATAATTCGTTTAAATAAATGATTAAATAGCTAGTTAAATAATTAATTCATTAATTCATTTAATGATTAATTTAATGTTAAAAAAAGAAAATATTTCGCATTAAACGAAACATTTGCTGTCGAGTATATCATTTTAATAATTCGTGTCATTTTAATAATTCGTGCCATTTTAATAATTCGTGTCATTTTAATAATTCGTGTCATTTTAATGATTCGTGTCATTTTAATGATTCGTGTCATTTTAATAATTCGTGTCATTTTAATGATTCGTGTCATTTTAATGATTCGTGTCATTTTAGTGATTCGTGTTAATGATGCCATTTAGGCTATTAAACATGCGCTCGTAGCTAATCACGCTAAAGTGATCTTACAAGATGAGAAATTAATTAAAGTAATAAATTATTTAATTTATTAATTAATTACGTGATTAAACACTCGTCGAGATTTCTTAATGAAGCTCGTTATTAACGATGTTAATAATGTAATTTAATTAACATTCGTTTTTTTCGTTTTAAAGAACGTTTTTAATATAATTATAAATGTTAATAAACGATCATCGCGAAAAGACTTAACGTGAAAAATATATAAATAATTAAAAATGTAATTAAGATGTTTACGATGTAGCTTGTTTATTCATGCTTAAAGCGAAACATAATAAGCGATAAAGATGTAAACGATATTTATTATATCATTTCTTTTAAATCATTAATTTAAATATAATAAAGAATATAAGATAAATAAGCGTGATTCATTAAAAGATGAATAATAACTTTATTATATTATGATTAAATAATTTATTAACGAAATATTATTCACTTTATTTAAGTGTATACTTTTTTTAAAAACTTAACTTCGAAAACATTATAATAATTAATCGCTTACATAAATTCTTATCTTTTAATCGTTTTAACTAAAATCATTTTTATCTTTCATTATAATTAAGTAATAATCTTAATTTAAGCTGCGATTATTAAGATTAATCATTTAATTTAAACTTACATTAGTTTAAAATTTAACATTTTATAATTTAATTTAATTTAATTATCGTACATTTTATAATCTTACTGCATCTTATTACTTCTTTACATTTAATAGCTTAACGTTATATTACGTCGTTACTTTACGTCTTTTAATAAACATCTTATTACGATGCTTAAAGAAAAGTTTAAAAAGATAACGATAAAGAAAGATGTAGCGATTAACGTTATGTATTATATATCTCGAGCGATGAAGCTTAAGAATAATAATTTTATTAATTTCATTTTAAATGATAAGAAAAAGACGCAGAAAGTAAACATAATTAAGTATTATAACATTAAGTCTGTTATCTTTTAAGTTAAGATTATTTTTAACATTAATGAAATAATTAAATTAATAATTAATTCATTTAATGCTTTAAATAATAATCTTTACGTTACTTACAAGATTATAACGAAAATCTTAATGAATTAAGCATTTAATATTCGCTTTAACATTAAATTACATCGAGCTATATCATCGTTATTTAAGAATTATCTTTTAATTCATAATATCTTACATAATTAAATCTTTCGCTTACATTTAAATTTTAACATTCGCGACGTTCTCGTTATAAATTATTTAATTATGTCTTAATCGCGCATTTCATATCTTGAAAATATATATTTTATACATAATATCGCGAATGTAAAGATAACGATCTGCGTTAAGTAAAATAAATAATTCTTCTTAAATTTATATTTAAATCGATTTCAGCTCATACTCAGTTAATTTTACTTAAGAATCATTAAGATTCATTAATTCTTTAGAGTATAAAGAACATATTTAAAAATATCTTCGATTTATTAAAAGATTACATAATTAAGTTAAGTGTTTTCATTTTAACGAATAAAAAAGATATATTCATGAATTAGTATTAAAAGTTTAATAACAGCATTAACATAAAGCGAGTTTTTTTAACATTTAACATGTAATTCAGTTTATTTAAAATTAATAAACATATCATTTAAGTAAAATAAGTAACTTTAAAAAATGATTATTTATTTATTTATTTATCGTATTAACGCACTTATCGCGATGACAAGAAATGTTAACTTATTAAAGATTTCTTTAAATTATAATTAATAAAGACATAACAAGCACTTATTACGAAGGCTTAAACATTATCTTACGAGTTACGTACACTCATTACATTCGCGAAAATAAACAAGAAATATGTTAATTTATTGCGTCTTCTTAATTACTTTAATTATTAATTTAATTTAAAGAATCGCTTTAAAATGAAGTTTAATAATGATAAATGAATTATTATCATTCTTATTAAATCGTTTTTTTTCTTTAACACGATAAATGTAAGCGTAGCTTTTCATCGCTCTTTTATTAAAAAGATTTAACGCTTAATTAAGTTACAGTTAACGTTTAATCTTCGCGAGCGTAATTAATAAAATAATAATAAAAATGTACTTCAGTATTATCTTTTTAGCGAATTAATTATCATTTCAGTTCGTTTAATCATATTTAATAAGCTTAATAAAATTAAATTAGCGATAATTAAAATTCTTAACTTTACTCATATTAACGAGAAAAAATATAAACATAGCGATCGCTTTCGTAATATTATACTGAGTTAAAATCTTCGTATTAAATTTACATTAGTTCTCTTTAAAGATTTAAATCTTTTAATTATTCTTATTAAGTAAAATATTAAACTAAATAAGTCTCAGATATTAATCATGTAATATTTTTAAAAACTTTTTAACGATTTTAATCTTATTAAGAAATTCTTTAAAACAGAAAAGACATTAATGAATGTCGTTATCATAATGCTACTCTTAAAGTTAAACAAGAAAGTTAAAGTTTTAAGCTCGTTTAATAACACAGCTAATACATTCGTTCTTAAACTGAACGAACAGTTTCAGCGATTAAAAAATAAAAACATTAATTTAATAAATAAGAAAATTATTCGTTTTTAATCGCAGTTCACTGAACGTTAAGTAATCATTTAAGATAATCGCGTGTCTCATTTAATAAATGACGATCTCGCTTAACGATGATGAAATGTTTTTTATTAATTATTAAATATTTTTTACGATTAATTAATACATTTAATTATTAATTAAAGTAAGAAAACTTTATATAACATTAAAAATCGTTAATATAAATTACATTATGTTAATCTTAACACTCTGCTTTTAAACGTTACGAGTTTAAGCGATCGTTTTATAAATAAGACGCAATTATAAAATTAATATCATGAATAAAATAATTAAAATAATAAACAGCACGAGACATAAGATTCTTCAGTTATATAAATCGATAATGAAGAAGTTAACGAGACTCACGAAAATTTTAAAAGCGACGAAAGTTTAATAAATGTAAATTACGATGATTTTAATCGTTATATTACACGTTAATCTTCGAAGCGAGATTACGAATTTAAACGTCGTTTACTTTAAAGAATTATTAATATTAAGTTAAATAAAAGAAATAATAAGATCGAGCGCGACGCTGTTATTAAGATTTTTCGCTCGTATTTTTAACGAATTAAGATAAAAAAAACTTTTAATAAGAAAGATTAAGAATTCTTTCAGCGCATCGAGATTAAGTTAAGTGTAAATATTCTTAAGCATAACGTAAGCGCTGTTACTTATACACTGATTAACTTTAATATTATTATGTTAAAAAAATTTAAAGAAGATTATATTATCGTTTAAGAAGTCGCGAAAGTTAAAAACGCAGAAATCTTTATTATTATAACTCACAGTAACGATTTAATGCATTTATTTAATAATAATGAATAACTTTAATTAACGAAAGAAAACATTAAAAATAATTACTTCGCACATTACATAAATAAAAGCTTATTTAAACGACTGATTACGCTCGAATATTCTTATATTCTTTTTATTAAACAATATCGCGCATTTCTTATTATAAATAACATCGTATTCATTATTTAATATAAAGATTAAATGCGTTTCTTAATTAATTTCTTATTTTAACTTAACATGATTATCGTAATTATCGTATTAAGAAGCTTTTACGAAATAAAACGATCATTAACATTTCTTAACGTTAATAAAATTAATATAAAAGTTAATGCGTCTTAGTTTAAGTAAAATGAGATTAAAGTCATTATAATAATCGCGATAGTTAAGATTTATATTAAAATTAAGATATTTATTAAAAACATCGTCATTCTCACGAAATATATTATACAAGTTTAATTATTAAAAAGAAACTTAGTCTTAAACTCGAAAGTTTAAGATGTTAAAGCGTACACGATTAATTCTTTTTAAAACGAAGAAGCTTCTGTCGTTATTTTATATATGATAAAAATTAAAAAACTTAACTTTATTTTTATTTTTAATCGTTTTTTAACTGTTTATAATCGTGCTCGCGACTCGTTTATTATGTTATATAACTTTAATAAACTTTAACACGATTATATTTGCAATTTATATATAATACGACATGTTTAAAATCTGTTCTCGATTAAAGAAGTTTACAGAGAATACTTTAATTAATAAGAATTCATTAATTTTATAAAAACGAAGCGTTAATTTCGAAAGTAAAAATCATTATAACTTACGATTAAAGCTTATATAATAAATCTTAAAGAAGAGTAATAACATTACGAGAACACGAGCGAAGTTTAAATAATAATCTTCGTAAAAAAGCAAAAGCATTATTTAAACTTAAGCGAAGTTTAAGTAATAACTTTCGTAAAAAAGTAAGAGCATTATTCGAACTTAATAAAAGCATTATTTAAATTTAAGTAAAGTTTAAATAATAATCTTCGCAGAAAAGTAAGAACATTATTAAAACTTAAGCGAAGTTTAAGTAATAACTTTCGTAGAAGAGTAAGAGCATTATTTAAACTCGAGCGAAGTTTAAATAATAACTTTCGCAGAAGAACAAGAGCATTATTAAAACTCGAGCGAAATTTAAGTAATAAAATTCTTCGCTTAATGAACACGTTTTATAAAAGACGACATTCTTTTTCGAAGTTTAAATTATTTATTTATTATTAATTCATGTTTATTAAATAAATTAAAATATTAATTATTATGTAATATACATTAAAATAATAACATAATAACTTGTAAATATAATATACTTTAATTAATAATAAACTAGCTTAATCTTTAAGCTGTTAAACGCATCATGTAAGCGTAAATCTTTAACGTAAGTTAAAGTAAATTTTTTTTATTTTAGCTTTCATAGTATTACATTCGCTGCATGTAATATAATTTAATCTTTTATTCGTTTACTTATCATATTTAATGTATATCTTTTAATTTATTCTTATATTCATATAAGATTATGATTTAACATCGTGTATTTCTTATAACGAGCATCATTATTAAGATCGAAATTTATTTATTAAACTTAATTTAATTAATTAAATCTGCATATTTAACATTAGTTAAGTACGCGCATAATTTATTATGTTAACTTATTTCACATAATTAAATAATAACATTAATATTTCTTATATATTTTATCATTATTTATTTTATTTTATTAATTTTATTAACTTATTATAATGATTAGTTTACGTCTTAAAAAGAATATCATTATTAAATATTAAAATTCTTAATTTAATAACGAGTATTAAATTTTTAAAAACATGATAAAAATTAAACGAATCTTAAACATTAATACGAATCAGTAAAAGAATTTAAAAAAACAAGCTAAGTAATGAATTAAAAAGCACGCGTTTATACTTAAGCATAATAAATTTAAAAGTAAAATAATTATCGTTAATAAGTAATTAACATCGTTTTTATATTAAATTAACTCGCTTATGTTTAATAACTTTAAAATAAAACATATTATTAATAATTTAATTATTATAGTTTAACGAATGCTTTTTAACAAGAAACGCTTTAAACTAAGACGCGTTAAACAGATTAACACATCTTTTACTCGTACATAAACTAGTTTTACATTATTTTTAAACGATTAATTATTCATTAACATACGTAAGATTATAAAGATTTAACGAGCATTATTTACGTTTAAGCTTTCGCAGTTATAATTATAAGAAGTCATGTCATTCTTTAAAACATTTAAAAACTTTAAACTGCGTGTAATAATGAGTTCATTCTTAAATTTAATTACTTTAAAAGAGATCTCGAAAATGAACTTAATTTTAATTAAAAATATATTTAATTACGATTTACACGAAGACGAAGATTAATTTTATAATGTTTCGTTTTAAATGTGAATTTAAATTCTTAAAGAAAACATTAGCTACACTGAGATGAACATTATCATTTATTTTATAAACGACGAGTTCTTTAAAATAAATTCAGATAAAACTTTTCGAGCTGTTTTACGTAACGTCTTAAATTAATTTAATCGAGCTGCTCGCTTTAATGTAACTCGCGTTACATTATATTTTAATAAATTAAAAATACATATATATAAATAACGAATTAATGATTAATGTAAAACTTACAAACAAGGCTTTATTAATCTTAGCTTCTCGTTAAGAGTATACAAGACTCGTTAATGTTAATAAAAGCGAAGAAATTATTAAAGTAAATAATTAAAGAAATGAAATCATTTAAAAGCAGTCAGTAATTAATAATACGAAAGAGAGCGATGCGAATAACATATCTGTTTTAATTATAATAAAGAATAACGTTAACTTAACTAACATTACAGTAAAATTTAATAAATTTATAAAGTATGTACATTTACAGCGAATTAATAATAAGTAAAGATTTTACGAACGAGAATTAAGTAATGTATATGCTAAATTAATAACAATTTAAACTTAAAGACACGAAAGAAATTAAAGTAAACGAGATAATAACTTCGATAACGAATAATATTAACACGTTAATAATTAATGTTACATTAAAAGTTAATAAGTTAAAAAAATATATATAGTAATAACGTTAAACTAATAAGAATAAAGATTTCACGAACGAGACTTAAACGCTCTTAAGCTTTTCACGAAAGCGATTAAGATTTAATTATTTAAAGAAAGACGTAACAGACATTATATGAATATTCGTAACGAAGAAGATTAATTTATCATTAATTAATTAAACATCGTTATTTAATAAGTTATTAAAGTATATGTATAAACAGCGAATTAATGATGAATAATCTTTATAAAATATAATAAAAGTTTCGAATCATCGCATTTAAAGCGACGAAAGCTTAACGATAAGATACAGACTTAAGAAAACGACTCGTTAAGACTAGCTTCGAATGAGCTTAACATTTCAGCTTTAATTATTAATTTAATAATAATTATAAGTTTCGAATTAAATAATAATAAATCTTTATTAAAGAATAATAATATTAATAATTTACATTAAGATTTAACAAGTCGAGTTAAATAACACGAAGAAATTATATTATCTTTATTTTAATAAAGAAAATTTAATAAAACACGATAATCTTTCGTCGTACAGTTATAAAAGATCTCGCGAAAGAAAAAAATTATATACGATTAAACGAGAATCTTAACGATATTAAAGATAATAAGAAAAGTATAAAGAAGCGTTACGCGAAATAATTAAGATATTAAAGTTAATATTATTTCTTAATTAATAAGATTAAACAGACTTATAACGAAAATATTATTAATTATTATAAAATATCTTTATAAAGAAAACAAATAATAAAATTACGCTCGACTGTTTTTACATGATTATAATTAAGTTAAATCTTAATTACGCATACATTTACAAAGAATGAAAACGTTATTCTTTTTATATTAAACTTTTAAGATTTTTATAATGTTTAAGATGAAAATGTTTATAAAGAAAAAATATAATGTTAATAATATGAGTCTTAAAAAGATACACAAGAAGATTAATAAATTAAGAATGAATCGTGCTAATTTATTAATAAAATAATAAAGATGCTTAAATTAATTTATCTGAATCGTTTATTATATATAGCGCACGAAGAGATTAATTATACGCGTCTCGAGAAGAAGTTTAATGTACATTTAAAAGAAAACACTTTTAATAAGTTTTAGTTTAGTAATGCAAAGTGCCTTTTTAATAATAAATTAAGAATTAAGTATTCATATATAAACGCGAGCTTATCTGCACGTTTCATATCGTTACAATGAGTTAATTTAATTATTATTTTAATAAACTTAATCGTTAATTAATTAAAAAAGATTTAAATTCATCTTAACGAGAATAATGATTTATTACATTAATAAATTCGTTACGCGTATTATAATAAAAAGATAAACGCGCTAATTATTAAACTAAAAATGACAGATTTAAATCTTTTATTAAAACATAAGCAAGCTAATTTTAATGTCATATGTGTAATTACGATAAGTACGTACAAGACTCGCGTTATAAAATTAATAAAAAATTAATTCATTTTTTTAAAAGCAAGTTTTAAAGCAAGATAATTACGATTAATATGATAGTTTTTCACTTTAAAATAAGATTAACTAATCGTAAATGAGACGCATAAAGAAATGATTAAAATTATTAAAATCATTAATCTGTTTAAGATCATGAATGAAAAATCTCGCAAGTAATTTATTACAGATACATTCTTCGAATTATCTTTTAAATAAATGACGTTATAAGTAAACACGCTAATAATAAACTTAATAATAAATGAATAAATATTAAAATAAAATAAAAAGAAGCTTATTAAGTTAAATTTCTGTACTGTACTTTCGAAAAACTGAATGAAATAAATAAAACATATACGAAAATCGTTAAACTTTAAAAGCTAAATAATTAAATCATTAAGACGTACATTAAATAATTAAAGATCGTGTGCGACACATTATAATTACGACGTGACGTTAATTAATTAAAGTTTTTTAACTTTTTTTTTATAAATATAATATTAAATAAGCATTAAAATGTTAATTACGAGCTTTTATTAAGATTTAACGAACTTGTTAATTTCTTAATAATGATAATTATTAAATAATTTTAAAAGATAAAAAATGAGAATTAAAAAGAATAAAAGATAAATAACTGCGTTAAAAACGAGCTCGAAATTAACATTAATAATTAAATAATAAAAGTTCGTTAACTTAAAGTATTTAACACATTCTCGCGTCTTAAATAACTTTTAGAAACAAAGTTACTCGCGTTCTCTGAAAAAGAAAATCTTAAGAAAAGATATATTCGCTTTTAATCAGATCGTCTTAATAATTTAAAGAAAGTTAAATCTTTTTATAAGAAATACATTCTTAATATTATTTTCGAAAAAAATTATATTAAGATTAAAGTAATTAACGAGCTTATTAATAATGTTTAAAATAAGAACGAAAAGATTATATTCTGTATTATAAGTTTTACGAATGTACTTATTCTTTATTAAATAAGTAACAGAATCTTTATTTTTCGTTAATGTCGTTTTTAAAAGTTATTACATGTATAACGAAAGAAACATGTTCAACATAATTATTAACGTTTAATTATGTAATACTTTTAACTTGTTCTTAAAGTTTTTATAGCTTTAATAAATGAATTAATATTTAAATTTAAAGTAATGAACATAATTTAATTATTTTAAAACGACTTGAAAAAATTATAAAAGTATTTAAATAAAAAGTCATCACGCTTTATTATTAACATCATTAAATTAATTAATGTTAATTATAATTTATATAAAATTAAAAGATTAATTCAGATTAACTCGAAATAAATGAAGAAAGATTAAACATAAATTAAGAAAAGAGTTAATCGTCTTAAATAACATGAAAAGATTATTACTTATAGCTTACGCTGCGTAAATTTCGAGATTAAGATATTAATATACGATAAACAAAATCGTTGAACGCGTTTAATAAAGTTAATTTTAAAGCTTAAAATATTTTAAAATACGAAATTAATTAAAGATATTAAGAATGATTTTAAAGACGATAATAATATCATTAAAGTTAATGACTTGTTAAGAAATAACGACTGCGTTTAAATTACACAGCTTTATTCATATGCATTAAAAAAGCGCGATATGTTATTATTTCATTAGTTTATATTATAAATAATTATACTTATTCTTTCTTCTTTAACATTCATTAATATATTCATTAAAACTTATTAAGATTATGAAAAAAATTATATAATTAACATTAAGCTTTATAATTCTTAACAGATATTGCTTTAGCGATTTAATAAATCTTTAATGATAAAAATAACATTACTCGAGTATAATTATAGATTCTCATTTTCGTTCTTTTAAATAAATTCGTTCGAATAACTTATTAAGAAAATCGTAATTACTTAATTAACATTATGTTTAAATGTATATAAATTAATAATAATTTAAAAAAGCAGACGCAGTATCATTTTATAAATTAATAATTATGTTTTTCTGTATTAATCTTAGCTACGATCGTTTTACATTTATGAAACGTAATAAAGCTTAAAAAAACTCACTCATTAAAGTAATGAAAATATTTATTAAACGTTAATGATTTTATAACTCGAAATTACGATGTTTTAAACGAGCGAGTAATATTTATCTCGCTTTTATTATATTATTATTATAAATCATTAAAAGAAATAAACGAAAGATTATAAATAAGAAAAGTGCGCTTTTCTTAAAGATTATAAGTCTTAAAGTTCGAGTCATTTACATAAAAATGTGTACTCGAACGTTTTTTTATACTTATTAAACGTTTATATATTATAAATAATTTAAAGATGAACGTAATTAATAAAGATATGAAATATAAAAATATATAAATGTTTTCTCAGAAAAGAAACAAAGCGCTGTTAACGCATGTAAAGAACGCGTGATACTTTATATATATCATACTTTAGCTTAAACGTTAACTTAACTTTTAATGTTTAAAATTTAAATGTTAGCTCGCTCATTTACGATTTTATATTAATTTAAATAATTCACGTTTAATAATAACGACTTAATTAAAGCTTGTTATCGCGAACATAAAAATTATAATTTATAAAGTTTAATTTTACGAAAGTTCTTTGTAAAGATTATAACTTAAAGAGCGTACGCGTTATAATCATCGCGTTTAATTATTAACAAGCTTAATAATATAATTACTTAATTAAATAAAATATAAATATATTTCGCTTAATCGTGATTATAATAATCGAGTTTTATAATCTTCGAGCGATTATTATTAAAATATTAAATGCGATCGAGAAATGTTAAACGCGATTACTTTCATATATTTTAAAAATTACATAATAATTAATGACATTAAAGTAAACATTCTTAGTTTAATGAATCTGTTTCGCAGTTTAATAAATTATATATTATTTAAACTCGTAAAAACGATAAATTAATTTTTAAACGTTATTTCATTAAAAGCTATGAGAATTTAATCGCTAAAGTCGCACATTAAAAGATGAAATGCTTTTTTTATATATTATATATATATAGCTCGATTAATGAATCTTAACATTACGCTTTAAATTATTAATCTTTAATCATGTTATTATACATGAAAATTAATCGCAGAACGTTATTATTAAAGATAAATTAACTTTAACTTTTAACTCGTTTAAAATGAAAGTTTAATCGCTTATATTTATGTTTAATAACTCGAATATCGTCTTTAAAATGTAATACATTTTAAATATTAAACTTATAAACATAAAAAAAACTTTCTATCGTTAAATATTCTGTGTTTATTTAAGAAATTATAAATCATAATATTAAACTCTTAACAGAAATTACGTTAAACGAAAAGAGAAATTATGTAAAATAATGTTATTATACGATCATGAAAACGAAATCTTTTTATTTACTTTTTATATAAAGTACACGACTCGTTTTCTTTACTGTAAAATGCGATGCTCATAATTTCTTTATACATACTGAGTGTCTTTTAATCTTCGATCTCGCGAATTAATAAAGATTTTTAATTTTAAAGATTACGTTTAATATTCTCTTACGATTCGAGTACGATAATAATTTAATTAATCGAGTTAAACTTTAACATTTTATTAAAATGCTGAAAAAGTAACAGCGTTTACTTTAAAATTAATTAAGCATACGTAATTAGTTTAACTCGAAATCGAAGATTATAAAAAGTTAGTTTACAGAATCTTTTTAACAGCTGTGTTAAATTACTGCAAAGCTTAATTCTTTAATAAATGAGATCGTTTACTTATACATTAAGCGAAGATATAAGTTAAAGAAATGACATTTACGACGCTTTCGTAAATAATTAATTTCGCGTACATTAATATAATTAATTAACTTTAAATTTATGATTCGAGAAATAATAACGAAATCGCGAAAAAGCTAAATAAGCTATTAAATTTATTATAAACGATAAATATGTAATTACTCGAGATCTTGCATATTATAATTAAGAATAAGATCATTAATAATGCGATAACTTATTTCAGACATGTAATTTTCTAAACTTTTCATTAATTCTTTTTATTATAAAAGTAAAGTCGTGCAGAAAAAATTTTAAATTTTTTTTTAAATAAAGTTTATAAGTAATATGTCGATCGTTCATTATCTGTTTTTAAAAAGATTTTGTTACAAGTTCGAATAAAGAATTAAAGAATGAATTAAAAATAAAGAATTAAAAATTAAATGTATTCATGCTTTAATTTAATATTAAATCTTTAAGAAAATTTAGATAAAAATTCGAAATACAGCTTATAAGCAATTAATACTTTTACTTAACGATAAATACGTCTTTTTGTTAAATTTCTTAAGAAGTTATTCGTTAATCGTTAATTATCGTAAAATTAATATGAAACGAGATTAAAAGTCGTAATTCATAATGAATTAAGAGCTTATAAAAGATTCTTTAATTAATTTTAAGATACAATACGCAAGTTATAACATTACATTCAGTAATCTTATAAGATTTTCTTTTAAAATGAATAACTGAAGACTTTATTATATTTATTATGTTAATTCGTTAAATCTTTTCAGAGAATTTTTAATTATGCTGTATAACTGATAGTTTTAAGCGTTAAAAAATGTTATTTTTAGATTTTTCAGAGCGAGCTACTAATATTAATTATATATATTAATTTTAATTTCGAATATTAAATATAATTAATTTAATGTTATATAGAAAAAGAAGAAACTTACGAGCACTCGAGAAATAATTCTTTAAAAGAATTTTAATAATCTTTAAACTCATTAACATTACATTATTAATAAGAATTATTTTCTTTTCAGAGACTTTAAAGAGTAATTAAAAAAGAATGTTCTTATAATAATCGAGATTCTTTAAGAAATAATAAAGATCGTGAAAAGATGTAAGCTAATTAAAATATAATTAATAAGCTTTTCTTAAAGATAATTTAACATTAGCTTTACGTTTACGATGTTTATTCTTTAATAGCAGTTCTTACATTAACAGTTTATAAAGTGAACTAAATTTTAAATTTTAGCTTAAGTAACATTCGTCGCTTAAAGTCGAATAAAATCTGAATTTAAGCTAATCTCGTTAAGCTGAATTTTACTTTTGTTAATAAAATCTGCGTTCGTTCATATATCGCTAAATTAAATCTCGCTTTTATTAATAAAATCTGCGTTCGTTTATATATCGCTGAACGAAAGTTAGCTTTAATCGCTTATGTCGCATATGTTATTTATGTCGCATATGTTATTTATGTCGCATATGTTATTTATGTCGCATATGTTATTTATGTCGCATATGTTGTTTATGTCGCATATGTTAAGTCTTCTTTTTATATTTATTATATATATTTACAGAGACTTATTTAAAGATAGATTATAATATAAAGCGTCGTTATAATAAATATTATCGTTATACTTAAAAGCATCATTACTAGTATATAAACATTCTTCATTCTCGATCATTCGTTTCTTTAAATATACATTAACTTGAATTAAAGTAACTTAAAAAACGACTTAATTAATTATAATTTTAATGATGATTTACAGATCGCATCTCGAGTCTTGCGCGAAGCACATAAAGATAATATTATTAAAAGTTGTTTACAAGCGCGATCATTAAGACATTAAGCGACATGATTCGAGTAATCTCAGTAAGCATTTACTATAAACGACTCAGAAAACGGCTTAGTTAATTTTAATTTCATGAAGATTAATAATCTTATCTGCATATAAAGTATATGTCATGATTAAAGATAACGAATTAATGATTAAGAAAATGAAATGAATGATTTCTATTAATGTAATATTTCTCGATCTTCTTATTTGAACATTAATTATGCGTGCATGTCTGAATGAAACAGCTGCTTTAGTTTTTCAGCGATGACTCGTTTTCTCATTTCTTAATTTTATATAAGTAACAGTCTTAATTCTTTTTCTATTAATTTTTTCATTTTCATCATTATTCTTAGCTTCTCGCAGTCTTTACAAAGCTCGAATTATTCGCTATGAATGCATTATAATAACTTGTTAAACTTAACGCATTAGCATTTTTTATAATATTTCGAATTAATTTAACATTATTTAACATGTTTAATAAAGAAGCTTTAATTATGTATTAATACACAGACGCTTTTATCATTATGTTTAACGAATTTATTTTCATTTTAAACTTATAACAAGAACTGCTATTAAAGAATAAACATCGTAAACGTAAAGCTAATGTTAAATTATCTTTAAGAAAAGCTTATTAATTATGTTTTAATTAGCTTACATCTTTATATAATCTTTATTATTTCTTAAAGAATCTCGATTACTACAAGAACATTCTTTTTTAACTGTTCTTTAAAGTCTCTGAAAAGAAAATAACTCTTATTAATAAAGTAATATTAATGAGTTCGAAGACTATTAAAACTCTTTTAAAGAATTATTTCTCGAGTGCTCGCAAGTCTTTTCTTTTTTTATATAACGTTAATTTAATTGCGTTTAATATTTAAAATTAAATTCAGTGTATATAATTAATGTTAGTAGCTCGCTCTGAAGAATCTGAAGATGACATTTTTTAACGCTTAAAATTATCAGTTACACAGCATAATTGAAAACGCTTTAAGAAGATTTAACGAGTTAATATAACAGACATAATAAAGTCTTTAATTATTTATTTTAAAAGAAAATCTTATAAGATTACTGAATGTAATGTTACAGCTTGCGTATCGCATTTTAAAATTAATTAAAGAATCTTTTACAAGCTCTTAACTTATTATAAATTACGACTTTTAATCTCGTTTCATGTTAATTTTACGATAACTAACGATCGACGAATAATTTCTTAAGAAATTTAACAAAAAGACGTAATTATCGTTAAATGAAATTATTAATTACTTACAAGCTGTATTTCGAATTTTTATTTAAATTTTCTTAAAGATTTAACATTAAATTAAAGCATGAATACATTTAATTTCTGATTCTTTACTTCTGATTCATTCTTTAGTTCTTTATTTAAACTTGTAACGAAATCTTTCTGAAAAAAGATAATGAACGATTAACATATTACTTATAAACTTTATTCGAAAATTATTTTAAAACCTTTTTTGCACGACTTTATTTTTATGATAAAAAGAATTAATGAAAAGTTCAGAAAATTACATGTCTGACATAAATTGTCGTATTATTAATGATCTTATTCTTAATCATAATGTATAAAATCTCGAGTAATTACATATCTGTCGTTTACAGTAAATTTAACAGCTTATTTAACTTTTTCGCGATTTCGTTATTATTTTTCGAATCATAAATTTAAAGTTAATTAATTATATTAATGTACGCGAAATTAATCATTTATGAAAGCGTCGTGAATGTTATTTCTTTAACTTATATCTTCGCTTAATGTGTAAATAAACGATCTTACTTATTAAAGAATTAAGCTTTACAATAATTTAACACAGCTGTTAAAAAGATTCTGTAAGCTGACTTCTTACGATCTTTAATCTCGAGTTAAATTAATTACGTGTGCTTAATTAATCTTAAAGTAAATACGCTATTATTTTTTTAACATTTTAACAGAATGTTAAAGTCTGACTTAATTAATTAAACTGTCATCGTACTCGAATCGCGAGAGCATATTAAACGTAATCTTTAAAATTA
>JAABUO010002379.1_pt1 | contig 23001 bp, 22 predicted proteins | sample 5559291 | NCBI WGS metagenome assembly JAABUO01 (sample SAMN10711878, study PRJNA513372) | rock metagenome | isolation source: Antarctica rocks | place: Antarctica: Victoria Land, Finger Mt sud
TCCTGCTCGTCATCGCATTGTTGCTCGGCGCGCTCCCGCCGGTGCGAAAAGGCGTCGCGCAGCGACTCGGTCTTTCGAATGTCGAGATCATCATCGTGACCGTCGTGCCAACGCCGACCCCGACTATCGTGCCGTCCCCAACCAGCCCGTCCATTGGGACCGCAGCGGCGACGCGCCCGCCCGACAATCGCATCGCGCGCGCCGAGTTAGGGACGGAGACGACGGTGCCGGAGGCGCAGGCACGCATGTCGTTTCCGGTCGGCGTGCCGGACCTGCCGGACTATCGCACGCCGGACGCGATCTACACCGGGCAGCCACCGGCGGGGGGTCGGGTGTCACTGGTGTACATCGCGCGCCCCGGCCTCCCGGCGATCGCGGGGACGGATATTGGGATGCTCGTGCAGGAGTTCCGGGGTGGCCTCAGCACGGGCCTCTTCCAGAAGGTCGTCCCCGCGAGTTCACACATCGAGCCGGTAACGATCAATGGTGTACCGGGCTACTGGATCGAGGGTGGCCTGCGCACCTTCGCCTATCAGGATGCGAGCGGCAACGTGCAGTTCGAGCAGACGCGCATCGCCGGTAATACACTGCTCTGGGAACAGGACGGCATCGTCTATCGCCTCGAATCGCTCCTGCCGAAGGACGATGCCCTCCGCATCGCCGCCCGTATCCCCGATCAGCATCTGTAGCGCCCTTCGAAAGGGTAAGGTGCGGCATGCCTTAGTCACAGTTGCTGCCGCAGCACTTTACCGAGCGGGGAGCGCGGCAGTTCCGTGCGGAACTCAAAGCACCGCGGCACTTTATAGGTCGCCAGCCGCTCCCGACAGAAGCGGCGCAACGCGGCCGCCGTGGGCGGCGCATCGTATGGCACGATCACGGCGCGCGGCACCTCGCCGTGTACGACGTCCGGCATCGGGAGGACCACCGCTTCGCGGACAGCGGGATGCGTTTCCAGCACCGCCTCGATCTCTTCCGGCGTCACCTTGAAGCCGCCGACGTTAATATGCAGAGCGCGACGACCTTCGAGATAATAGAAGCCGTCACCGTCGCACCGCGCCAGATCGCCCGTCCAGAGCCATCCATCACACAGCGCGCGCGCGGTGGCGGCGGGATCATCGAGGTAATCGCGCATCACTCCCATCGAGCGGACGATCAGTTCGCCGATCGCTCCCGGCGGCACATCGGCGCCGTCGGCGGTGACGATGCGCGTAAGTACGCCCGCATAGGGCGTCCCGATGCTACCATCGGGTGTTTGCTCGTCCGGCATGCGGATCATCGAGCCGCCTTCCGTCGAGCCGTACGCCTGAAGGATCGGGAGCCCATACCGCCGCTGGGCCGCCTCCTGCACGGCGCGGGGGAGGGGTGCGGCGGTGAAGCTGAGCACGCGGAGCGCAAGCCCGGCAGGCGGCGCGCCACGCTGGTCGGCTAACAGACGGAGCACGGCGGGAACTGTCACCAATCCGGTCACGCGGTACGCGACCAGTTCCGCTTCAATCCGCGCCGGATGCGTCGTATGGGATAGGACAAAGGTCGCACCCGCATACAGCAACTCGCACAGATCACGGACGGGGAAATAGGCTATCCCTGGTCGGTAGACAACATCGTCCGGCCCCGCCCACCATGACTGGCGAAAACGATGCCAGGTAAGCGTCCCGTGGGTTATCCGCACGAGTTTTGGCATGCTCCCCGTCGTCCCCGAGGTGGGTTGAATGAATGCAATCGCCTCCATGTCGCGTTGGTCAGGGAGCGTGGGTAATTGCGCCGTGCTACCCGGCTCCTCCGGGAGAGCGACTGGCAACGCGGGGACCGAGGGACAGGCGGGGTGCGGCGTGCCGTCTGCCGTCAGCACAAGACGCACGCGAGCACGCGCCATGAGGTGCGAGACCTCCGTTGCCGACAAACCGGGCGACAACGGCAGGAAGGCGCCATCCATGCGACAGCAGGCGAGGAATGCGATCACCGTGTCATCATGCACGGGCTCTGTCGTAGCGATGACATCGCCCGACCGCGCTCCCGCCTGAATCAGGCGGGCGGCGCGGCGCTCCATCTCTGCGGAGAGCCGTGCGTACGTCCAGCGACGCGTGCCAAAGCATAACGCGACGTGCTCCGGCCGCCGCTTCGCCTGCTCGATCACCAGTTGCTCGACGCGCAGTGGCGTACCACCGTCCATCGCTCCTCCGCCTATTCACGATCATCTGCTGGATAGCGCCCCGCTCATGCGTCACATAAGGTGGGGCACTATCCAGTATAGCAGCGAGAGAGGGAGGACACGCCGACCATACGCGCTTGGCGAACCGATTACGACGCCACGGCCGCTGTCCGGGCGGCAACCATGGCGGCGAGACCGCGCGCGAGGGTGTAATCGGGTCGCCACAGACCCTGCCGGATGATCCGCTCGTTCGAGAGGCGCGAGATGCGGACATCGCCCGCGCGGGCCGGGCCATATTCGACCGTCGGCACGATACCGAGCGCCTGCCCGACCTGCCGCGCGAGATCGTTGACCGTCGTTTCCGCCCCACTCGCCACATTCCAGATACCCGAGCCGTTCCACGCGAGGGCGGAATGGACCGCCGCCGCCACGTCCGCGACGTAGACGAAATCGCGAACCTGCTCGCCGTCGCCATTGACGTGCAATGATTGACCACGCGACAAGCGATCCATGAAGGTGGCAATGACGCCGCCGTCCGTACCGGCGCGCTGGCGGGGGCCATAGACATTCGCAGGCCGGAGGATCACGTACGAGAGGCCGCTGAGCGCAACGTACCCCTCGGCAGCAAGTTTATGGACACCGTACGGGCTGAGTGGGGCGGGGAGCGTCGTTTCATCGGCACGGACGGTCGTGTCGCCGTAGACTGCGCCGCCGGAAGAGAAGAAGACGAACCGTCCGACGCCCGTCTCCTTCGCACAGCGCACGACATTCTCCGTGCCGACAAGGTTCACTTGCCGGTCAAAGACCGGGTCCGCCACCGAGTGCGGCACCGAGGTTTGCGCCGCACAGTGGATGACCGCATCGAACCCGCCCGCCACGAAAACCTGCATGAGCGCGGGATCGGCGATGTCGCACACGATGAGCGGCACGCCGACCGGGAGATTCGCGCGGGTGCCGCCGGAGAGGTCGTCCCCGACGGAGACGCGCCACCCCTCCCGCAGCAATGTCTCAATGATGTGGCTGCCGATAAAGCCGGCGCCACCGGTGACAAACACCTTTCGCCCATTCCATGCTTGCACTGCTTAATTCCCTTTCGGCGGCGGGAGACCGAGCATTTCACTGATCGTCACGAACCGGTACCCGCGCCCTTTCAGTGTTTCGACGATCGTTCGTACCGCCGCCGTCTGCTGGCTGCGGTCGGTCCCCAACCGGGTGTTGTCGCCATCATGCAGGAGGATGATGGAGCCGGGCTGAACGCGGTCCACCGTCCGCATGACAATCGTGTCAGCGCCGGGGGCATCCCAATCGTTCGATTCGACATCCCAGCCGACCGCGCGCAACCCGCGTTCCGCCACCGCACGGAGCGACCACGGCGTGTGAAAGCCGTTCGGCGCGCGATAGAGCCGGGGCAACGTGCCCGTAATCCCTTGCAAAATGTCATTCGTCCGCGCCGCATCGCTATACCGCAGATCGAGGAGCGCATCCCGTTTCCGGTGCTGATACGAATGGTTGCCGATCTCGTTCCCTTCGGCGGCGATGCGGCGCACTGTCTGTGGCTCCCGCTCCGCATTCATCCCGACGCAGAAAAACGTCGCATGTACCCCTGCCTGCTTCAACACATCGAGGATTTGCCCGGTATACGGGTCATTTGGCCCGTCATCGAAGGTCAGTGCGACGACCTTCTCCGTGCGCGGCCCATGCGTGTAGATGTCGCCGAACAGTTGCGACGACGGCGTCCGCGCCGCGTAGCACCCATACGCCAGCGGTGCGAGCACGACCAGCGCCATCAGCCAGACGAATCGCGCTCTGGGCGTCAACAGCCCATGCGATGGCGCGCGTCGTCGCTGGGTCCGCACGGTCATGTGACGCGGCATTGGTCCTCACTCCTGGCCCCTCTCCATCGCCCCGAAATCGAGGTACGGAGAAGGTTCGTCTGGCGATGGAGAGGGGAGGGAACTTCGCCTTGAATACCGTGGCGTCCACTCAACATCTCAAGCATCCCGCATCTCTCCCCCTCTCCTTTGCTTGTCAGCAAAGGAGAGGGGACTGGGGGGTGAGGTTCCCCCGCTTCTCCCGTCATCCGTACAGCCCGCACATCATAGATCACATACCGCTGCTCCGGATCGCGGTAGATCACGCGGGCGAGATCGCGCTGCGTCAGACCATCGAGCAGTTGCTGCTCGTTCGTGTGGTATTGCGCGAGGTAGCCGCGCTCGATAGAGACGTAGTCTATCTTCTTTTTTGTCAGGAAGGCGCGGTATGCGTCCTCCGTCCACGAGCGGCGGAACATGCTTTCGGAGAAGAACTCGTTGGCGAGGCGCGCGCCATGGCGAAGGAAATAGTACTGCCCGTCCTCGAACTGGTTCGGCTCCATCACGCGGTACGTCGCGCGCGGATCGAACTGCGCGGAGACGAAATACGGGGCGTAGATGTCGTGGGACTGTGTGAACAGTCCGTCGTAGCCGCCCTGGGCATAGCCGAACGCACCGTTCACCATCACAATCGAGAAGATCAGCCCGACGATCCAGACGACGAAGACTGGCCGGTACCAGCGGCGAACGTAGACAACGAGCCAGGTCGCGAGGAAGGGAAAGGCGAGCACCGTCGCCCGCCGCACGAAGCCGTCCGCGATGGACGAGACGATCACGCGCGCCGAATTCTCCGCCAACGCGGGTGTGCCACGGGCAAGGAGAAGCGCGGGCAGGCTCGCCAGCCCTGCCAGCAAACCCATGACGAAGAAACGCAATCGCCGCTCCGGTTCGCTGAGGAAGTGCGCCGCCAGATAGCAGAGTGCGCCGATGCCGCCCGCCACCGGGTGCGTCGTGATGCAGAGCCAGAGCAAGAGACCCGCTGCCACATCCCGCTTGCGGTCGAGCGCGATCACAAACAGAAAGAAAAAGAAGGCGGACCAGAGAAACGGAAATTGAAAGGCGAGCAGACCATCAATGTAAAACGGGTTGAGCAAAAAAAGCAGCAGCATCCACGGGTCGCGCATCACGGGCCGGGCGATGCAGGTCGCGATCGGCGTCCCGACAGCAGCGATCACCATCAACAGCGTCACGCCCCAATTATGCAAGAGTGGCCACATGAGCGCGCCGAGCAGCCACGGCACAAGCCCGTACGGGAACGTCACCGCCCGCCCGCCATCGAGCGCCGGGATATAGCGCGGGATGCCGTGACCGCTCCAGAGTTGGTCCTGGATAAACCAGACATGCGCGTAGACGCTCGCGGAGTCATCGCCTAAAAAAATGCGCTTGACCGCCACGAGCAGGAGCACGATGAGCAGGAGCGCGAAGAAGAAGCCCGGCAGCCACGGTGCCCATCGCTTCGTGATCCCCGCCGGGCGGTTGCGCTGCGCCATCACCCGCCACCACGCCAGCGGCATCGCGATCAGGTCAATGAAGACATCTTTCATGCGCGTATTGGAGCGGTAGACTGGCACAGGCACGCGGTGGTTATTGCCGAGTTTGTAGCCGAGGCGCGGGAAGATCATCGCTAACTCGACCGTCTCGCTGTAACGGTAGCCCTCGTAGTAGCGCGTCGCCTCGCCAAGCGGCCCGGCGCGGAAGACGCGGTAGCCGGACTCGACATCGTAGAACCGCTGCCCACTCCAGAGCGTTGCCCACGCGGACATCACCCAATTGCCGAGTTTCTTGTAGCCGGGATAGAGCGAGAAATCGCGCCGCGCCATCAGGCCGTCCAGCCCGTCGCGCTCCAATGCTTCCACCAGCGCAGCCACGTCGTCCGGGTCGTGCTGACCGTCGGCGTCCACCGTCAGAATCAGGTCGCTCGCGTCGAGTCGGCCCGCCGCGACCTCCGCGCGCACGAAGCGGAACGCCGCGCCGTACCCCGCCGAAAGGCCCCGGTTCGCATCGAAGGCAATGAACGAGGCATGCGGCTTGTCGGCGATCCACCGCGTGACAATAGCGCGCGTCTCGTCCCGGCTGCCGTCGTCCACGATAATCAGGCCATCCACCATCGGAGAGAGCCGCGTCAGCACGCCCTCGACCGTCGCCGCTTCGTTGTACGCGGGCACAACCGCAATCAGCCGCCGCTCGACCGCGTGATTCGGCACATTGGCGCTGGACGGCACGACAATTGTCCGGGGTGATCCCCATGCGCCGTGAATGCGAAGGTCGTCCACATCGCTGTAGACGCGCCGTCCGAACATCGTTTCCCTTCTCCTCCCGCGCGCAATGAGCAATGAGTTAATACGTCCATTCAGTACTCGATCAGTGTATGTGCCTGAAGATGACGGCGCGGTGAATAGATGCGACCCTCACCAATCGCGAGATTTCCGCAACTCCTCCACATGATGCGTCTCGTGGCCCGCGAGAATGTACGCGAGGGCGCGCACGCTGATCGGGTTCCCATCTGCTGTCCCACGCCGGGTCCACGCCGCCGCATCGAGGCTGCGCAGGAGCGCTACCGTGGCATGGCGTACCACCACATACTCCCCGACGACATCGGCGAGTGTGCGCGATTCGAAGCCCGCCGCCGGTACATACGCTTCGAGGTCGGCTCCGGGGAGGGGCGTCGGATCATTGCGGGCGATACGCAGCGCACGGTAGGAGAAAATGCGCTCGCTATCGGCCAGATGCCCGACGATCTCGAGCACAGTCCACTCCTTCGGCGCGGGTCGCCACCGCGCCTGCTCCGTGCTGAATGGCGCGAAGAACGCCGCGGTCTCCCCGATTTGATGATCGAGAATATCCACAATGTTGCCTTCGGGCACGCGACGAATGTACGGGTCGTAGTAGGGAAGGTATTCACCAGCGGTCGGTCGCCCAGCTGGTCGTCCAAGATTGACAGCGATTATTTAGTTCCTCCTCGCGAACAATTGAGTACGCCATCGGCATGCATCCCACATCGTATCAGCGACGAGAAGCGCGTGTCGAAATGTGCCACAGCGACGTCCGTGTGTGCAGATGTGCCCCGGTTCATCTTCCATTCATAGTGGATATGCCATCATCTCTCGTAAGCGCGGGAGGAAGCATACGGCCCACGCAGGGGGAAGAGAGAGAAGAAAGGGTGGGGCAGCGCATATGAAAGTACCTGCGGCGAGTATCTATTTCCCGCCGGAGGATCGGGCGGCGATCCTCAGCCAGATTGACGAAATTCTCCAGACCGGTCAACTGACGCTCGGCAAGTACGGGCGGCAATTCGAGGAGCAGTTCGCGGCGAAGATCGGCGTCACACACGCCGTCGCTGTCTCGAGCGGCACGAGCGCCATCGAAATCCCCCTGCGTGTCTTCGGCGTCGAGGGTAAGGAAGTGCTCGTGCCGACGAACACCTTCTTCGCCACCCCCGCCGCCGTCCTCCACGCGGGTGGGCGCGTGCGGTTCGTTGATACCGACCCGACGACGCTCTCCGTGGATATGGATCATCTGCGCGCCTCGATCGGGCCGGAGACGGCGGGCGTGATCGTCGTCCATATCGGCGGCATCATCACGCCCCACATGGACGACATCCGCGCCCTCTGCGACGCGCGCGGCTGCTGGCTCTTCGAGGATGCCGCGCACGCGCAGGGCAGCACGCTCGATGGTCGGAGCGCCGGGACATGGGGCGATGCTGCCTCGTTCTCGTTCTATCCGACGAAGGTGATGACGTCCGGTGAGGGCGGCATGATCGTCACCAACGACGACCGCATCGCTGAAGAGGCACGTATCTACCGCGATCAGGGCAAGGCCGGCTTCCTGACGAACTTTCACACCCGCCTCGGCAACAACTGGCGGATGTCCGAAGTGCATGCCGTGATTGGCCTCTCGCAACTGGCGCGGCTGGACGAGTTCATCGCCCATCGCAACCACATCGCGAACCTCTACGACGAGGAAATGCCCGGCATGCCCGACCTGACGCCGATCCGCCCGTCCGAAAATGGCGTCTCGTGCGACTACAAATACCCCGTGCTGCTGCCTGCCGGTGTGGATCGCGCGGCATTCAAGCAGCGGCTGCGCGAGGAGTGGGAAGTCGCCTGCTCCGGCGAGGTCTACGACGTGCCCTGCCACGAGCAGCCCGTTTTCGTGGAATGGAAGACCGGATCGCTCCCGCATGCGGAAGAGATTTGCGCACGGCAACTCTGCCTGCCGATCTCCGCCACAATGACGGACGAGCAGGCCCGCCATGTTCTCAAAGCGCTCGCGGCGGTATTGAGCGAGCAGGTAGTGAGCAGTTCGAAGTTCGGTGTTCGCAGTTCGGAGTAAACCTTTCTTCGAACTGCGAACTGCGAACTCATCCCAGAAGGTAGGAAAATCGTGCAGTACGTTCTCGTCACGGGTGCGGGCGGGTTCATTGGGTCGCATGTGGTGGATGCGCTGATCGGCGCGGGCAAGGATGTCACAGCGCTCGATGTCCCCACTGCGTGGATGCATCGGGGCGATGTGCCGTTCATCGCCGGGACGATTGACGATGTGGACGCGCTCGCCGCCGCCTTCGCGGGGCAGGAGGCGATCTTCCACCTCGCCGCCGTCTCGAATGTCAATCATGCCTTCAACGATCCTCTCGGTTGCGTCCGCACGAACATCCTCGGCACGGCCAATGTGCTGGAGGCGGCGCGGCGGGCGGGCGTTGAACGGGTGATCCTCGCCTCCACCGTCTGGGTCTACAACGCCGCCCCGGCGGACGCGCTCGAACCGCTGAACGAAGAGACCCCGCTCGCCACGAACGCGACGAACCACGTCTACACCTCCTCGAAGATCGCCGGGGAGATGCTGCTCTCGGACTGGAGCCATCTCTACGGCATTCCGTACACTGTGCTTCGCTACGGCATCCCGTATGGCCCGCGAATGCGCGACGAACTGGTGATCGCCAAATTCCTCGGCAAGGCGCTCCGGGGCGAACCGCTGACCGTCGGTCATGCGAGCCGCCACTTCCTCTATGTCGGCGATCTCGCCCGCGCACACGTTCTCGCGCTCGGAGAGGTGGCGAAGAACCAGACCTACAACCTCGAAGGGCCGGAGACGATCACCATTCGGCAGGTCGCGGACGCGGTGCGCGATCTCGTCGGCACGGACGTGACGATCGAGGAGCAGCCGGGCCGTCCCGGTGACTACCGCGACCGGATCATCTCCGCCGCGAAGGCGAAGCGCGATCTTGGCTGGGAGCCCGCCGTCCCCTTCGCCGAGGGGATGCGCCGCACCTACGACTGGTTCCGCGCACAGCACCACGCCGCCGAGCCGCAGATGGCCGTCGCGGCGGGGACCTAAGGACTGTGGTTCTACTGCCGTCGCGGGAAGGCCCTAATCCCCCGGCCCCCTTCTCCACGGGGGAAAGGGGAGAAACCTCTTCGTGGGCAAAGGGTAACTCATCCTGCCCAGAGGATTCCCGCCTCCTTACGGCTCCCCCTTCCCCGATGGGGAAGGGGGCCGGGGGGTTAGGGCTTCCCTGGCGCGCGATTGCCATCCTCGGCGGGGTTATGCTCGTCGCGGTGCTCGCGCTCATTCGCGCTGGGGAGTTGTCGTCCGTCTGGCAGGCGCTCAGCGGTGCGGACCCACGCTGGCTCGGCGTCGCCGCCCTCACGCAGATTCTTCCTTACCTCGCTCTGACACGCATCTACGCCTCGCTCTTCGGCCAGCAGGGGTATCCCCAGCCACTGGGCCTGCTCGGCCGCGTGGCGACCGTCGTCCTGACGATCAACCGCGTCCTGCCAACAATGGGCGTGACGAGCAGCGTCTACCTCGTGACGACGCTCCGGCGGCGTGGTATCCCGGAGGCACGCATCCTCGTCGTGCATACACTGGAGATCGTCTCGTACACGGTCGCCTTCGCCATCGTCACGACGTGGGGACTGCTCGTCCTTGTCACGCGGAGCGCGATCGAGCAGGTAGAAATCCTCGTGCCGATCATGCTCACGGCGACGGCGGGATTCTTCCTGCTGCGCTGGCTGCGGCGGCGCGGGTTGAAGCCGATCCTGCTTCGTTGGGCCTTCGCTGGGAACCGCTTCATCAGCCGGATTTTGCCAATCCGCGCCTTTCGCATCACGGAAGAGCGGATCGAGCGGTTCATCAGTGAGGTCTGGCACGGCGCGCGACTCGCCGCTACCCGGCCGGATTGGTTCGTGCGCGCGGTGCTCTGGCAACTCGCCTCACTGGGCGGGGATTGTCTGACCATCGCCTGTGCGCTCGCCGCACTCGGCGCCCCAACGCATCCGAACACAATCGTCATCGCCTTCGCGGCGGCGACGGCGCTCGCCGCGATCTCCTTCCTACCGGGCGGCGCCGGTTCGTTCGAGGCGGCGATGGTCGTCGTCCTCGTGCGGCGCGACATTCCCTTTGAGATCGCTCTCGCGGCAACGCTGATCTTCCGCGGCCTCACTTTCTGGCTACCGCTCACCGTCTCCCCCCTGCTCTTCGCGCGTCGGGAACACGCCCCGCTTCTCAGCGCATGATGGGCGACCACCGTCTCCTCGCGCTCCTCGATGGCGCACTGGCGGCACGGGCGGCGTTGCTCGATGCGCGGCATCAGGGGGCGGTACGGCTGTTTAGTGGCTTCTTCGAGGGCGCGCCCGAACTCGTCGTTGATTGCTACGGCGGCACGCTTGTGCTGCATAACTACGCCGATCCGCCTGCCAATGGCGAAGGGGCGATTGAGGCGGCGACGCGCTTTTTCACGGAACGGCTGCCGTGGATACAGGCCGTGATCGTCAAGCCGCGCAATGCACCGACGCTCCCGGAACGGCACGGCGCGTTGCGGCTCGGTACAAGTCCGGAGACGCGCGTGCGCGAGCATGGCGTCTGGTACGCGCTCGATCTCCTCGCACACCGCGATGCGAGCCTCTATCTTGACACGCGCAATTTGCGTGTCTGGGCAGCGCGGCATCTCGCGGACATGCGCGTCCTCAACACCTTCGCCTACACGGGTAGCCTCGGCGTTGCGGCGATGGCGGGCGGGGCGGGGAGCGTCGTGCAAACCGATCTGAAGCGGGAATATTTGAATCTCGCGAAGACCTCGTACATGCTCAATGGCTTCCCGATTGCCAAGGCGGATTTTCAGGTAGGGGATTTCTGGACGCGGATCGGTCATCTGAAGCGGGCGGGCGAGCGATTCGATTGCGTCTTCGTGGACCCGCCCTTCTTCGCCGCGACGGGCAAAGGCACCGTTGATCTCGTCGCCCAAAGCCACCGCGTCATCAACAAAGTGCGCCCGCTCATCAACGACGGTGGCTACCTCGTCGCGATCAACAACGCGCTGTTCGTCTCCGGCGCAGCATACATGCAGACACTCGAAGCGCTCTGCGCGGATAGCTATCTCGCGATCGAGGAGTTACTCCCCGTCCCGCCGGACTGCACGGGATACCCCGAAACCCGCGTGCGCCCACCGCTCGTGGACCCGGCGCCCTTCAATCACTCGACGAAGATCGCCGTGCTGCGCGTCCGGCGCAAAGGAGCATAACGCAGCACACACCATATAGACGCATCGGCAGAGCGGTTGTACGCTCCGAGGATGAAACTGACCGTGACCCTCCTACGAATCGTCGGGATATGTTGCCTGCTCGGTGCGCTCCTCGTAGGGTGCATGCGTGGCACGCCCGCTCCGGCCGCGACGGCCTCCCCGATCGCCCTGAAGACCCTGCCGCTGATCGGCGTCAGCCTCCCGGATGTCACCTCGACGGAGACGACACTGATTCAGAAGGGGCTCGCGGATAATCAGCGCAAGAACGATGTCTCGCTCATCTATCGCTCGGCAGACGGCAAGGCGGGGAAACAGGCGACCGACATCGCCGATCTCGTGCGACTCAATGTCGTCGGGTTGATCGTGCTACCGGTGGACGCGACGCTCGTCGCCTCACCGATTGCCGCCGCGCGCGACAAGGGCATTCCTGTCGTGGCGATTGCGACTCCGCCAGTCGGGGCGACGGTGGATTCACTCATCCGCACCGATTATCGCGCGGATGGCCGGGAAGCGGCGAAGGACGTGACCGGCAAATCCGCTGCTAAAGGTCCGGCGCTGATCCTCGCCGCAGACGACGCACCCAGCGCGGATTTCGTCGCCGGAGTAGAGGAAGCGTTCGCGAAAATCTCCGCTCCGGTGCAAACGATGGTAGTCGCGAACATGCTCGACCTGCCCGCGACAGTCATCCCGGCGGTGCGCGATCAGGGCGTGCGGACGATCATCGCGAGCAATGACGCGCTCGCGCTCGCGGCGATGGAGACGTTGCGGGGCGCGGGATTGCAAAACGAGGTCGCGATTGCGATCATCGGGCACGGCGGCACGAAAGAGGCGATCCAAGCCGTGCTCGACGGCACGCTGGCCGGTGATGTGGACACCCGCCCGCAGGACCTCGGCGTCGCAGCGATCGGGAATATCGCCGCACTCGTGCGCAAGAAACAACCCGCATCCGACCTGATTGTGCGGATCAATGGAGCGGACATCTCGGTCAACGCCGTTCCCGGCCGCCTCATCACCCGCGACAACGCGCGCGATATGCAGGAACGCTGGCCCGATCTCGTCTATACCATGTCGGCCACACCAGCGCCAACGCCGCAACGCTGATGGTCATTTGTCGTCGAAAGGGTAATCCGGGAGTGTGGAAGTGGAGAGAATCGAAGTTCGCCCCGCACGCGGCGACGAGTCGCGCACGGTCGCGGATTGTGTCAACGCCGCGTACGAGCATTACGTCGCCCGCATCGGCAAGAAACCTGCGCCGATGCTCGCCGATTACCCCGCGCTCATCGCTGATGGGCTCGTCTCGGTGATTCCCGGAAAGGACGGCGTGCGCGGTGTCATTGTCATGATAGTGGAGGATGACACGCTGTTTATCGAGAATGTCGCGGTGCATCCGGCCGATCAGGGGTGCGGGTTCGGGCGCGCGCTGATGGATTACGCGGAGCAGCGGGCGCGCGACGTGAACCGCGATGCGATCCTCCTCTACACCCACGAGCGGATGAGCGAGAATTTGACTTTCTACCGAAATCTTGGATTTGTGGAGATCGAGCAGCGCACCGAAGACGGCTATGCTCGCGTTTACCTACACAAACGGCTCGCGTAGTTGATGGCGTCTCGTTTCACATGAAACGACTGATTACGGGCGAGCATACGAACCGATCCATCGGACTTGCGGATATGCATTCTTCGTGGCGTTAAAGAAGATTTCGTCCGCTGTCCAGTACTCGACTCCAACGGTGAGAGCGAGCGCGAGATACATGGCATCGTAGGTAGCGGCGCGGGCCGTTGCATTGGCGATATCCATGGCGCGATGTGCCGCAGCGGACGATTCCGGCATGCATTCGACGACATCAAGCACACCCGTTAATGCCTGATGCGCCTCCTGAATGGAGAATGTGCCCCGGCGGGCACGACGATACAGGATGTTTGCAACCTCACCAGCGAACCAGGATGGAGCAATGATTTCCAAGCCGTTCGTTAGCCATTCATCAAGCAACGCAACAGCGACCGAACTGTCCGGTTCCGGCAAGACCCACTTGAGTGCGATGCTGGCATCAACGACAACCGTGCTCATTAATCGAGATCCTGAAACCGGCCTTCGCGCGCCTGCCGGAGCAGTTCGGTCGAATCATCGGCCAACTCCTGACCACCAGTGATCGAAGCGCGAATGTGTGCTAACCGATCGAGGATCGCTTCCCGCGATGTCTGTTGTGCGCCATCGGCGCCATGTCGCGCGGCGTATCGTTCAACACTGTGCGGATCAACGAGAAAGCCGATGCGTGTCCGTTCGGCGCGGAGATCGCCCCGCTGAATGAGAAGGCGAATCCATTCGCGCGATACTTTCAATTGCGCCGCTACTTCGCCGGTACTGAGCCAGTGTTGATTTGCATAGGCCATCGGTACATTCTCCTCTCTGCCGGAGACCGTACCAGTTGGCGACCGCCAAGTCAATATGTGGACTGCCGCTTCTCCCTCTTCAGCATGATTTCAGTCAAGGCTCAGATCGCATTCAGCGATGCCGCCTATGATGTTCTCAACGGTTGAACCGCCTTTTTCTTTCCATTATCTGTCCATCCGCCGTGCTGTTCCCTCCTTTACGGTATTGGCAACGACTGGACGGCCTCCCTCGGGAGCGACATTACGGTCGCTCCCGTTTCTTCTTAAGGTGCAATGCTACGCAGCGGCGCGTTTCGCGAGCCGGTCGCGCAAGCCCGCCGCGAGGAATGGGCAGGCGGCGAGCGCGGCGGTATCGGGATGGCTCCGGTCATAGAGCACGGTGTTGACGCGCGCAATCGTCCAAGCGGGATACGGCCGGTCGAGCAGAACGACGGGCATGCCCGCCGCGACATTCCCTTCTGTGAGGACGCGGAGATACCAGCCGGTGCGGCCCGTCGCCTGAACGCGCGCCGTCAGGTCTTCGATGCGCCAGCGGCGGGAAATCTTCCAGCATGGCCCGCGCGGTTGCGACACCTGCACGCGCGCCTCGCCGATGGCGCAGGTATCGCCGATGCAGGCAGTCTGCTCGGTCAGGCCGGCGATGGTGAAGTTCTCCCCGAACCCACCATGCGGGAAGTCGGGGCGATCCAGCTCAGCCCGCCAGTCGGGGTAATGGCTCGCACTGTAGCAGAGCGCCGCTTTGTCCGGCCCGCCGTGGTTTTGTGTGTCCGCCTGCTGGTTTCCCGCGAGATTTTCCCTCCCCAACCAGCACGGCCCAATAATCGGCTGCTTCGCGAAACTCGTCACCCACGCGCGGTCCATCTCATCCGCCGCGCCCTCCGTGCCATACGGCGTCGGCATGCCCACCTGAATCGAGCAGATCACGGGATCATTCGTCAGTATCATCACCTCTCCTATTCACAACGGTTGGATCGAAACCGATTGAATCGCAAAGGCGCAAAGAACGCAGAGGACGCAAAGAAATGCTGAGAAATGAAGATGAAATGTGCATTCGCCAATTCTCGATATTTGCTGCCCGCTTTCCGATCCTTCTTCTCTTTCCCTCTTTGCGTCCTCTGCGTTCTTTGCGCCTTTGCGATTCTCTCCGGTTTGTCATTTACCGATATCGTACCGCCGGTCCGGCACGAAGACCCGTGCGAGTACCGGGCTTTCAAATTCCGTCGCGAGGCAGTCCATCGCGATCTCGTCCCACCAGCGCCCGCCCATCATCCAGCATTGCCGCCGTCGGCCATATTCCCGGAAGCCCGCCTTCGCATAGGCCCGCTGCCCCGCGATATTCCATTCCCCGACCGTTAGTGCGACATTACGCAGGCCGAGCGCGGTGAAGGCGTAATCAAGCATCAGGCGGGTTGTTTCTGTCCCGTACCCCTTGCCGCGCGCGTTCGCCTCACCGATGAAAATACCGAAGTCCGCGCGCCGATTACGGTACTCGATGTGCATCAACTCGGTCGAGCCAATCGGTCGCATGCTGACACGCTCGTAGATCACGAAGGAGGCCGTGGTTTCCGCTGTAGCGATTCGCTCGTAATATGCCGTCTCTCGCTCCATTGTCACTGGGCCAAATGCACCGAGGTTGCGCGCAATCGCGAAGTCGTTGGCCCACCGCTGATGGAGTGGGATGAGATCGCGTCGGCGCGGCCCAAGCGCGATTTTGTCCCCGACGATGTTGATAAGTGGCTGCTCCATCTATGCCCTTCCCATTGGTAACATAGGCTTCAGCCTGCGGTCTCTCGCGCAGGCTGAAGCCTACGTCACCGCTCTTTATGCAGTGAGAATCATCTCCGGTTGCTCGATGCTCAGGAGATGGACAGCGGATGTGCCGCCAAGATATTCCATGACAAACGCTGCGAGATCGGTGCAGGCAGCGGGGAGTCTTTCATCGTCGGTTGGCGGGAGGGCTTCGATGCAAAGGAAGGCGTCGGTCGTCTGCGCGGTTAGTTTCGTGCGCTCCGCCTCGCGCCAGTTCCAGGCACGGCAGATGACGCCGATGTCGTCGCGGTAGATCACCTCGCCGGGCTGCGGCGGTTGCGACTCCGCGCTGCCGAGCGGCACGAACGCTTCGCCACCGATGGCGCGCGTCAGTCGGATGTCGCCGCAGATCGCGCCCAAGTCCTCACCGCCGCATGGGAGCAGATGCCGGAGCGAGACCGTGTTGTAGAGGTCCACGAGCGGGTTGATGCTTCGCAGCGTGCCCGCGACCGCCGCGCGCAGTAAATTCTCGATGGACGAACGCTGCTTCGCGGGCTTGACGCCGAAGGCCCGGTATGCCTCCCGCCAGGGTGCGACGACAGCAAAAGTCGCCATGTCGGCATCCCCGATCTGCCGCGCGGCTTCCGTCATCGCATCACGCAGAAGTGCGGCAGATGCCTCGGCGTGTCGCGTATTGTCCACGCCGTGCACGACGATCACGCCGATCCGCGCGGCAGGAAAGAGCGTCCAGAACGGCTGCTCAATGATGAAGGATGTCGTCACGGGACGATGCTACTCAGGTCCACGGCATCACCGAGTGCGATCTCGCCATCGAGGAGGATTTCAGCGCGGATGCCGCCCCGGTCGGTCATCGCCCGGTTGAGGCCAGGTTTGCCGGTCAATTCCTCGATATACCCACAGGGCGGGCAGAACCGCTCGCCGTAGCACTCGATTGCCCCGACACGGAATCGCTTGCCGATCAGCGCCTCCAGGCCGATGCCGCGCGTGACAAGATTGCGGCGGCACTCGTTCGGGGCGAGGGCAATGCCCGTCTCGCGCTCCATCGCTTCGAGCGATTCAGCCTCGATCAGCGTCAGACGGCGACCCGTCAGTGGCGGCACCTGCGAGTAGTAGCCGCGCCCATCTAAGTAGCGATCCCCCTCCAGCCCACGCCCGGCAACGACGCGCACCCGCTCCAGCGCGACCATCGGTGCGCCCGCCGCCGAGGCGATGAAAATCCCCTCGACGCGCCCGACCGCTACCGCCGCGTGCACCGGCGCTGCTTGTGTCGCCATCCCTTGCTCCTCTCACCTCACACCGCGATACCCACACGCGCATTGTACAAGACTGCGCGTTTTGGCGGTTCAAACGTCGTTGTTCGCGGCTGATGCATGACCGAGGAAGTCCGACGCCGTATGCCAGAAGAGGGTGAGGCCGAAGTAGCCGAGGCCGAGACCACAGAAGACATTGATCCAGCGGAAGACGGTGGGGCGGACGAAGCGTCGCCCCCAGCCGATCACGAATGGGAGGCAGAGACACCAGAGCAGCGCGCCGAGCACGAAGCCGCCGAACAGGAGGGCGAATCGCCCCACCGGCGCGGTCGTCGTGTCCGTCGCGGCAAGACCTGCGCCGATTCCCGTCCAGAAAGCGAGCGCGAACGGGTTGGCGAGCGAGAAGACCGCGCCGGTCGCGAAATCGCCGCGCGAGGTGCGGCCGTGCGCGCGGGGCAGCCCGCCCGCCCACGCCTCCTGCAAGGCGCTCCACGCCAGCCGTAGGAGGAAGCATGCGCCCGCGATGCCGAGGACGAGACGCAGCGAGCGGTTGCGGACGAGGAATGCCGTGCCGGTGAGGGCAAGGGCCGCCCACGTCGTATCGCCGATCAGCGCGCCAAGTTGCACGAGCAGCGCGGGCCGGAAGCCGCGTGCCAGCCCACGCCGCAACGCCTCGGTATTCACCGCCCCCGGCGCGGCATTATATGCAATGCCGAGGCCGACTGCGGAGAGGAAGAGTGAATTGACGATCATTGCGCCGTCTCCTATGCCAATTCCTTCGGACGCATCGTCGCGCGGCCCGCTTCCCGCTCGGCGTCTATGAACGAGCCATGCGGGTATGGGTAGGCCGGATATTCCTCCGGCTTGACGTTGTGCTTGCCGACACGCGTCTCGATGTCGAAGCGATAGACGCTGGTGATCGCGATGTCACTGTCCGGCATCGGTTCGTAATCCACACCGGCGACAAGCTGCGGCGCGTATTTCGTCATCACACCTTCCAGCGCGTACTTCTTCTCCACGGCATCATCCACGACACACACCGTGCCATAGAGAATAACGCTCGCGTACTCCGTGCTGAAATCGAAGGGCGTCCCGGCGGGTAGCACGCGGCCAAACTCCGTGACGGTGAAGCAGGCGCGCGCGGCGCCCTGTTCCAGGATCGCCCGCAGTTTGCCGACCTGCGCGGTGTGCCAGTAGAGATGCTCGCCATCGAACCAGAAATAGTTGCTGTGCAGGAGCGGCTGTCCCTCGTGGCTGATCGCGAGATGACCGAGCGCGCTGATCGCCAGCATCCGGTCCATCCATTTCTCGTCCGCCAGCACACGATCCTTCCGCCGCACTTGCGTCAATGGCCGCTCCAAATATCGCTGCATCGCCATACCCCTCTCATTGATTGTGTCTAATGACAATCGCTATTGTACCTATTGCTAGCGTACCATGCTCCGCTGCACTGTCAAGAGCAGAACCGAAACCGCTCTCGTTGCTATCAGTAGTGTGCTTTACACTACAAAAACAGCGTGACAGGGAAGCCTCGCTATCTGAAACTCCCGACAGGAGCATTATCGTGGTCACGATTCGTGGGCATGAAAATATGACGAATGAAGAGCGCGCAGCGCGCATTGCCCAATATATTGAGCAAGACCCCAAACGCCCGTGGCCCGGTTCAGAACGTCTCAAAGATTTTCATACGCCTGTTTGGGCGCTTATTGGGCATTACAAATATGGCGCCAGTGAGAACCTTGAACTGGTCGCTCGCGACTATCAGTTACCGGTGGAGGCGGTCGAAACAGCGATCCTCTTTTATCGCACGGAACGACGCGCCCGCGTGGCCATTGATGGACACCTCGCCGCCAATGAACCACCAGCCTGATCGTGCCGATTCGTCTCCATATTGACCATGATGTTCCGCTCGCAATTGCCGACTACCTGGACACACTCCGGGACAACGGCGCGTCGAAATACGATATTGAGACAGCGACCACTCTCGGATGACGACGGCATCGGATCACGAACATCTCCTCGCCGCTGCCCAGTATGCGCGCGTCCTGATTACGCGAAACTGGCGCGACGATTATCTCTTGCATGGCGCGTGGGTCGGATGGTCGGTAGCAATGGGCATCAGGCGATCACATGCAGGTATTCTTGTCCTCTCCCACCATGCCTCTGTCGTACAGGCATCCCGCGCACTTGACGCTTTTCTCAGTAACGGAAATCCTTCAGCAAACGAACTCCATTATTACCATCCACGGCAGTTGTGGCGAAAATATTGAAAGCGCATGTTCGTGATCGTCATGCTCGATAGCCAGTACCGTCCATACGCAGCATACAGCCCTAGCGTTGCGGTGTGCCGTATACTGGGTAAGGGATACGAACGGACAGCGGAGGCAGCATGGCAGTGGGAGGCGATCTCGATCTCGGAGCGTTGGAACCGGGCAGCGGCACGCCGCTCTACCGGCAGATCGCCGATCGTGTCGCCGCCGGGATCACGAGCGGTCAATTGCCGGCCGGTACGCGGCTACCGACCGTACGCGGTTTCGCCAAGACGCTCGGCGTCGGCGTGATCACCGTCGCGCAGGCGTACGAGGCGCTGCGGGAGGCAAATCTCGTCTCCGGGCAGGTGGGGCGCGGGACGTTTGTGCGGGATCGCACCGGCACAGAAACGACGACGCATGCCTCCTACCTGCCATCCTATGTCGTGCCGCCAATTGGCGATCCAGAGATGCTGCCCGCCTCCCCCGCGCTGACATTGCCACCCTTCCCACTGCCGGTGCGCGCTGCCCGCCCGAACCAACTGATGACGCCCGCCCACCGCGCTGGGGTGATCTCGCTTGCCTCTGGACAGCCCGCCGCCGATCTGCTGCCCGTCCTCCACCTCAAGAAGGCATGGCGAACCGCCGTGGACGAAATGGACGGCGACCTGCTTGGCTACGGCCCCGCGCTCGGCGACCCCGATTTGCGCCTCGCCATTGCGGAGCGGTGCGCCGGGTGGGGCTTTACGGCGAGCGCGGACGATGTGCTGATTACGACGGGCGGGCAGCAAGGGATTGACCTCGTCGCGCGCTCCCTCGTCGGCCCCGGCGAGCGAGTGGCGTGCGAGGTGCCGACCTTCGCTGCCGCGCTCGACATCTTCGCGGCGGCAGGCGCACGAATCGTCCCTGTGCCGACCGACGATCAGGGGATGGATATGTCTGCACTGACTGCGGTCTGCGAGCGGGAGCGGCCTCGCCTCATCTACACCGTGCCGACCTCGCACAACCCGATGGGCACCGTTCTCCCCATAGATCGTCGCCGCGCGATGCTCCAGATCGCGGCACGGCACGGTGTCCTGATTCTTGAGGATGACCACTGCAATCCCTTCGTCTACGACCGTGAGCCGCCACCGCCGATCAAGGCGGGCGATACGGACGGCCGTGTCGTCTACGTCTGGAGTGCGGCGAAGACCGTCTCACCCGATCTGCGCGTCGGCGCGGTGATCGCGGGATCGCCCTTGATGGCCCGGCTCACCGCGATGAAAATGGTGACGGATCGCTTCACCGCGCGCTTGCCGCAGCGTGCGCTGATCCACTACTGGAGCCTCGGTGGCGGCAAGACAGCCGCGCGGGATGTCGCCACGATGCGCGCGACCTATCGCGAGCGACGCGATGCGATGCTCGATGCCCTGAACGCGCAGTTGCTGCCGTATGTGGACTGGCTGCCACCAAAGAGCGGTCTCAATATCTGGCTGACGCTACGGGATGGTCTGACATCACAGGAAGTGACCGCTGTCGCGCTTGCGGAGGGGGTGGCAACGGTCGCGGGCGAGGCCTTCTACCCGGCAGGCGTTGATGTTGCCTCGAACCGTCTCCGTCTCACCTACGCGGACAACACGCCCGAAGCCCTGAGCGAGGGCATCCATCGCCTCGCCTACACCTTCGAACGCGTTACTGCCCTCGGCCCCACCGTTCGTCGCCCCACCACTACCGCCCCCGTCTGATACGTTTGAACCGCGAAGGCGCGAAGGACGCGAAGACCGGAAAAGAAGGGGTGAAGGAATCTCATTTGATCCCTTCTCTCATTCTCTTTATTCCCTCTTCGCGTCCTTCGCGCCTTCGCGGTTAGCAGATGCCGGTTATTTGCGGAAGGCGCGGGCGGCCATGTAGCCGAGACCGGCGGCGACGAGCACCGATTCGACCGGCTTGCGCGAAATTAGTTGCTTGAGGTCGCCCACCCAATCATCGGGCGTGCTTTGCTGGAGGTAGGCGCCGGTCTGTTCGAGGGCACCGGCTGCCTTGGTCGCGGCGTTGGCGACGGGATGATCGGGATCGAGTGTCTGCGTCTTATCGCGAAGCGAATCTGCCAGCCCAGTCAACTTCTCACCGGCCTGTGTGGATTTCTCATTCGCGGCCTGCTTGGCTTGATCGCCCTTCTCACTCACTGTGCCACTGACTTGGTCAGTCTTGCCCGTGAACGTCTCCTTCAGCGCATCCGTCCGGGTCTGGAGGTTCGCTTTCACGCTTTCGAGCGTATCCTGTGCCTGCCCTCTAACATCAGTCATTCGTGTCTGTGTCTGCTCTCGCAGATCACTCACTTTACCCTGTGCCCCGTCTCTGAGGTCTCCGGCTTTCTCCTGCGCCTGATCCTTCAGGTCTCCTGCTTTGCCTTGCGCCGCGTCTTTGACATCACTGGCTTTATTTTGTGCCTGATCTTTCAGGTCACTCGTCGTATCCTGTGGCGCGCCCTTTCCATCCGCTACCTTCTCTTGCATACCATGCTGCGCATCACTCGCTTTTTCCTGTACCTGACTCTTTGTGTCATCCGCCTTCGGTGGCGCCTGGGGTGTGGGACCGTGTCCCTGGGTCGAAATGTTCTGACCCTGCGGAATTTTGATCGTCCCGTGGTCCTGTGTGCCACCGATTGTTCCCCGATTCGCCTCCGTGCCGCTCGTGCCGGATGACGGCGGCGGGCTACTGGTCGTGCCGTGGTTCGCGCCGGTCTCCGCGCTCGATGGTCGCGGCATGTGGCTCTGCGGGGTGCTGCCGGTACCTTGCGTGGGAGGCATACCGCCCGTACTCTGCTGACTGCCGGAGCCGCCTGCACCCGGCTTCTGCCCGGATGAGGCCTGCTGCTGCTGCTCCGGTTGCTGCCGTGTCGGTGTCGTCCCGCTCGGGTTGGCCGCATCGGGTCGTTTCGGGCTGTTTGGGTTGTTCGTGCTCATCCGTTTCTCCTGTTCACCATATGCGGCGCTTCCCTCACCGGCGTAGCCGACGCCGGTACCGAGCGGGTTATCGGTACGACCCGGATCGTCCGTCGCGCGTGACGGATTCGCCATCTTCTCGCCTTGCGCATCAAGCGCCTCACGCTCGTGCGTGCCGCCTGCCGCCATCTCAACCGCGTTGTCCCGCGATCCCTTTGGCTTAACATTCTCGGGCGTCGGCGGGACATATGTCCTTTCACGGCCCTCATTTCGTCGCTCGACCATCGCTCCGTACCTCCTTGTCATTACCGGTGTAACCGCGTGGCGCTGTGGCGACCACAGCAGGTAATACATAAAGTAAGCAACAAACGTGCCATTGCCGCTCTACTGATAGTAGCTATCTCAATGTGATAAAAGGCACATAAATCCTGTTTCAGAGGCTGATGCTCGTTCATGGTAGCCCACCGCTCGCACCCGCTGGGACAGAAAGGAGGAAGTCTCGCGACTCCCTCCTTTCATGCATTCTCTGTCGTCTACTGACGACTGCCTACTTCTTCCAGTAGGCAACGTTCCATAGTGCCGAATCCCACGGCGTGTAGTTCGTGTTGAGCAATGCCTTCGCGTGGCCGTTCGCTGCATAGCGATCCACGATCGGGATCTGGAAGTAGTTGGTGACGATGATGTCGTTCATCTGCTTCTCGATCGTCGCCCGCTTCTCCGGGTTCAATTCTTTGATGAGTTGCGCGGCGAGTTGATCGTATTGGTCGCTCTTCCAGCGGCCAGGCGAACCGGTCTTCCAGCCATTGGCCTTCTGCGGGATGAACTTGCTCTGGTAGTTCGTGAGGAAGTCCCCCGCGTCTGGATCGGAGGGGCCGGTC
>JAABUO010002380.1_pt1 | contig 22998 bp, 22 predicted proteins | sample 5559291 | NCBI WGS metagenome assembly JAABUO01 (sample SAMN10711878, study PRJNA513372) | rock metagenome | isolation source: Antarctica rocks | place: Antarctica: Victoria Land, Finger Mt sud
TCCGCAGTCGTGTCCTGCCTATGGCCGTGCATCAATCACGCGCCGCCGCAGACAGTGCGCCTCATCCGCACAGCGGCACCCTGTCGCGCAAGCCGCAGCGTCGTTCTCTCCGACAAGCTGCTAGGGGGCAAGCTTTAGCAACCCGCGTCCGCGATGCAACCCCAACGTTTTGCACATGGCGCGGTGAGCGATACACACATCCATACAAGGACATCCAGCGTCCCGTGGGCGGACCTTCCGGCCCCTACATACGTCGTACACCTCGACGTAAAGGGCCGGGACGTGCGGAAGAGCCACACGACGTTTGAGGCGACTCTACGCGCGCGTCATCGGGGTGTTCAGCGGCTACGTGACAGGGTAGCCCACCGGCGTCAGGCAGAGCCAGCGCGCCACCGTCGCGTAGAGATCGTCGACCGCGAATAGCTTGGATAGGCAGTTGTCGTGCAGCATCTCCCTGGGGATGATACCACGCGCGACATGGTTGACGGCCACCCCCACCAGATCGGACATAGTGGTTACAGCGTGGCGGCGCCCCGCTGGATGCTGACGCACAGGCACGGGACGACCACGGGACCACGGCCCATGTCACGCCCGGCAACGCCGTGCTGCCCAACCACACGGGTGCGGTAGCCTCGATCAACCGCTGCCTTTGCAGAATTAGGGAGCCTACGTTGCAATACCGACGAACAACCGACTGCAGTCGGCTCGTGGTGTGCTATGCGACCACAGTCCATAGGAGTGGGCAGGATGTGGCATAGGGGCATAGGGGCTCAGGCGGCGCGGCGTTGCCCACCGGCGTCCTCCTTTGCGGTACCTGCGCACCGCCTCCTGCCAGGTGGTGTGCGTGGTGCACAGCGCCATCCACGGGTCGGTCTCCGCCACGCTCTGGTAGCGGTAGCCGACCACGCGCCGCCGCTCGGTCTGGCGCGCGACGCGGTGACGCAGGCTGCCCTCCGTCCGTTGGTGCGCCGGGAGCACCAGCAGCCCGCGTCCGACCACCAGCGTTGCGTCCAGCGCCGCGCGCCCATGCCCGTAGGCCCCGTGCCAGGCCTTCCAGCCGGTGGGACGCGCGCCCCAGCAGGTCGCGCACGCGCAGGCGTTCGTCGCCGAGGGTGACCGGCATCGGCGCGCGCAAGCGGATCGTCCAGCCCCAGCCCGCCCGGCGCAACGCCGTGAACAGGCGCTTGCCGGGGAAGGCGCGGTCGGCCACCAGGTGCGCCGCGCGCGTCTCCCCCTGTGACCACGCTGCTGCGGCCTGGGCCACCAGCGCGCACACCGTGGGAGTGACCCGCCCCTTGGGCCAGGGGTACGGCAGCACGGCCCAGGCCACCGGCGCCATGCGCCCCCGCCACACCACGCCCACGGTGAACGCCTCCCACCGCCCGCGGCGCATGCTGTCGAGCGCGCTATGCGCCGTCGCGCCGCTCTTCTCGGATGGCAGCAGCGCGCGCACGGCGCGCACCAAGCGCGGCGTCAACCAGGCGGACGTGAGCCAGGGGCGGTCCAAGGCGCGCGCCACGCGCTTGTAGCGTTGGCGTGCGGGGACCGGCGTGGGGCTCAGTAGCGCCCGCATCAGGGCCGACGGCGTGGGGCTTTGACCGTGCAGCAACGCCCCCATTAGCTGTGCTAAATGGATCAGGTGGGGCTGGCTGACCCAGCCCTCAGTCGTGCGCTCCGCGGCTATGCCACGGCGATGCTCCTCATCTCCTGATTGTGGTCGCGCGCCGCGCCACGCGCCCATGGTCACCGAGGCAAGGATGATACCGGCCGCACCCCGGCCCTCCTGTTAGTGCGCGGCGTCATAGGCGCGGCGGAACCGCGCCTTCGCGCGCGACAGGGTCACTTTGACGTTGCCGGGCGATAGGCGCAGGATGTCCGCGATCTCGTCGATGGAGAGGCCATCGCGCGCACGTAGCAGCAGGCAGGCGCGCTGTGTCGGAGACAAGCGGGCGAGGGCGTGCGCGATCCCCTCCCGCGCCGCGCAGCGCGTCGGCAGATTGACCTCCCCCGCTCCGCACGGCTCATCGTCTCCCTCCCGTAAAGGGAGCCAGCGCACAAGGCGCCGGCGGCGCAGCGCGTCGAGAGCCGTGCGCGCGGCGATGCGGTAGAGCCAGGCCGGCAGGGCGACATAGCCGGAGCGCGGCAGTGCCCCATAAACCTTGACAAAGGTGTCCTGTGCGAGATCTTGCGCCTGCTCCACGTCCCCCACCATGCCCAGGATGTACCGGTAGATGGGACCCTGATAGCGCGCGAAGATCTCATCGAAGGACTGACCTCCTCCTCCCAACGTGCGGCCGCGCCCCTGGTCGCCGGTCCCTCCGTCACACCCAGGCACGGGGACCCGCCTGACATCTATAGTGCGCACGGTGGCTCAGTCCTCCCCGCGGGCCTGCTCCCGGCCTACGGCGCGACACGTCGCGCATAGCCGGGGCTCGCCCGTGCGCGGAGCGTGCGGCAGGGGGGCGCCGCAGACCGTGCAGGCCCGCGCGGCGAAGCAGGCGCGGCAAAGCACCTCGGTCGGCGTCACCACGACCGCCAGCGTCGGGATCGCCGCCCCACACGCGTCACACCGCATCCGAGGCATCCACGTCCCGCGCGTCCCGGCCCACCCCGTCGAGGTCCGCCATCTCCCGATCGACCTCGGCGATGAGCTCCCGGAAGGCGCCGCGCGAGAGTTGCCCGCGCGCGTAGGCGTCGCGGGCCGCCTCGTGCTGCACCCGTAGGAGATGGCGCAGCGCCTCCACCTCCTGTTGCCGCTCCCGCGCCGCCGAGCTGTGATAGGTCGCGTCGAGCGCGGCGCGCAGCGCCCGGCCCTGCTCCGCGTAGCGGTCGGCCAGGCGACGCGCCAGGTGTACGTCGAGGGCGTCCGCCCCGCGCAGCGTCTCGACTTCGCGCGCGGCGGCCTCGACCGTGCGCAGCCGGCCGAGCGCCAACTCGACGTCGTGGCGCATCCCCTCGTCCCCCACGATGCCTCGTCGCGCGAGCAGCGGCTGGATCGTCAGGCCCTGCGCCAAGATGGTGAAGAGCACAATGCCGAAGGTGAGCGTCAGCAGCAGGTCGCGGCCGGGCAGCGCCGCGGGCAGGCTCAGGGCGGCCGCGAGCGAGACCGCGCCGCGCAGGCCCGCCCACGTAATCACGGTCCGCCACCCACCGGGCAGGGGCTGCCGGGCGCGGCGCAGCGCCAGGCCCACCGCACCCACGACCAGCGCCCGCGCCACCGTCACGGCGACGATGGCCACGAGCAGCGGCCACCACACGCCCCAGCCCAGGCGCGCCACCGTGGCCTCGCCGATCGGGCGCAGGGCCAGCCCGACGAGCAGGAAGAGCAGCGAGTTGGCCAGAAAATCGAGGAACTCCCAGGTCGCTCCCGCCTGCAGCCGCGTCGTCGGCGACATGGCCCGTGCTCCCCGCCCCCCCAGGAGCAGGCCGGCCGCGACCGTCTCCAGCGGGCCGGAGCTGCCCAGCGCCGTCGCCAGGAGGTAGCCGCCGTAGGCCATGATCAGGGTGAGGGTCGTCTCCAGCAGGGCGTCGTCGATGCGGCGCAGGACGGTGCTGCCCACGATACCCACCGCCACGCCGAGCGCCAGTCCGCCCAGCACCTCGATCAGGAAACGCTCGACCGTCGCCCCCGCGTCGAGGCCGTGCGCGGTGGCCACCTCCAGCACGGCGGCGAAGAGGACTAGAGCCGTCCCGTCGTTGAACAGGCTCTCGCCGGTGACGATGGTGGCGAGGCGACGGGGTGCGCCGACCTCCCCGAAGATCGAGAGGACGGCGACGGGGTCGGTGGCGGCGACGATAGTCCCGAAGAGCAGCGCGTCGGTCCAGGGGAGGTCGGCCGCCAGGTGCAGCGCGGCGCCGACGAGGGCCGCCGTGACCAGGACCCCGGGCAGGGCGAGCAGCGCGACGGGCGTGAGGGCCGCGCGCAGGTCGGCCAGGTCGAGGTTGTAGGCCCCGTAGAACAGCAGGACGGGCAGGAAGACGGTCAGGATGATGCCGGGGGTGAGTTGGAGATGCGGCACGCCCGGCAACAGGGCCAGACCCAGGCCGGTCAGGACCAGCGCGACGGAGTAGGGAACGCGGACGTAGCGCACCGCCGCCGCGACGACGGCGACGACGATCAATAAACCCAGGACGACGATGACGCCTGGCGCGCCCAGCAATCCGGCCACGACTGTCCCTCCTCGCTCAGCGATGATGGGCCGCGGCTGACCAGCGTGACGACTGGCAGGAGCGCCGAGGCCAACCGAGGTCCCCGGCGCATCCGTGCGACACGCAGAGCGGCGCCAGGGCCGACCAGGCTTCCCGGCGCTCCTCTGCAACATATGGGTGATGGCGTGTCCCGCTTGATACTACGGCATCGGCGTGTCTTACCACAAGGGCGCGCGGCGCGCCGCGGGGGCCGCGGCGCGGCCCGGGGCGCGGCGCGGGAGCCGGATGGGGAGGCGCCCAGGGCCGGAGCAGCGGGACGGCCACGCCGTGACGTTGCTCCAGCCCCACCGCGCCTTCCTTCCTCAGAAAGGCGTCACGGACACGGTCTTTCCGCTCCGCGTGTTCCAGGCGCCCTGCGGCAAGACACCCCATCCCGCACCGTGGATGGGGCGCGTTGGCGTCGCGGACGAGATCGGCCACGACGAGCGTTCCGCCGCGGTGTGCCTGCCGACGATCGACAAGCCTCAGCGGCAGCCGTCGTTATGGCGACCGTGTGGCAACGAGCCATCGTTCCTGGTACGTCGCTCCTTCGCCCGTCGTCTCACGTCTGGCAGATGGTGTCGGCCAGCCCCTCGGCGTGCCCCGCCGGGACCAGCACGGTGAGGCGGTCGCCTCGCCGCAACTCTGTCTGTCCGTTCGGCGCGAACGTGTCGGCGCCACGGCGGACGGCGACGACGAGCGAGGAGGGGGGCCACGCGATGTCCATAACGCGCCGGCCGACCGGCGCGCGGTCGCCCGTCAACTCCAGGTCGACGATACGGTAGCCGCGCAGCCGGCCCAAGAGCGGGTCGCCATCGGGGACCTGCAGCCCGTCAGGCGACTCAGGCGCCTGCGCTGGTACGTCCCGCGGCCCCTGCGCGGCAGCGGCGGGTTGACGCGTTGCCCTCCGCTCAACCTGGGTGAGGCTCTGTTCCAGACGCTCGTTGTAGGCGCGCAGGACATCGCGCTGGGTCACCCACCCGCTGACCGTCTTTTGATCCGCGGCCAGCACCGGCAACCCCGACCGCTCCTCATGCACGAGCAGCCCCAACGCGCGCTCCAGGCTCTGGTTGGCGTAGAGCGCCGGCGCCGCGCGGGCCAGATCGCCCGCCACCACGTCCAGCGCGTTATCGCGCACGGCCTGCTCGACCTCCTGCAAGGTAACGGCGCCACGGAAGGCGCCATCCTTGTCCACGACCGGCAGGGCGTCGCACTCCTCCTCGGTGAAGCGCGCGATCAACTCATTGAGCGTAAGGCTCTGGGGCACACCGTTGGGGAGCGCCCGCATGGCGTCGGCGACAGTCAGGATCTCCATCAGGTTGGCCGAGCGCCCGCGCATGATGTCGATGCCACGGCGGCGCAGCTTGAGCGTGTAGATAGTGTCGCGGGAGAGGCCCTTGCTGATCGCCGTGGCAAGAACAATCGCGGCCATCAGAGGTAGGATAATGGTGTAGTCGCCCGTCAACTCGAAGATGATGATGACGGCGGTAATAGGCGCGCGCGCCGCGCCGGCGAACACCGCCCCCATCCCGACCAGGCCATAGGCGCCGGCCGGCCCCACCGCTCCCGGAAAGATGCCGTGTAGTACCTGACCGTAGGCCGACCCAAGCATGGCGCCGATAAAGAGCGACGGCGCGAACACGCCGCCGGACCCGCCGATGGCGATGGTCAAGCTGGTCGCCACGGCCTTGGCGACCAACAGGACGAGCAGAAACCACACGACGTACTCGCCGCGGATGCCGTTCTGCAGGACCGGGTAGCCGACGCCGTACATCTGCGGCAGCGCAAGCAGCAGCAGGCCCAACAACAGCCCCCCCACCCCCGGCCGTAGCCAGTCGGGGCCGCGCCACACGCGGTCGGCAAGGTCCTCCAGGCCGTAGACCACGCGCACGAAACCGATACCCACGACGGCCGCGAACACCCCCAAGACGGCGTAGAGCAGGTACTCCCAGTAGGAGACGATGTGGAATGGCGGCAGCGTTAGGAACGCCCGCGCACCGAAGGCGGCGCGCCCAATCACGGCGGCCGTGATCGACGAGAGCACGACCACGCCGAAGGCCTCGGTCTCGAAGTCGCGCAGGATGAGCTCGAGCCCGAAGAAGACACCGGCTATCGGGGCGGTGAAGGTGGCGGAGATGCCGCCCGCCGCGCCACAGGCCACGAGCAGACGCAGACGCGAGTCGGGGACCCGTATGGCCTGCCCCAGCGTTGAGCCGAGCGCGGACCCGATCTGCACGATCGGCCCCTCGCGCCCGACCGACCCGCCGCCGCCAATACAGAGCGCCGAGGCCAGCGACTTGACGACTGCCACGGCCGGGCTAATACGGCCGCCGCGCTCGGCCACCGCGAGCATGACCTCAGGGACACCGTGGCCACGCGCCTCGGGCGCGAAGCGGGCGATCAACGGACCGTAGATCAGGCCCGCGACCGCCGGCGCCAGTACGACAAACAACGGACCCAGCCACGCGACGTGCGGGTTGATCGCCCCGGAAAAGAACGGGTGCGCGGCCCGCCCCGTCGCACTGTAGTCGTTGTGTCCCGAGAAGAGGAGCGTGAACCCCAGGATCAGGTAGCGGAAGATGATCGCGCCCACGCCGGCGCCGGCGCCTACGACAAGCGCGAGGAAGACCAGACCCGTCGCGCTGCCGCGCAGCCAATCATAGACCCGTGCGCTCGTCGCGGTGGGTAAGCGTAGCGATCCGCGCGTGCCCGTCCCCTGCCCTGTCGCCGTCTGCCGCCCGCGCCTGCTCATCGGTGTCCATCTCTCCTTCGCGTGGTCTTTCACGTCGCCTGACGACTAATCCACAGTATAAGGGCCGAGGCTGCATCGCGAGACGCATCGGGTGAAGACGGCCCACGCCCCGACGATGTCACCGAGCGTGCAGCCGCCGTGGCAGTGCGTGACGCCCTTGAAGACATCGTGCCCGTCAGGCTCTGCGGCGGCGGCGCCCCGGTCGTTATGGTGACGCTGCCCGCCGGAGAGACCGCGCGTGCGATAGGCCCAGATGGCGACTGGCCCCCTGTACAGGGCGGTGATGGGCCAGACCCCTGTCATGATCGCCATCATCCGACGCGTGCAGCGCACGATGTCGTACAGGATAGAGGCGGCCGCTGCGAACGCCACGGCGCGCGCGGCACTGGAGAGCCACATGAGCCACATGGGGAGAGCCATTGATGGTCTGTCCTTCGCTGCTGATGCATCACGATGTGACGGATGCAGAGCAAGAAGTAGTCCATAGTACGGATGAGCTTATCGGCCAACACGGGTGGTGGTACGAGGCCAACGGGCAACCACTGCACAATCATGGCTGGGAGGTTGGTGGCGGCGTCATCCGCGACGTCACCCTGGTCCGCGAGCAGCGTCGCGTGCAAGACGAGTTCCTCTCCCTGGACAGTCACGAGTTGCGCACGCCGTTGACATCGATCCGGCGCTACCTCAATGTGCGCCGGACATATGTGCAAAGTGGGAACGACGAGCGCGCCGTGCGCGACGCGATGCAGGGACAGTGGCGCCAACTCACGGCGCTGGTGTGCGACCTGATGGACGCGGCGCGCCTACGATCAATGTCACCGCCCCGGCGTGGCATGGCCCCTGCTAAATTATTGCAATGTGATATATTCACCGCGCCTCACGAACAGCGGACACGCCGAGGTGCGAACGGACTAATGTAGCAATAAGAAGAGGAGATCATAGCATGCCATTCGACCAGTATCATGAGCCGGCCAACGAGTTGTCCGAGGAAGTACGCACGTTCGCGCGCATGATCATGTCCATGATCGAGGAGGCCGACGCCATCGACTGGTATGAGCAGCGCATGTCCGTCGAGAAGAATGCGCAGGCCAAGGCGATCATGGAGGACGCCCAGGGCGAGGAGTTCAAGCACTTCGGCATGGATCTGGAGTTCGTGCTGCGTCAGAAGCCCAAGTGGCGCGCGACGTTGCAAAATATTTTATTCAAAGACGGCGACATCGTCCAGCTTGGCAAGCAAGGTGAGCAGTCGGGCGAGCAGACCACGGAGGGGCTGGCCTAGTGGTCGTCAGGTAAGGAGAGTGAGAACAGATGAGCATCGCACAGGGCATCGGACCGAGCGACCGCGTGGGGTTGTACCGTGTCCCCGACGGCGAGATGGCCACGGGCAGCACACTGGGCGCGCCGAAGGTCTGCACGGTCATCAAGGCCACCGGCGCCATCGAAAAGGTCTACAGCGCCGACTGGGGCCGCAACGTCTTCGGCACGGTGGTGCTGCACCACTGGGACGATGAGACCGGCGCGCATCTGACGCCGCATGCGGGCGCCTTTTACCTCCACCCCGCACACCAGGAACGCCGCTTTACCCTGTCCAATGGTGTGGACGTGCGCGAGGATATTTTCGTGCTCAACGGCCCGCCGGGAGAGGACGAGGTCGACCCGCCCGCGGCCTACTACACGGTGCGGTTGCGCAATGGTACGGACGAGACGGCGCGCGTCGCCAGCTACGCCTTCTGCCAGATGGGCGGCGAGACGACCGGCGATGCGACGCGCGCCTTCACCGTCGCCTACGACGAGGGCCTGCAGGCCCTCGTCGCCTGGAGCGGCCAGGAGCCCGACCAGGTCCATGTCTTCGGCTGCTCCGCGCGGCCGGCCAGCGTCGCCACGGCGCTCGACCATGGCAGGGCCGTCGCGGAGACCTGCCCCGGCGCGCTGCCCGGTCCGGCTGCGGCGACCACGACCGCGCCGGTCGGCGCCTTCCAGCTCGTCCATACACTGCGGCCGGGCGACGAGGTGTCCTTCTCCTACCTGCTGAGCTTCGCCGACGGTGGCCGGGAAGGCGCCGCGCGGGTCTACCGCTCCTGCCCCACCGCCGAGGAGGCGCTGGCCCGTACCAAAGAGCACTACCACGATGTGCTCGCGCGCGCGACGCTGCTGACACCGAACGCCGAGATCAACCGCGGCGTGCTGTGGGCCAAGGCCAACATGCTGCGCAGCGAACTCAAGCCGCCGACCGGCTGGGGTTTGACCAACAACCCCACCAAGTCCGTCAAGGCCGTGGCCCGCGACACCGCCTGGTTCGCTTTTGGCGCCGACTACATCACGCCGGGCTTCGTCCGTGCGTCGCTGCTGGCCTTCGTACGCAACCAGCGCGACAATGGCCTGATCGTCGAGGACTACGATATGCGCACGGGCGAAACGCACGACCTCGGCTTCAACATCAACGACGACACCCCCCTGCTCATCCTGGCCCTGTGGCGCCACTACACAATTGCCGGTGACGACGACTTCCTGCGCGAGGTCTACCCCTGCGTAGCGAAGGCGGCCCGGCGCATCCTCTCACAGCGCAACGACCAGGGACTGGTCTGGTGCGCCGCGGATGGCACGGGCGGGCAGGGTATCATCGGCTGGCGCAACGCCTTGCAGGGCTACCGCCTCTCTGGCGCCACCACCGAAGTCAACTCCGAGTGTTTCGCGGCGCTGGATCGCGCGGCGGCGATGGCGCGGATCATGGGCGCGCGCGAGGAGGCTGACCTGTTCGCGCGCGCGGCCGGCGACCTCAAGACCGCCATCAACACCCATCTCTCCAACCCGGACAACGGGCTCTACTACCTGAACATCGACGTGGACGGCCGTCCGCGCGGAGATGTCACCTCGGACCTCGTCTTCCCGGCGATGTTCGGCGTGGCCGACGATGAGACGGTCGTGCGCATCGTCAAGCGTCTCTCCGACGCCGACTTCTGGACACAGGGGGGCCTGCGCGTGGTCCCGCGCGACGCGCCCGACTACAGTCCCGACCATGGCTCCGGCCTGCTCGGCGGAGTGTGGGCTGGCTCGGCCTTCTGGTTCGCCTTCGCCGCGGCGCGCTTCAGCCCCGCCTTCGTGGCCGAGGCCCTCGGCAGTTGTTTCGAGAACTACGCGCGCGACCCGCGCAAGAACAACACCGTGCCGGGACAGTTCTCGGAGTGGCTGCACGGCGAGACACTGGTCAACGAGGGCATGATGCTCTCGCCGTGGTTCCCGCCGCGCTACCTCTGGGCCGCCATCGAGGGCGCGGCCGGGTTTGACGCGGACGCCGGCGGGGCGCGCCTATCGCCGCGGCTGGCCCCCGACTGGTCGTGGATGGGCGTGCGCGCCCTGCCATACCGGGGGCGGAGCCTGACCTGGCTCGTGGCGCGCCTGCCCGAGGAGCGCCTGTACACGACCTATGCGTTCGATGAGTCGCCGCCCGCCGCGCTCTACGAGGAGGACATCACCGCGCGCATCCACACCGATGGAGACCAGGCCGTCACGCTCGGCCTGCGGCGGGACGACGGGCTGCTGCTCTTCGCCGGCAACACGGCCGACCACACCATCACCGTCACCCTGCGCCTGGACGACCCGCCGGCGGGCCCCTACCGCCTGCGCGCCTACGACAGCATGGCGCGGCGCTGGGGCGACGACGAGCCGGCGGACGCCGGCAGACTGCGCCGTGGCGTCACGGTACAGATCGAGCGCAAAGGGTTCTACCTCATCGAGTTGACGCGATAGGGGTGGATGGGGCATGGACATCGACCATTTCAGGCACTGGGTTTTCGGCATTGACTGGCTGAAAACCTTCGTGCCCACGCAGCCGTTGCTGGAGACCGTCGTGCGCGGGACCATCCTCTATCTCGCGCTGGTCCTGCTGTTGCGCTTCGCGCTCAGCCGCGAGAAGGGCCAGCTCGGCACGACCGATCTGCTCGTGCTCGTGCTGCTAGGCGACGCCTCGCAGAACGCCATGGCCGGCAGCTACTCCTCGGTCGGCGACGGCCTGCTGCTCATTCTGACGCTCGTCTTCTGGAGCTACGCGCTCAACTGGCTGAGCTTCCATTTTCGGCCGATCGAGCGCTTCCTGAGTCCCCGGCGGCTGGCCCTGGTGCGCGACGGCCGCATGCTGCGCCGCAACATGCGCAAGGAGTTGATGACGGAAGAGGAGTTGATGAGCCAGATCCGGCTGCAAGGCGTCGCCGACCTGTCCAAGGTACGCGAGGCCTGCATGGAGGCGGACGGGCGCGTCAGCGTGATCACGCGCGACGACCAGCCCGACGCGCGCGGCGCGCCCACGCAGGACGCGCCGTGACCGCGACAGCAGGACGCGCCGTGACCGCGGCCGCGACAGGGGGATGGTGATGTGGTGGTGGTGGGTCGTGCGGGCCGTGGGCGTCATCCTGGTTCTGGCGGTGGGCGAGGACATCTTCTACACCGTGCTCTTCCCCGGCAGCGGGCGCGGCGTGCTGCGCGTCCCGCTGGGCCGCGGGGTATGGCGCCTCTTCCGGCTGGCCGCGCGGGCGGCCCCGCGCCGGCGTGATCGCCCGCTCGCCTACAGCGGCCCGGTCCTGGTGACCGTCAACGTGGCGGTCTGGGTCCTGCTCCTGGCCACCGGGTTCGCTTTCATTGACTGGCCGGCGCTCGGTTCCGCCATCCGCGCGTCGAGCGGGCCGACTCCCACGGGTTTCGCGACCGCGCTCTACTACAGCGCCTACGCGCTCACCACGCTGGGCACGGGCGACATCGTGGCCAAGACGGATCTCTACCGGCTGCTGATGGTGCTGGAAGCCGCGCTGGGCTTTTCCACCATCACCCTGATCCTCACCTATTTCCTCTCGGTGTATAGCGCGCTCACGCGCCGCGACACGTTCGCGTTGAGCGTGCAGTACCGCACGGCCGGGACGGGGGACGCCGCCGAGTTGCTGGCGCGGCTCGGTCCAGGCGGCGACTTCGGCGGCGCCACGCAGACCGTTGGCGACGTGGCGACGTCCGTGTTGAGCGTCATGGCGTCTCACCGCGCCTACCCGATCTTACGCTACTTCCATTTCCGCCACACCTACGACGCCCTACCACGCCTGCTGCTGGTCGCCCTGGATCTGGCGGCGCTGATTGAGAGCGCCCTGGACGCCGACCAAAATCGTACGCTCGTCGACTCCGCGGCGGTCGCTGAGTTGGGGGGTGGGGGCCTGCATGTGCTGGATGAGTTGGCGGCCACGTTCCTGCCCGCGGGCCAGCCACGCCATCCGTCGATGTCCGAACAGGTCTGGCGCGCGCGCTACGACCGCGCCGTGACGCGCCTGCGCGCGGCCGGGATAGCGACGGCGCCGGACCACGAGGCGGGCGCGCGCCGCTATGTCGCGCTGCGCTGGGAATGGGACCCCTGCATCGCGGCGCTGGCGGCGTATTTGGTATACGATTGGGATGCCATAGCGCCCGCCGACCGCGCCGAGAACGGGTGAGGCGCCGGGCACTCCGCGCTGCCATAATAGCGGCCATGCGTCGCCCTTGCTGCCCTGTCGCGCATCGCGGCGATACGCGACAGGCGCCGCCGGCATAGCGCCTCGACATGGTAATGGCTGTGGCACGGCTTGTGCATCCAACCTGCGGCTCTCAGCGATGGGCTTCATCGCCGGCGATGATCCGCGCATGGTCGCGACGATCGACCGCACGCTCCGACGGTCTCACCGACAACGCGCTCTGCTACCGCTACCTCAGACGAGGCGCGAGGGATGTTCGAGGCGATCCTGCGCGACGCCAGCCCCTTGGGCCTCTACGCCGAGGAGATCGACGCGGCGACGCGCCTGCAGTTGGGGAACTTCCCGCAGGCGCTCTCGCACATTGGGCTCATCGGCGCGGCCACGCCGCTGGCCCATGCCGGCGCCGCGGGCCGTGTCGCCCCCGAACACAGCCACGCCGTCGCGACCGCGCGGTCCAGCGCCGGCGTCGCCCCCGCGTCCGCCGGCGTCGACTAGTACTAACTAGCCATGACCTCGCATGGCTCGACGGCTGCAGCCGAGCCCACTGGTTCGGCGACTGCCCGCACCGCTCCATTGCGGCGCAGCGCCACGCCGATGACCGCCCCGGCGATCGCCGCGCCCACCATCACGCGGAAGGTGTCGTCGAAGCCCAGCGCCAGCGCTTTGCTGACGAGCCCATGCTGTAGGCGCGCCAGCGTGGCCGGCGCCTCGCCGCGGCCGAGTTCGTCACCGCCAACTGCTTCTACCGGCGCGACGCCCTCGCCGCGGCCGACGGCTTCGACGGGCGCTTCACGGCGGCCTGGCGCGAGGACAGCGATCTCTTCTTTACGCTGCTTGAATGCGGCGCGCGGCGCGCGCATGCCCCCGACGCGGTCGTCGTCCACCCCATACGCCCCGTGCCCTGGGGCGTCAGCCTGGCGCAACAGCGTAAGAGCATGTTCAACGCGCTGCTCTACAAGAAGCACCCCGCGCTCTATCGTCGCCGCGTCCAGGCGGCGCCCCCGTGGCGCTATTATGCCGCCGTCACCGCGCTCCTCGCGGCCGTTGGCGCTCACGCGCGACAACGCCGCGCATACGCACCCCTGGCCGCGCTCCTCTGGCTCATCGTGACGGCGCGCTTGTGCGCGCGGCGACTGCGCGGGACTTCCCATGCCCCCCGTCACGTCGTCGAGATGGCGGTGACGTCCGCGCTCATCCCCCCGCTGGCCATCTACTGGCGGCTGCGCGGCGCGCTCGCGTTCCATGTGTGGTTCATCTAAAGTGAGGATAGAGCGCGTGACGGGCGTCCAGAGAGCTTCCACTTCAATGTACCCAGGATGCCCCATATCCCGTACGACCGCTTTCGCTTCGCCAAACGCTTGTCACGCACATCTCAATTGTAACGCCTCGGGGGATGGGATGCGTCAACAGCGCCGTCAAGAAGAGTAAATAAACATCAATTTTTTTCATGCGGAGACAGGAGATATCACTATCGCGTGGTATGATCCGTGCTAAACATCTTGTTGCGATATGTTGTATCGTCGGCCGGTAGTAGCCGGCAGGAATGATCGGGAGAGCCGCGTGGCGCGATTATAGGCCACGCCAGTAAATAAAAAGGAGAACGTCGTATGCCCTTTGACCAATATCATGAGCCAGCCAGCGAGTTGTCCGAGGAGGTGCGCACGTTCGCGCGCATGATCATGTCCATGATCGAGGAGGCCGACGCCATCGACTGGTATGAGCAGCGCATGTCCGTCGAGAAGAATGCGCAGGCCAAGGCGATCATGGAGGACGCCCAGGGCGAGGAGTTCAAGCACTTCGGGATGGACCTGGAGTTCGTGCTGCGCCAGAAGCCCACGTGGCGCGCGACGCTACAGGGCATCTTGTTCAAGGAGGGCGACATCGTCCAACTCGGCAAGCAGGGTGAGCAGTCTGGCGAGAAGACGACAGAGGGGCTGAGCTAGGGGCGTCGGCGCGTCTACTCCGACGGGGGCGTGTACCGGCCGCGAGAGGTCGGCGAGCGTTTCGCTCGCGCCCCGTCGCCGCCGCCCGCGCGCTGGCCGAGGTATCACACCTACCCGCTCGTCTCGACCCCCTAGCCGCACCAGGGGGCGCGCCACTTTGTTACGGTGGTGAGCGGGAGTCCGCGCCCCTGCCCCGCGTGACGATGTGGCGGTCCCTCCTCGTCCCCCCGATGGGGCCGACTAATCCTTACCCACATCTTTTTCCCTTGGAAGGAGCCCTCCAACGCATGTTGTTAGAACAATTATGCAGATGATTCGGCTAAAATCTAGCGCGAACGTACCACCGAAGCCGGTACGTCCCCTTTCTCATAGCTAAAAATGGCGGTCGGAGGATGATCTTCGACGAAGCGACCCGGTTGAAAAGCTCTCTGGCGCCCGTTTCTGATAGATGGGGGTTAAGGATTAGGCGGGGTCGGGGGGCGAGGAGGAAAGGGGCTGGTAGCCATGGGCGGGGGGCGAGAGAAAGGGCTGGTCAGACATAGGGGCGTACGAAGGCTCCTGAGCGCGGCGCGACAACGTGGCGCGCTCCCGCCGCATAACGCCTATGAGGGCGCGTCACTCCCCCGGTGACTGGCCGCGCCGTTCTCTACGCGGAGCGCGCCGTCCACGATGCGGATGGGCGGGAAGCCCACGATGTCGTAGGTGGCGGAGGCGATGCCGATACCCTCCCTTTTGAAAGCCGCGAGGATGTCGCGGCTCATGGCGTCTTTGATGTCGCGGATGCCATGCTCCGTGACCACGAAGCGCACCGTGAGTTCGAGCCAATTGTCGGTGAGCCGGTAATAGACGCGCGCCTCCAGGTCCGCCTCATGCACGAAGTAGCGCCGCTGCATGGCCTCTAAGGCCGCGCGGCTCATCTCGCCGATATGCACCGTGTGGTGATCGGCGCAGTCCAGAAGGATCTGCTCCACGCGCGCGGCGTCGGTACTGTAGGTGATAGGGATCATCATCTCCTCCCACAGATAGGGGAAGTCGCGCGTGTAGTTGTAGACCGGCTCGGAGAAGATCTGGTCGTTGGTGACAGTGACCACGCGCCCGGTGTACTGGCGGCTCTTGACCCAGATCGGTGGCGTGGCGTCCTGCACCGAGGGTGGCTGGCCCATCTCCATCAGCGTCGTCTGGATGAAGCCCAGCGCGATGACGTCGCCGCGCACTCCGCCCATGCTGATGCGGTCCCCCACGTTGAAGGTCTTGCCGCGCAGGATGACCATGTAGCCGGCGATCGACGTGATGACCCGTTGCAGGGCGAAGGCCACGCCCGCGCTGGCCAACCCCAGGCCCGTGGCCAGGCGGGTGGGGTCGTCGAACCAGATCGAGAGCAGGCCCAGCAGCAGCAGGATGGCCGCGGTGAGGCTGATGGCCTGGCGCGTCCAGAAGCGCGCGGCCTCGTTGGCGCGCCCATAGAGGAGCGCGCGCGCCGCCGCGCGCGCGAGGCGGCTGACGAGCGCCACGATGATGATAAAGGCGATCGAGTATAAGAGTTTTTTCCCGTTTTGCGGGTTGACGCCGACGAGCTTCACGCCTAAGATGCAGAGGCTTTGCCCCGTGCAACTGCCCGCGGCTATAACGTCGAAGATACCGGCCCCGAAGACGCTCATGTGTGCCTACCTCATCCCTTTACGCCTTTACGCGGACACGCGCGGGCGCGCCATCCGCGCGACTTGCGCGCGCCGCTCTGTCAAGAACAAACGGTCGTGGTCCGTCTGAGCGGCCGCGATGGCCGGCGCGGCCACCGTATCCACCACCTCGGCCAGGATGGCCAGCCGTTTCGGGTCGCGGCACGCGTGGGCCGCCGCGACGATATCCGCCAGCGCCTCCAAGAGGGCGCCCGCGACGCGAGCGTTGGTCGTCGACACGCGCCCGACCTCCACGAGCGTCTCCACGTATTCCGCGAAGGTGCGCTGGCGGACGACGACGGTCACGGGACCACCGCCGTCGCGCCGCACCGGCGAGGGGAGCTCATAGCGGGCCAGCCGCGCGAGTATCGCCCCCAGATAGCCGATGGCGGTGACGGCGGTGGTCGGGTCGTTGATACCCGGCGACATCGCCTTGAGCGCGATGTCGGCCAGCTGGCGGACGCCGAAGTCGGCGTCCTGATGCATGTCGCGCTGCGACACGACGACGATTTGGTTGTGCACGGTCTCCTCGATCCGGCCGGCGAGCCCCGCGGCCGGCCAGATCTCCGCGATGCAGGTCTGCGGCGCCACGAAGTCGCCGGGGCACACGAGGAGATGGAGGCGCCGCCCTCCTGCCCGGTCGATGGATCTGATGAGGTCGTCCAGGGCGATCGACTGCACGTAGCCGGGGCGTGCCGGATAGATGAGGCAGGGCGTGTCCTCGGCGCGCCAGTCGCGCACGAGGTCCGCGCCGTCCTCGTGGAGGGACGTCCCCGCCCCAGGGTAGAGTTGATCGAGCGTGCTGAGCGTGGAGTGCGCGATGCGCGCCGTGATGTTGGAGACCTGGATGGACTGCGTCGTGTGGTGGATGAAGACGAGCAGGAGCGCGACCCCGATCAGCGCCAGGAGGATGGCGGCCGTGACGCTGACGGTGGGCACGAACGAGGCGCCCGACTCCGCCTTGCTGCGCACCGTCGTCAGCACGATTAAGCAGTAGGCGAAGATGCCGACGAAGGAGCCGGCGACGACTTGCGTGACGCGGTCGGAGAGAAAGCCGCGCAGGGCGCGCGGGGTGAACTGGCTGGAGGCCAGCTGCAGCGTGGTGATGGTGAGGGTGAAGATGAGCGCCGCGACGGTGATGAGCGAACTGGCGATGGTGGACAGGATGCTGCGCGCGGAGGAGGGGCTGCCTTGAAAGACAAAGGCGATGTTGATATGGCCCAAGCCGTGGTCGACCGCCAGCAGGAAGGCGGCCAGCGCGGGGCCGAGGAGGGCGACCACACCCGGCACGAGCCAGAAGCCGGCGGCGACGTCCCGCCAGTGCGCTTTGATGGAACGTAGCGCGGCGCCCATCGCCCTTTCCGTATCCTTCCCTCTACTGGCCCTAACGGGCCGCCCCTGCTCCGGTCGTAGCAGCCTTACTCCTTGGTCCGACTATCATAATACAAGAACGGCGCCAGAAGAGGGGGCCAACAACGCGCCGCGGCGTTTTCGTGTGACGCGCGAGGTCGTCACGTCCCTGACGGGTCATGGCATGCTCCATGCCTGCGGAATATGGCGAGTCAACCAAATTCCCGTCGGCGTCAATCGCCCGGTAGAGATAACACCAGCGTCTGTCCACCTTCACAAACGTCTCGTCAGCGTGCCATTTTGTGCCGGCCTTGCCGCGTCGCTTGGCCCGCAAGCGCTTCGTCAGGAGCGGGTCGAAGCGTTCCTCGTCCGCAGGGTGTATGCAGCGCACGCCGCATATCTCGGCGTTGGTCATCCGGCGCCTGTGTTCGGTCCCCTATCCCTATTAGTATAATCATTGCGCATTCGCTACATTGTACCCCGCGACAGGGCGTGCGGAGAGGAGGGGAGCGCGTGGCGCAGGGGCAGGGGCTCGGGACGGTGGTGCTCTATACGCTGATCCCCGTCGTCGCGGCGCTCGTCGGCGGGCTCATCGCTGCGTTCCGCCCCCCGCGCAAGCCAGCGCGGAGCGCGATCCAGCATTTCGCCGGCGGCGTCGTCTTCGCTGCTGCCGCGCTGGAACTGCTGCCCCCGGTGATGGCACAACCCGTCGTCGTGGCCCTCGTCGGCTTCGGCCTCGGGATTGCCGTGATGTTCGCCCTGCGCCTGTTTGAAAGGAGGATTGAGGGCGGCGAGAAAGGCGAGGATGAGAGGGGCGGCGAGGGTATTGGGCTCATCGTCGCCGCGGGCGTGGATGTCTTTATCGACGGGCTGGTGGTCGGGGCCGGATTCGTGCAAGGGGGGCGGCAGGGCCTGCTCCTGACCATCGCCCTAACCCTGGAGTTGCTGTTCCTCGGCCTGGCCATCGCCGTGGCGGTGCGAGGCGCGCGCTGGAAGATCATCACTACACCCACAGCCCTGGCCCTGCTGCTCATGGCCGGCGCCGTCATCGGGTTCCTCGCCCTAGGCGGCGTCTCCCCCGCGATACTAGCCGTGGCGCTCGCCTTTGGCGCGGTCGTCCTGATGTACCTGGTGACGGAGGAACTGCTGGTCGAAGCGCACAAGGCGGCGGAAACGACTTGGGCGCCCTCGGTGTTCTTCGTCGGGTTCCTCGTCTACCTCGTCATCGCCAAGTTGCTCGGCTAAGTGGTCCATCCGGTAAATCGCTATCAGGTGTATGTGCCGTTCGGGCAGGTACAACAACTGGGTTTTACGCAGAGAGACACACGTCAGATCCGCATCCTCATGGCTGGAAAATAGCGCGGCCGCATGAACGCAGGCAGCAGCGGCTCCAGGTGCGCTGCCAGGTCCGCAGGCCACACCCGCGCCGTCACATGATCTCACCCTCAGGGGGGCGGCCCGGCGCTCGATCTCACGCGCGGTTCCTAGGCGCAACAAGCGATGACCGTCACGCGCCGCGTGATGATGCACCCGCTCGACGGGACGATGACCGCCTTTGTGTCAGACTGCGTGAGGTGGGGCACATAACAGGCGAACGGCAAGCCGATCAACCGACGCCGCAGGCATCATCCGCGCCCATGGGGCCTGGAACCTGCGCACCCAGTGTGTTCGGCGGCCCTGCCGTTGCACCGTCCGCCGTCCGCCGTCCGCAAGGCCGCCGCCATGGCCGCCTGCGTCGGGTTGCCGATGAACAGGATACGCCCGTTCAGGACATAGGACGGCACGGCGACAAGGCCCGGCGGGATCTGCGCGCCCGGCTCACTCAGATCGACGACGCGGACGTCCAGGGCCGGATCGTGGGCGGCGATCGTGGCGGCCAGGGTCCGGGCGCGCGCGCATCCGAAGCAGTGCGGCGTGATCACGATCTCGAGGACGGCCGGCGGGTGGACGTGGGCCGCTTGACCACCTTCGCTCGGGGCCGCCCTAGCAACCGGAGCGGCCGGCCGTTCACGCTCGGAGAGCGCCGCGGCCACGCCACGCCGAACCAGCGCGCCTGCCGTATCACCCGTCACCATGCAGATGGCCAGGACGAGCCCGAAGACGAGATATTCCAGGGACTGCGGGCTGTCCAGCATGAGCATGTGAGCCGGCGCCCGTGCGGCTAGCACGGCGGCATCGAGGGCGGCCATACTCGCCGCCCCACCGATGAGCGCGATGAGCACGGCCAGTCGGCGCATCAGGGGCGCGACGATCCAGGCCGCCAGGAGGCCCAGCGTCACCGCGACCCCCTCGTGGAGGAGGGCGCCCGGCGCCAGCGCCAGCAATCCGGTGGCAGGGTGAGGCGGCATGCCGGAGGGAGCGGGCAGCGCCAGCGCGAGAATCGGGCGCACGCAGTCCGGCTGGCCCAAGCCCGCGAGCCCGACGGCACAGGCCAGCATGGCCAGGCCGGCTGTCGTCCCCGCCAGCGCGCCCCACCAGAGCCGTTGTCCCATAGCGTATGCCTCCTGTTACGTCGTCGTCCGTGAACGGGCTTGCGGAGTTCCACCTCCTAGCATAGTCGTGCGGCGCCGGGCGGGACTGTGAGCCCCGTTACAGTCAACAGAGACGATTCCGCCCTACCCTACCAGCACCTGTTGTCGCCCTGGCCCGAATGGCCTGGGCAGCGCCCTTCGCGGTGCGCGCGGTGAGGGTTCGACGCCCTCCTCGTCGACAACCAACACGCCCGCTGATGTCCGAGGTCGCCACGTCCATCACCATCAACGGTAGGGGCGACGCCGCGGCGTCAAGTGGCGCGACGCGGAGCGCGACGATCGTGACCGATCCGACCCCGGTGGGCTGCGACGTGCCGGCGACGGTGCGCCTCGCGATGGGCCAGCGCGTGACGTTCACGAACACGAGCGACGCGGCGCAAACGGTGACGGCCGACAACGGGGCCTTCGACTCGGGCAACCTCGCGCAGGGCGCGTTCTGGACCTTCACGGCGACCAAGGCCGGTACGTTCACCTACGCCACCTACACATGCGCCTACCACCCGCACATGCACGGGACGATTGTGGTCACGGGATAGCGCGGTCAGCCGGTGAAAAGTGAGCGTATACTGAGGACGCAGGGGGCGGTCCCGTCGATCGCCCCACCAAGGACAGCCATAGGGGTGACCGGCACGCGAGCGGTTGTCCCCGCTCCGCGCTCTCAGCGGAGCGCCGACGAGCGTGCCAGGGGGGACGATGACTAGTGTTACCGCGCGATTGCCCTGGCGCCGCCGTCCGGCCTCGTTGACCGAGGTGACGAGCGGACCCGAGGCGACGGCCAAGATCGGCTATCTCTCCTCCATCGAGATCTTCGCCGGACTCACCGACGCGCGTCTGCAGTGGATCAAGGAGACCACCACCATGTTCACCTGCCCGCGCGGGGGGATGATCTATACTCCCGGCGAGACGGGCGAGGTGGCCTTCCTGCTCAAGCGGGGTCTGGTGCAGCTCTATCAACTCTCGCCGGAGGGCAAGAGGCTCGTGGTGGGGATGCTGCCGCCAGGGGCGTTCTTCGGCGACATGCCGTTGTTGGGGCAAACCATGGCCGACACCTACGCCGAGGCGGCGCGGGAGTGCTTGATCTGCGCCATGGGGCAGGACGACCTGGAGGCGCTGCTGCTGGCCGAACCGCGCGTGGCGTTGCAGACGCTCGCCGTAGTCGGCCGCCGCGTGAACGAGCAGCGAGCGGTGCTGGGCGACGTCGTGTTCAAGAGCGTGCCGGGGCGGGTGTCCTCACTGCTGCTGCGGCTGGCGGCGGACGCGCGCGGCGACACGATCACCGGGTTCAGCCACCAGGATTTGGCGGATATGGCCGGGATCGCACGCGAGACGATGACGCACACGCTGAACGAGTTCGCACACATCGGGGCGGTCGAGCTCAAGCGCCTGGTGGTGACGCTGCGTGACCGCGAGATGCTCGACGCGCTCGCCGCGCGCTAGTGCAGGTTGGTATCCTGTTAGTGCGACGCGGCACGGCCGTCGTGGAGATCGACGTGCAACCACCAAATCGTGCGCTCATCATGCGTCTGGGCCGCGCTATCGCACCGCGTTGAGCCGCGTACCAGACACGGTGAGACGCGCGACGGCACACGTCCGCCGGCACAACGCGGGGGTAGGGCTCCGCCGTGTGCGCACCCTTTTTCCCCCCACGCTCAGGGGGAAAAAGGGTGCGCATACGGGCTGCTGGACGCCCCCCTCATCGACGAACAAGGAGCATTCTATGACATAGGGACGTATCGGACGATCGACATGGCGCGGCCTGATCGGCGCGGGCGTCGCCGCCGCCCTGCTCACGACCCCCGCCGCCGCGGCAGCACACGCGGGCGCCGCGGGCACGGCCTCCGTGTATCAACTGCACGCGGTCTTCTTCTCGCGCGAGGCGCACCAGCCGCGGGTGATCGATCCGCAGATGTTTGTCGCCGCGCCCGGTGCGCCGGCTGGGACCGGCCCGCAGATGATTCGGCACGTCGCGGGCGTCGCGCCCGTGCTTGCCGCGGCCCCAGCGGCGACCCCGCTCCTGGATGCGCTCGGACGTCCCCTGGGCGTGACGCTGGGCCGCTGGGAGGCGGCGCGCGGCACGGCGACGATCGCGTGTGATGGCAGGTCATCGACGCTGGTGAGCCGCTTTACCCGCCTGCTCCCCCTCGCGGTGTATAGCCTGTTCGTGGTCCACCTGCGGGTGCAGGGGCCGCATCGCTTCACGCCGCTGGGCGCGCCGGATGGGCGCGGCAGTCGCTTCGTCACCGATGCGTCGGGGATCTGGACCGAGACGAGCGTCATCGCGCCGTGCCTGACGCCGGCCGAGGCGGTCGTGCTCGTGTGGGACAGCGACGGCCGCTCCCACGGTCCGGTCATCGGGCAGCCCGGCGTGACGGCGCACAACCACCTCATCGTCCCCATCGACTGATGGTGGTCACCCTACCGAGATGAGTGACCCGCTGGCGGGACAGGGTGCGAGAAGACGCCTACTGGCGCACGTCCATCAGCACAACACCCGCGTTGCGTCGCCGAGGCGCCCGTCCGCGTCGCTGCATGAGATGGCGCCGCTCTGAGACACGGCCCTGGTGATGAGGAGGGAGACCATGACCATCGGGTAGTTGGCCAGGTGGGCCAACGTCAATCCGCGCCCGCTGCGCTACTACGAGCGCATCGGTGTGCTCGCGCCCACGGCCCGCACGAACGCCGGCTACCGGCTCTACACGGAGCGGGACGCCGCCCGTCTCGTGTTCATTCGACGTGCACAGACGCTCGGTCTGTCGCTTACGGAGATCGCCGACATCATCGCCGTGAGCGAGGCGGGGATTGCTCCCTGCCGGCATGTGCGCGCTATCGCCGAAACGAAGGTCGCGGCGATCGACGCGCGTATCGCGGAGTTGTGGGCGCTCCGGAGCGAGTTGACGCGGCTGGCGGAGCGTGCGGGCGCCGTCGAGGATGTTTGCGTTGGCGGCTCGTCCATTAGTTCATCTTTGCAATAGGAGTTGAGACGCATGGCCCCCTCCCCATCGTTCCGATTAGGCCGCCCGGTACCGCTGTTGGCGGTCGAGGCGGCGGTTGACCAGACCAACCACGGCGCGCGTC
>JAABUO010002383.1_pt1 | contig 22994 bp, 22 predicted proteins | sample 5559291 | NCBI WGS metagenome assembly JAABUO01 (sample SAMN10711878, study PRJNA513372) | rock metagenome | isolation source: Antarctica rocks | place: Antarctica: Victoria Land, Finger Mt sud
GGTGACGTCTCGACCAGCGGGAGGCAACTGTCTGGCCTGTCCAACAGCAGCCCGGTAGACTTTGAGCAGGCACCAAGCTCATTCAAGAGACAGAAGGCAGGACAGCATCAGGTCTCAATTGGCAAGCCCGACAAGAACACAGTGGACTTGTTGGAGGAGGTGCCTCAGGATAATCAGCTGTACTTAGAGTACAGCAATGTCAGAGCCTGGGTACCGGCTATGGCACCAGGTGGTGCTAGCATATTGCCAAGCTTGCCCAAGCTTTCTATACCCACCTTCAAAAGCAGTGCCACCAAACAAACAGAAGCACCAGCGGCAGCAGACAAGATGCGGCAGGTTTGCTTCCAGCCTGTCTATGAGCCCAGTGACCTATAACAACAGCAGGCCGAGCATGTACAAATATAATTATGGCTGTGTGACCTTCTTGGCAGCCTGGTCATATTGTTGTGCTGATTGATTGTACTGCTTCTGCTGCAGATCTTGTTCAACATCACAGGCTGCTGCCGTCCAAAAGAGGTTTTGGCTCTCATGGGTCCATCGGGCAGTGGCAAAACCACATTGCTCAGCATTATTGGGTCACGTGCTCAAAGGTGGGCCATCTGTCATGCAAGCCATGTACGCATTCCTTGCACTGTTTCAGCTTAGTGGCAGTGCTGCAGAAACAACAGCATTGGTGTAATGCACTGCAGCAATCAAGGCTGTGTTCCATGTCTGAGGGTTTTGTTTTACTGCACACAGCCACCTCTGATGTATTGTCTTCTGCATGCAGTGCTATGCGGAGGACTGGAGCAGTCACGTTCAATGGCCAGAAGCTGAACAAGCGCTTCAAGAGGCAAATTGGATTTGTCATGCAGGTGACACCATCTTGCATTGCCTTAATGCATTCATAGTATGTAGCCCCTCTCATCAGTGCAATCTGCACAGACATTCTGGACAGCTTCTGACATTCGCCCATTATCTGGCAGCACTGTCTTACACAATCGCAAGACAGGCTCAGTTCTCCAGTACATTGAACGTACAGCACACTCCACACCCCACCTGTATCAGAGCTAGATATGTAAAGGAGTCAAAGATACCCAACATGTCGCATTTGCTGGTCTGCAGGACGACTTGCTCTATGAGTCATTGACGGTCTATGAGACACTTTACTATGCAGCCATGCTCCGGCTTCCACAGCACATGGACCATGCTGCAAAGACAGAACGTGTGGAAACAGTCATTACTGCCTTGGGCTTGTCCTCTTGTAAAGACACCATTATTGGTACGAGCTCCGTGAATGCTGCTACATACATCAAGGCATGTTGGTGTTGTGTCCTCTGTGCACAATGGACGTGATGCATAGGCGCTTTGTTTGCCCTCTGCATGCTTGTTTGCCTACACATCCCAGGAACTGCATGCCATGGAGTGCTCGGTCAAAGGCAAGACGCCGCTCAATGGATGTGTTGATTGGTTGTGTTCAGGGGGATTCTTTCGCAAGGGCATATCAGGAGGAGAGCGCAAGCGAGCCTCCATTGGTCATGAGCTGTTGATCAACCCCTCCATCCTGCTTTTGGACGAGCCCACCTCGGTACACCTTTCAGTCATCTTTGTACATTTTCACAGCTGCATTGGCTCAGTTGGTCCTGATGAGGCCACTGCAACGTAGCCATGTCACCCCCCTGAGTAAAGTGCTTGCTCATGGTTTTGAGGTCGATGAGCTCAACGCCTTTAGAAGGCAACATCCAATGACTGCATGTGGCGTCACTGCCCTTTGGTTGGCTCCATCTGGTTGTATACATCCATCACCGGTGGTGTCCTGACATGTATGCCTGTTCTGATGGCGTGGCCAGGTACAGATCATGATGTCAATGTTGCATTGCAAGTTGCCAATACTAACCCACGAAAAGCTTCTCATCCGTTGTGTTGACAGGGTCTGGACAGTACAACAGCCATGCACCTGCTGCAGCTGCTGCGGCAGCTGTCGCAAGGGGGCAGGGCCATTGTGACTACGATCCACCAGCCCTCCAGCCGTCTGTACCAGCAGCTTGACAAGCTACTGCTTCTCAGTCAGGTCTGCCCCTCCCTTGACTCGCACAGACTAATGGTTGTGATCATGCAGCAGAATATAGTGGTGGGCAAAGCACGTTGGCATTGTTAAGGTCTCAGAGGAGAGTCCATTGATCTATGTAGGTATAGTGTGTCCGGCTGACTTTCCCTTGTACAGCTTGTCTAATTATAAAGTACTTGATGTGCATATGAGCAGTCTTGTCAGCCTGTGAAAGTAACTGTTGCTGTTGGTGCCAAGATCTTGTAAGTCCAGGACAGGCTTTTCGCAGGTGTAAGAGTGGCCTCGCATTTATGTAGCTTTCACTGCCCCAGGTTCTCAGTATGTTTCATTGGTCAGTACGCTCAGGGTGAAAGTCATGAGTGTGTTTGCAGTCCCTGTGGCAGCTTTAGCTGTGTGAGCATGTGTTTGTCCTGTAATTATAATTGTATCAAAGCATACAACTCAAGGTTGCTGTGATGTTGTTCAGGGGCATGCCCTTTACTATGGAAGAGGCGAACTAGCAGATGAGTACTTTGACAAGCTCGGCTACACTCTGCCCTACCGAGTCAACGTCGCAGACTTCATCCTGGACCTGTCGAGCGCTGATGTCTACACAGAGGGCAGGTACTGTCATCCAGCCTTATGCTACACCTTGCTTCAGGGGGTTTTTTGTTGCAATACACACAGCAATGGTGCGAAGCAGATTTGACTGAAAGCTGTGCAGAGGGCAGGTACTGTCAACCAGCTTTATGCTGCACCTTGCATCGGGGGTTTTCATGCACAACAGACAGCAATGTTGCAAAGCCTATCTGAACTGACTGAAAGCTACATACGTCAGTATGACAACCGGCCATGGTTCACACATGCATGCACCCAGCTGTCTGTGCTACATGTGCAACTGAGAGATGTTGTTAGCTGTACTGGTACAACCCAGATGGAGACAAGAATTGTGAACGCCTCATTGCCTGGACTGAAGCCAAGCAAGGTCCTGAAGGGCTGAGTCTGCGTTTGGCACACGCCTGCATCATGCTTTTGTGTGCTCTTTCAGCAACAGCTCAGAGCAGAAACTCAGCGCATCACCAGCAGCGTAGCTGGCTGCCTGTTCAGTGTTTGTGACATCATCTCCCGTCAGTTTGGACTTACTCTGTGACATGCATGTTACGCTAAAAATGTTGACGGCTCTGAATCCCAAAGAGCTTAAATGTAACATGATCTTCATGCTTTGCTGCAGGGATGGTGAGGAGAGTCGAATGTATCTCATCACTTGCACCGAGGCTTACCTAGCAAAGCATCCTACTGACGGCTACGACCCCAGCAAAGCAGACAGCAACCTCTCCTGGCTGCGCCCCTCCATAGACCAACAGGCTCTCAAGCGTGACCAGTCTTTGCCCAACGGCAGAAGCCATCACGTAAGCACACACAGACACACTTCGACAGTCGTTCATTCCATTAGCGACATGTCTTCCATTAGGATGAGTACCACATACAGTCCTGAGTAGCTCCCTGTATGTGGTGTTAGCTGAAGACAGTCACAGTGACATATGCTTTGTTGTGTCAGGAAGCTTTGCACTCAGGCGCTGTTGCTGCAGACCCTGAGCATGCCAGCGCTCGATATGCTTTGCTTGAAGGTTTGCTGAGACTGGATGCTGATCAGGCCTCTTCATCAAGCACTGCAGTGCAGAAGTTGTGTCTGACCATCAAAGCAGCTCTTTTTGAGTGCTTGACGTGTCAACATGAAGGCCAGCCCTACCGTGTGACAAGGTCACGTTCTGCTCTTGACACATTGTACTGTTCTGGTCCAATATCATCAGCTGTGTTTCCGGTGCTGTTGGTCTGCAGGATGAGGCAGGGGTTGCAGCATCTATGCTGCCGGCGATGGATGATGGTGTTGATGATGACGAGGATGAAGAAGAGGCCAATCATGCTGGAGCGCGTGGCCTAGACATTGAACAGGGCAACCAGGCATGCCTTTCCTTGCCTATGCTGAAGGCTCATCTTCCCACATGCTCACGCTGTGCCATGCATGCTATCTTGACACCCTGTGCTGTTGACAGTTGGCTTGTCAAGAGCAAGTCTTCAGGCCTTGCTCTTGCAGTGTTGCTGCTGTCCTGAGACGCTGCAAAAAGTTGCCTACCATGGTGCTGTGTAGTTGCAGCGCAGCTCATAGTAACGTATGCCAACTTCTGTGTACTTGTGCTGACCATCTTTTACAAGGGCCCTGTCTACCCACTTGAGCCATAGTATCACAGTCACTCACATAAAGGTGTCAGGTGCAATAAAATGTGTCCTTGTAAAGTGTTTCCACGTCCAGATGTCCATTCAAAACCTGGATGTTTAGACATAGACACACTTGGTATGAATTTGTTGCCTTATTTTGTTCATCACTTTGATACAGGCTTGTGTTAAGTCCACACGAGACGCTGTATGACTGACATGGCATAAGCAATTCAGGCTGGGGTGAGTGGCAAGGCTGCAGCTGTGCCACAAGCCAACCAGCGCCGGTGGGGGGCCACCTACCCCAACCAGATCCGGATCCTGTTCATCAGGTATGTCAGTGTATCTGATGCACAGCAGCAACCGGCCTTCCTTTGCAGCCCAAAGCTGACAGCTCTGCTGCCACAGCTTTTTAGCTCACCAACACTGTCACAAATGGTCTCATGCCTTGTCAGAAGTACATTGTTCCCTTGGATTCGTACAGAGCCTATAAGCTGTAGGAAACATGAGGTTCGTGGTTGAGACTGTAACGTTCTGAAAGTGTGTAAGTATGTACGAGACTGTAAGACCATGTGACCAAGTGTAGGACTCTGTGAGGCAGTTTAATCTGCTTGCAATGCCGTATAGTAAGCCCACCTACAGCAGGGCTCCACCAGTGCCGTCCCTCTGTGCTGATGTTCCTGTCAGGATGAATGACACTATTTGCAGACATGCATGTTGTGTGTCAGAGAGCCTGATGGGCCGTTGTGGTGCAGATCTGTGCGCACACGAAGATTCCAGTCCCTCAGCACACAGGATCTGTGCCAATTCCTGATTGTGGGAGTGCTGAGTGGACTGTTCTGGCTGCAGAGGGCTAAGTCTAGCACCACAGCTGCAGCCTCTGATACTCTGGGTACACATGCATGCAGTCATGAAATGTGCGGAAACATTGAGGTGCTGTTGTGCAAGCACTGAGAGTGCTGTTGGTGCAGTGACAACTCCTCTGACAATGTCTTGAGTTTAGTGACATTTTCTTCTGACCGGTGAGATGTGAATGTGATACCCTTGCCCTTTGTTACCCTTGCTCTTGCCCTTTGTTGCCCTTTGATGCCATTCTTGTGCCACTTGATGACGGCAGCTTATAGTATGCATCACTTTTTGCCCAAGTTTGATACACTGGCTCCAAAACTCAAGCCTCGAGATCTGCCTGTGCTGCAGAGTCCTCCTTTTCTGAGTTGCTGATGCTGTTCCTCTGGTGTTTGTGTGGGGTCTTGTCCACCTGCCCAGCTGACATGGTTCCTGAGTCCTGTTTACAGTACACATGCACATGACTCTCCCTAGCTGTTGCTGCAGGTCTCCTCTTCTTCGAGTTGCTGTTCCTGTCCTTCCGGCAGCTGTTTGTGGCCCTGTTCACCTTCCCAGACGAGTTCAAGATGCTGCTGAAGGAGCGTGCCTCCGGCATGTACCGCCTGTCGGCCTTCTACTTCGCCCGCACAGCCTCTGATCTGCCCATGGACATGGCAATACCAACGCTGTTCCTGCTGCTGGTCTACTTCATGGGCCACCTGCGCTACACGGCTGCTGCTTTCTTTGCCAACTTCTTCACCGTCATCCTGGTCATGCTGGTAGGGTTTGCACCCCAGGGTGCATACCTGACTGCAGCGCTCTCATGTGCCTGTGCTTTGAAGCCCTGTCTGCTTCAATGTGCTTCCTGACCTCAGCAGTTGCTGTCAAGACTGACTTGGACGAGTGCTTGTGTGCACTGCAGCTGTCTTGGACATAGTACTCTCACCCAATCTAATGCATCAGTTTTAGCAAACCTTGACTCTAACCCCTGAAACCTTGAACTCTGAAACCCCACATCTGTGCTACAATCTTAACCCCCTGATGCACTGTTCAAATCGATGCATAAAGCCAATTCAGGTTGCTCTCACATAGCACCTCAGATGGCATGCTTTTAACTTCAGCTAGGCTTGATATGAATTTTGAGCTACTGGTACCATGAGGCTTTTGTACTGCTGTCAATGTCGCCGTATCGGCAAATCTGGCATCACAGATCAACAAGGGCAAAAGCCCTGCATGCGTGATCTGCCTGGAGTCCACTGATTTACAGCAACGAAACAAGACCAGCAGCATGAGGGCTCCTGAAACCCAAGCCCATGAGCAGAAGCCCTACACTGATATCTGGAATCTAACTCATTCCTGGGGCTGCAGGTGGCGCAGTCATATGGGCTGTTGCTGGGCACAATTGTGATGGTGCCCAAGACCGCGCAGACCCTGGCAGCCATCATCATGCTCACCTTCATCCTCACAGGAGGTTACTTTGTGAGAGGTAATCATTCACACATCCATCCATTCGTTCATTTGTTTGTGTTTGTTCCCTCATTCAAATGAGGAACACGTGTCGTCATATAGGATGTGTCTGCCCTCAGGGCCAGATACCTATTGTCATGACTAGCTCCCTACTGAAGGTCCTGTTTTGACAGTCGGCGTATGACAATGACACCAATTGCAAACAGTGCGCTGCATTGAGACGAGTCTTGTCTGTGCACCCAAGTGGTGTGTACGTTGTCGTATGACTGTGATGTAACTGCTCAAGATTTCCCGCTGGCTGCATAGAGCTTCTGTGTGAAGGAGTGGGTGCTGCTGACATTGCAATTCAATCAATGTGGAATTGCTCGGTCACCGGTATGGTCTGAGTGTGACCTGTTTTGCAGGAATTCCTGTGTGGATCTCCTGGTTCAAGTACCTTTCATTCATCTTCTATGGTGAGTCAGCTTGAGTTGTTCTGCTTGTCTTCTTACATGTAGGGGTGGCCCCAGTCTGTCTGGCTCTTGCTGTTTCATGAGACTCTTACAGATATTGCTGCGCTTCAGCTTGCAATGTTGAGCTTCTGCACCAACAGCTTATGGTTTCCAGTTTCGCTTGCTAATCAGCTCTCTTTTGAATGCATGCGCATCTGTCCAATGCATTCTGATGAGCCCTGGTCTGTCAGCATGTTTCTGTCGATTGACGCCTTGCTTGTAGCGTTCAGAGAATGCAATTTGCAGTGGCCACAATTGCAACACAAGCTCTGTTTGTGCAGCAGGGAGTGCATTTACATCTTGTGTGACTGCAGGTTACGGGCAGCTGGTGCATATTGAATTCAAAGACCGGAACCTGTACACCTGTACCGATCCAAATGCAGCTGGAAGTAAGTTGAATCTGCGGTCCAACTGATCTGCCAATCCGCTGTCCTGAGTGATCTGCCATGGCAGACAGTGCACACATGTCTCTGAGTATTTGCAAAAGGTTTTGCTTAGTGACTGAAAACTTGGGGTTATGTGCAAGAACCTGGCACATGTGCCCATTGAATGTTGTGCTGGTTGTGCAAGAGACTCCCCTGTTGATTTGCTGCTGGATGTTACCGTACATAGCAATCTACAGTTAGATTGTTTCCTGTGCTTCTGTCAGGTGCGTACTCAGCAGGCCAAAATTGGATGTCACAGACTTTCTTGGAGTAATGCCAGCTGCAGGTGAATGTCACTGCTCAGGGTGATGTTGTTTACTTGCAGGTGCAGCTGCCTCCATTGATGTCTCTAATCCTCAGACTGACCCCAGGTGTGTTCTTGTGACAAATGTTCAGTCAGCTTTGGGTCTACAGCAGGGGGTCAACTCAAAAACGTGGAAGATCATCAATCCATGCATTTTGATCCTTACATTAGTGTTGTTGCGTGTGTTGGTGTATGTTGCCTTACGACGTAAGACATCCCGTGTCTAGGTCTGTATACCAGCTGGCATGCATGCTGCCATTGGCAACTTCTTAGCAACTTCGGCTTGGAGGTTCTCTTTTGCAACAATCCCCTTTCTGGGCTGCTTTACTTTCGATTTTGCTTGCCAAAGCTTGTCGCAGGAGAACCATTGACGTAGGACACTCATTGGTTTGATGTGAATTCAAGCATGCTCTGTACAGCAAGCTCAGCTATTAGATGCAGTGCCTCTACATTTATTGCTGTCTGGTTGCATACACCAATGAGCATTTTGCTCGTGCTCCGTTGACACTCAATTGTATAGCTCAACTGCGTTTTTAGTCACTAGTATGTCCACGAACATATTTTGCGATGTATTATGCCAGGTTGTGGGACTGCTCGTGTGGTCTTGCACGGTGCCTCCACCTGCTGTCTTGTAGCTTAGCAAGTATGATTTGGTAACCTACACGGCCATACTTGGGTGTACTCTGTGCAAGCATACTATGATGCCGAACATACGCACACCTAAGCATACTGTACATGTGAAACCAAATGGATAACATGTAAAGTTGATGAATAGGCATGTGCTGTGGAGGATGACGGCCAGCGGGCATGCCTTGCCCAAAGCACAGCAGGACTTGTGGTAGCCTATGCAAATGCTTGCTGACTTTGAGAAATTCGCTTTGTGTTTTGTTTTAGTCTTTTGTCTAGTAGATTCAACATAGCAGCCACTACATGCACAGCCTGCAGCAGCAGCATTCATGACTAAAGCATTTGCATGCATAGCGCAATGCTGAGCAGCAGACGTACATTGTGCAAGCAGGCCGCATGGTAGCAAGGAGATATTGCTCACAGGTCTGGCTGGAAGTATCTGAAGAAGTGTTATCATAGCCGTGAGATCACGTCCTCTACCTCTGACTCATCATACAGGTGATAGCTTGGTGCAACAGTGGCAATGTCCACGTTTGTTGACGTCACCTGCACATGCCATCCCATGATCAAAAGATTGACAGCCTGTGTGTTGCAGATGGCCAATCAGGTGCAACTGCTGAAGTTGATCCGATGCCAAAGAACCCATCGACAGACATGATACATGAGCAATAGCAATGACGGTGTCTGATTCTGAGCTCTGCTTTGCCCTTTGCATGCGATGACTAACTTTAAGCAAGACAGTCTGCAGACACATGAACATGAACAAGACCCTTGTAAAGGTCCAAAAACAGGGCAAGCAATTTTGCCCAAATGCATTCAAGGTCAGCACATGTGGCATGTCACATCAAGCTTGTCAAGAGTACCTTCTCTTCCATGACCTCCTTCAGGGTGGACAGCGCCATCACCTCTGCATCTTTCAGAGACATGTCCTTTTGATAGTTCTCCTGCACACATAGTAGCATTGAGGCAGAATGTACACCATTCATCCAGGAGACCATCAAGGCAGCCTAAACAGCAATGCATGCTGGCTGCCAATCAGAGTTTGTTCATGCTGCTGTTGAACCAAGTCTATGTTGTTGGTGCAGACAATGGCCAGTGCATGAAGTATCAAAAGCAGCAGCGCCGCTGCCACAAATTAGGATGTGGGCAACAGCCTGATAAGAGGCACAGCAGGCTTGGTTGGCGCTTTTAGTTGCCTTGTAAAGGAACAGCAGGGTGTGCTGATACATGATGATTGTCACAAACGAGGTACCTGCAGGCTGCTCTGAGCACCTTCACTACCACTACCTATTGCCTTTGCCTCATATGTCACAAAAGTGCCAGAGGGGTCTGTGTGAAACCTGCATACACAACCAAAGCAGAACCCTGAGCCCGGCCTGAGCGTCAGGGAAGTGTAACCAACAGTGATTTGCCCACAGGCTTTTAATCATGTGACAACACTCTGCCCTCCACTGAGTTCTTGCATTGAGCTGCACACTTGGTATATACATGAACACCGGTATGACGCTTGCATGCAATGCAACTTTTAGGGGGCCACAGAGCGCTCACAGAGTAGGACCGTCACTATCCCATCCAGCCAGCAGGAGCGCCACACCAAAAGGCCGGCTCTGCGTTTCAAACCATCAATAAGGGTGCTTGCTGATCTAGACTGTGGAGCAGACAGAGGTATTGAATGCAAGCCAGGCAGTGCTTACCATGCTTCCCTCTTGTTCGTCGTCCTCACCAAAAGACAGAGCTACATCACACAAGGCTTGTGTGCATGACTCAACAGGCATTGGCTCATCATAGCTGAAGCGATGTTGCTGCAAGCAAAGCAGGCAAGTCATGGAAGTTGCATTCATAGATGAGCATGTTGATGGACTGCACCAACAAACAGTCCAAGGGTGTTGCTGGCTGCTGTTGTTGTGATACCTGTGTCTCCACTCGTGCACGATCTATCAAAGTCTTTGCATCTGCTGTCAGACCACTCATGGCAACACCTATGTGTTCATCGATCTCTGCAATCTTTTGTATGCTGCTGGGTTCCTGCAGTGGACCAGAAAGCACATCTAGCAGACCAACAAGAAGTGCAACCAGAACATTACTTTTGCTATTGACGGCTGACCAGCAAAGGTGACGTGACACGCTTCTCAACCACCAGAACTACTCCTTCAGGTGTCTTAACGCCGATAGCAGTTGATCCAAGCTGCATGCACGATGTGAAGTTGGTTGATCAAGCTGGACTGAGAAAACGTGCAGTCCACATTGGGCCAAACCTTGATAGCTTCTATGGCGTATTCAACTTGAAATAGTCTGCCTTCCGGACTGAAGGTATTGACTCCTCGGTCGTATTCGCTTCTTGTCAGAAACATGACGCAACGGACTACGGTTCAAGCTGAGTATCTTCAAGCGAGGCACCAGAATCTCAAAACTGCAGGCGTTGCGCAAACCCGCTGAAGATTAGATGCACCTTTACTTGCTTCTCAACAGCATTCCTGTGTGCACGCAAGAAGTCACAGCAAGCCTTGTAAATTGCGAAACCTATTGCAATTTGGTACGGCCCTATAGCTATATGCTTCGTATAGTGAGAGCTAGTGTATAGGTTCTGAGCGCTACAGACCTATATTGAGAGCTGAAGTACGCTGTAGTTCTACAGCCCCACCTCGACGAGAGGCTTGCTGAAGGGGTGTTGGAAAAAGAGTGTTGTGAGCGCACGTGCAGGCTGGTCGGCAATAACACACCTACTGCATGACAGCAAGTGCTTGATAAACAAAATGACAGCATCTATGAAGGCCAGACATCCCTAGCCATGTTTATACCTGTCAACGGTGGCCAAGGTATCTCACGACCGTTTGTTGTCGGGTTGATACTCCTGCTGGTCTTCTTGGGAATGCAATCTGACCTTGTTCCATCGAGACCAGAGTCAACAACCGAGGAGGCAGCGGCACCTGCCAAGGATGTCACGAAGGAGCGGGTACCTCCATCGTTTTCTGTTTTCTGTCCCATCATACACCAGGTTACTGTATAGCTATGCTCACAGCTTCTGCTCTTGCAGATCATTTTGGAGCTAAGCAAATCTAATGAAAAGCTCGAGGTGATATACTGCTTTATGCAGTGGTTGCATTATGTATTGCAAGCTGATGGGTGCCAGTTTTGTTGCAAACGCCTTGGGCACATTGCTGAAATTGTTCATGGCTGTACAGAAGGAGTTGCATCAGCTGCAACAGCACCTCTTGCTGGTCAAGCATGCTGCCCACCAGCATGGAGTGGAGCATGGTAGCAAACTGGGAAGCATGCTATATGACAACGATGTTGCATTGCCAGCTGAGAGCAATCCTACTGATGTGCGCTCAGCATCAAGGCAGGATGCAGCAGCATCTGGAGCAGCAGACCAGTTAAGCGATGCCCATGCTCAGGGTCTTGATATGGAAAATGTCAGCGATACTGGTAGCAGACATGAAATGCCACATCGAACTCATCACCACGTTCAACAAAATGCTGCATCCCCGTAATGTCACTGTTTATTTGAGCCCATTTTGGTTCTTTCTGGTGTGGGTTAGCCTGAACACCTACTGCAGTGCACTGATGCTCACGTCTTGCAGAACTCATTTTGTGGCTGGTGATTGTTGTGCTGAACTTTTGCTGCATGATTTAGGTCACACTGATGTTGCCTGTCATTGCAACTGGTCCTGTGGAGTTGCAAGCACTAGTGATGTTTTCCAGCTTTGTGATTTCTTTAGGGCAATCTTATGCACACACAGTTTCTGTGCAATTCATCTCAAGTTTGTGTTGCTGCTACTGCACTGTACCATTTACCTGGTGACGCGCGATGTTTTTGTGTGCTGTGGTGAGCTTGGTGCCCACACATTGACCAGCCAATTGATCTGTATAAGCCAGCCTACTGAGTACCTGTTTAAAATCAGTGTATGACGCTGTCACATGTATTTTGGAGGCTGAATGCGCTGTGTGAAGACACACTTGCAAGGATGCTAGCCTTTTTTTAAAGAACGTATACCAACCTTGTTGTTGTGTACTGACCAGATACCGTCAAGAGCCTCAATAAAACTGGTGAGCAATTATACCATAATGGACGACCTTGTGTCTTGAATATGGGACTAGTAATACCTACCTGATAATACGTTGATCCGCAGAGCTTGTGTAATTGATTCACTGGGTGCTTGTCCAACAGCGATTTCTCACTGTTGGCGTGATCACATGAAAACATACTTTCTTTGTAAAATCAATGTACCATGTACAATGTCGGTCATGTGTCAAGGAGCAGGAACAATTATGCATTTGAGTCACGCTTCCAAGTCGTTTCGTGCACTGTAGGCCCCTTGTGAACTACCAAGAACGCAGTCACGCATCTACGAGCAAACTCAATCTTTGAGTCCTTTGAAGCACGTCTTTTTGTAGTATCTCAGCTCTTCTATGCTTTCTTTGATATCTGCCAAAGCAGTGTGCAGCCTCTCCTTTCTGGGTGCTTTCCTTGCAAGATCCGGACACCAGCGTCTACAGACCTCGGCAATGCTAGATACATCTACAATACGGTAATGCAAGTGGTCAACCAGTCTGGGCATGCACTGCCGAAGAAAGGCCAGATCAACATGTACTGAGTTTCCTGCAAGAAGAGCCATCTTTGGCTCTGGCACATGCTTTTTGACAAATGTGAGCACCTGCTCTTCTGCTTCTTGCATGCTTATGGTGCTGTCACGTACTCTCTGTGTCAGCCCACTTGCACCGTGATGATCCACACACCATGCATTCATGCCATCCAACACCTCATCAGGCTGATGTATGGCGATATTGGGTCCCTGCAGCAGCAATTCTCTCACCTTGGTTCTCTCACAATGCTCTCACTCAGATCTTTTGCACACACAACAGCTGCTCACCTCAACAGGATCCCGCAGCCGACCATTTGTTATCAGACATGCAATTTCAATCACTTTGTCTCTTTGCAGGTCAAGACCTGCAGCACAGAGCTGGCTGAAGGGCAAAAACCGAAATTCACGCGCAAAACTGCATACTTTGACAAGTCAATTTTCAGTACTCTTGGGCATACAGGCACCTGTCATTTCTAAGTCCACCCATACAAGCGGCTGCTTGTGTGTGCTTGGGAGCCTCTGAGGTCTCCTTTGTTCTGCTGCTGCGGCAGCATCTGCTGCTGGTAATTCAGCCTCTTGATCAACACTGCAAGGCACAGGAGGAACATGGAACCAATACATAGCAGGGTCCGAAACGTTGCACAACAAGATTAAAGAGCATGACGCCCACTTCGTTCAGGTGCCGCTCACCTAGCTCCTTTCAAAGCTGCAGACAAAGTTGTGGTGTTGAACTTGTCCGCAGGGCCTGGCTTGCCAGGGCTGCCGACGCTACCATAACCGTCCTGATCACTCAAAACATCAAATCGATTCCCGGCCATACGCACTCCCAGCAACGGCGACCGGCGTGAACGTCTACAGCTAGTGATCAAGAAGCGACTGCCACGGCAAACTTTCGCAGTGGCTGACGTCCTGCTGTGAGACCGACTGCATCTCAACGTCGGAGACCACCGTGAATTGCAAAGGGGGATGCGGCAGACAGACATACACGGGATGCAGCAAAACACTTTTTTCCCTTTGTTCCCGAGCAAGAGAAGCTTTAGTCATCGGCTCGATCTTGCTTTAGTCATATTTAGGACTTGCAAAATCGCCTCTACGCCATCGACGAGAGTATGCATGAAAATCTTCCGCTCAGACAAGTGGATGCGCAGATCCGGGGGTAGCCTGCCGTCATGACTTCAATTCAGCCGGAATCTTTCGACCTTGTTGTCATAGGAACTGGTCTAGAAGAGTCTCTCGTTGCAGCGTGAGTAACGCCGTCACATAGACTGCCAACAGTGTCAAAGATCGAACAGCCTCTGGATGCAGCTGCAAAGTTAACAAAGTCGACAATTACCTGCAGGGCAGCAGCAAGGTCTGGCAAGACCGTTTTACATCTTGATCAGGCAGATAATTATGGCTCTGCATGGAGCAGTCTCAATTTGGATCAGTTCTTGATGTGGGCGGATCAAAAATCTAATTCCACAGCTCTGCCGCCTGTACGGCAGCAGACAAGCCTGCAGGAGTCTGTACTTACAGCAGCTGACGATGCTGGTGCTGACCTCTTGCGTGTGCCTGTGACCCACGAGCAAGCGCAGACATACAGCAATACACAGCTGCACCAGCAGCCTGTAGGACTGGGTTCATCCCGGGAGTTCAGCCTGGATCTTACTGGCAAGGCATGTACCTGTTGCTTGAATTTTTGTTTTCTGAATCAGACACGCCAAATGACCAGCAATCTGGTGACTACAGGTAGTGTTCTGCGCATCAGACACAATAGACACCATGTTATCATTCGGCGTCCAACACTACTTAGAGTTCAAGCTGCTTCAGGGTAGGTGAGTTTCCTTTGTGTCCACTTGGTTGTGCCACATTGTCAACATAAAAAACGCATCGAAAGTAGCATCACACAGCATGTTCTGTGCAAAGTGATCAGCAGCGTGTAAAGCTTGTGTTGGGTTACAGTTACATCTATACAGATGGCAAGTTGACTAGTGTGCCAGCATCTCGAGCAGCAGTCTTCAGAGACAGAACTTTAGGGCCCATGGATAAGAGGCTGTTGACCAGGTTCCTGATGCAGCTAGGCAACACCCCGCAGCACAACCCCTTCCCGCAGGTAATACACAAGTGCAAGTACAAGCTAGCAATACCCAATTCCAATAAGTTGTATGATTGCGCATGTAGCAATTCTGCCCTTATGCACCATTTGCATGTCCTACTGCTGTAGTGCTGTTACACATGTGACTACTGCCAGACCAAAGTGTTGAACCTTGTTGATGTGCATTGCTGTGCTGCAGGCAGCCCCGCGCCAGTCTCTGGTCACTTTGCTGAGAGAGCAAGGCCTGTCACTGCTGATGCGCCAGTTCATCATGTATGCAGTCGCCATGGCTGATCCAGACCAGGAAAGCCTGATCACAGATCAACCTGCCCCTCCCCCTTCCCAATTGCAACCTACACAAGCATCATCGCAGCTGCAGCCACCTGTTGTAGCCCAGCATGCATCCTCAGCAGTGCCTTCAGACTCAGCTGCAGCATCAATCACGTCATCAACTTCACCAGCAGCTGCTACAGTAGCTTTGCAGCCCAGCATGTCATCATCTGCAGTCTCCCCTGCCTCAGTAGCTTCGCAGCCAGCACCTGCAGCTTCAGCTGCTGAGCATGAGCCAGCTGCAGAAGAACCTGCAGCAGCGGCTTCTACCTCAACTTCTGGGATGATGACCGTTGAGCAAGGTGTGCAGGCCTTGAGGCAGTACTTGAGCTCCGTGGGACGGCATGGCCCTTCCAGTGGGGCTTTTCTGACCCCCATGTATGGCTGTGCTGAGCTGCCACAGGCCTTCTGCAGGTGCACACTGACTGGCTGTCTTGCGGGGCGTACATCGTCAGCATGCATGTTGCATCAGATCACATGATGATTGCTTTGTGTGCACAGTTTTGCTGGGCTACGGTAATGAATGCATCTGTGTTTTGCATGTCACTCTGTTGAGGTATCGCTCATGCCAGCCTGAAGCATATATCTTGCCTTTTGCACTCTCGCAATAACTTGTGTTGCTGCTTGCTGCAGCAAATGCAGAGTTCCTTGTCATGCAGTAATGTCAGTCGCATCATTGGTTGCATCACTGGAAACAGAGTCGCAGCAATTTCCATACAGCCGCATTGTCTGCAGGGTAGCTGCTGTGCATGGGGCTGTATATGTGTTGCGACAACCTATTGATTGTCTGCTGCTGGACCCTGAAACGTATCATTGCCGAGGGATACAGACAGACACCGGACAGGTAAATATCCTGTCTTCTTGGCCATGGACGCCCAACAGCACAATGTGCACTTCTTTTGCACTTGCACGGCAGAGTCACCACCTGTCCTGAGCTGCTGCCACAGGTTTGCATTGGCCCACCATCCATTGCTGCTCATGGTCATGAGCAGACTGTATGTATGATTCAGCATTCACGTCTGTTGCAGCTTGTGTCCTGGTCTTACTGCAGCACAGTTGTCAGATGAGAGCAGTTTCCATAGACACAGCTCCTGCTCCCTTGATGGCTGTTGTGGAGAAAGGCCAGCAGTTGGGCCCGTGTGCTGGTTCAGGGGCTGAAAAGGCTTGCAACCATACCATTGTGTGTGTTGTTCAGGTAGTCAGATGCTCTGCTTTGGCGGCTAGTGCTGCCGCCTTGCACAGCCTTCTCAAGCTGTCACGATCAGCTTTGCCAGTCAAGCAACAGCTAGCCAGTTCTACGCCTACTAGTCGCATATCAAAGGCAATCTGCGTCTTAGATGGCCCCATACAGGTGTGCAACCAATTCTGCACTCTCCTGATAGTGCTGTAGGATGTTGTGCGCAGAGCAGCTTCTGCCAGATGGTCGGTCCTGTGCTTGGTGCCGAGTGCCGTTTTGCTAGCAGGCAAAAGGGCCTTCTTTCTCATTGATTCTGCCGTTGGATAGCCTGGAGGCGCTTGCCAGATCTCTCTTTATTATTCCTGCTGATGTTTGCTGACGCAGCGTTCCTTAGAGCCAATCACTCTCATCTGCCTGCCAATGGAGGACATGTCCCTTCAGCTGCAGCACCGGTGGACAACCGCAGAAAAACGAAAAATCACTGCAGATTATGATGCAGAATATACTGCATTATGAGCGCCTGGTTGATGAGGCCCATGGTCCCGATGACATCAGGTGCCAGGGACATAGTGTGCTGACCGTGATTTGTGTGCTTGCGCTACAGGAGGGCGAGTCACAGCTGCTCATCATCATTCCTCCCAAGACGCCATTGTTACAGAACCCACATGCCATCAGGGCCATTCAGCTTGGCCCTGCTGCAGCAGTGTGCCCTAGCAACAGGTAAGCACACACTCACACATCTGTCATAGTGTTGAACGACAGACCCTTTTGCACCTCTAACCTGAACTGTCACTTGATGTGCATGTGGCAGGCAGGTAACAGCATTGGATTGCTGTACACATTTGTTGCAGGCACTGCAACGTTGTGCAACTTGTCATGCCTGGCTGCTGCAACGCATCATATGTCCAGCACAATATGCAGTGAGAGTGTGTGTGCTCCAACAGTGCAGTCACACTCACACCCCTTGCTGGCGCACCTGCAGGCATCTTCTGTACCTGTCCACCCCAAGCACAGCAGCAACAGCTGCAGAGGACTTGGCAGATGCCGTCTCAGCGCTTGTCCAAACTGAAACAGTGTTTACAAGCACCACCACCAGAGACAGTGCTCCCTCACCCAGCGCTGCCAATGGAAACTCATCAGAGCAGACACAGCGTCCTGCCCATGAATGTCCAGAAGCATTGCTAGTGGCCTTCTTCAACCAGCAGTGTCAACAAGAAAATGATGACGACCAGACGTTGCCATCAAATGTGGCCTGTTGCTTGCCGCCGGATGGCACCGTAGATGTAGACTCTGCAGTTAGGCATGCTAAGCAAGCCTTTGGGAAGCTGTTTCCTGATGCAGTGTCTGCTTTTGACACACCTGCAGCTGGCAATGATGATGATGAATCAGATGGTGAGGCTTTGGATGCCTTGGGAGATGTGTTACAAAGCTTGGGCTCCAATTATGAATTGTAGAGGTATCGCGGTATGCTGGGATGACAATGAAGAGACAAAACAGATTTCGACAGATAGCATAATCAGGCGCCTTACAATACCCACATAAGATGGTTCACAGACTCCTTGCTTAGCCCAGCACCTGCAAGGAGCATGCCATGTGGTCGTGCGAGACAATAGCGATGGTGCATGCTTGCACAAGGACACTAAATTAGAACTGTTTGTACAACCTCCTGTGCAACAATGGTGCATAGCATGCGCACAATCCGGCAGTGTATCGTCTGACCAGAGGGCAACTGTACTAACATTATGAGTTAATGATGCATTGTCATGCAAAGGGTATCGTAAAGACAGGCAGCGTTGCAATCAGAGGCTTACACAACAGCTAATGTGTCGTTACCATACATGACAGTCGATGTTGCTGTCTTGTCCCGGGACTGTTAACACACAGCACGGGTGCATACAAAAAAAAGAATAAGCATTGCAGAGGCCTTTAAATTCAAGCATAAATGCGAAGGTCATCTTGCACAAAGAATATACACCAAAACTGAGGTTCACTAGCGTTCATATTCCCTTCATCTGAAGCACATTCTCATTGGCTGTATTATCATCTGACATAGTTCTGCAAAAACCCACTGAATCTACAACACTAAAACGGACTGCTCTAATAATCAGTGGCTCCTAATGACGCCCTGCCCAAATAGACACATGTACGAGTTAGCAATCAGAACAATGCACAATTATACAATCAGTGCAATTCAACAATGCGCCACCCACAGAATCTTGACAAGCATCTGTCCTATTTCATACATTGTTGCTTTGGTTATAACAGAGGCAGAATCTAGTTTGCAACGCTGAGGCAGAAATATCTGAAGCTTGGCAGGGCTTGCATATTGGAACACGGGACAAGATGTGCATGCTCAAACCCACATGTGTCTTGCTGGGTCATGTGGTCCACCAGCTGGCCATAAGCTGTCCTCGCCATGCAAAGTGGCAGACACATAGTACGCTACTGCTTGCTCAAGGCCTGTGCTGTCATGTACCTCTGCTCCTGAGCGGGTGCACAGTGCTTTGAGTGGGAACGTCACCAGCCTCTTGAGGACAGACAGTTTCTTTGTGGGCAGCCACTGTGCTTCTGCAGCACCTTTGCCTTGTGGATAACAGTCTTTGATAAAGCTTAGGTCACTTTGCTCTGTCTGGGCCAACTGCTGCTGAGGTAAGGGCAACTGGCTGTCCTCGGGGCAGACAGCGTGTGCTTGCTTGGTTTGCTTCTTTTTACATATGCGCCCGGCTTTGCGCCACGAAGACAACTTCATGCCGGTATTTGGGCCTGTGGGCTGCACCAGTGATGCCTGCAGAGCTGATATGCGGTATCAGCGCGATCCCTTAAGCGGCACGCAGTTAGCGCCACAACCTGGGACAGTCACCTGTAACAGACAAAGGATTTAAGTCGTTCATTTTCATTGTGCTTGGACTTGGGTCATGAGGGTTGGACTCTGATCAGCCGGACATGTGCAGTGCCGAGGCAAGGGTGAGGGCGGTGACGGGTATGCACGGCAGCCCATCTTCGCCACAGTGACTCAACGCGAGACGCTCACATCACGGGCGAAGCAGCGCCCTGGCACGCAAAACAGCTAGCCTTCCACGTGTTTTGCCGTCCTCTGCTCTAATGACCAAGCGGACAGTGCCGTTTTAGACGTGTTTCGACCGTCGACGCGATTTCAGGTCCCTGCAGCTGTTGACGAAGTCTAGCTTTCACTGGCAGTACTTTATGCCGCTGGAGGAGGCTTCTTCTCATGTAAGGACAGATGTAAGGGCCCATGTCAGTTTACGTCAAAATTCCCTCAAATGAGAGCCGCTCGCAGAGGCCTGGCGAGACACGTACATGCTTTGCACCATGCTCAGAGAAGTATGGCGCCCAAAGAAGAGATGCACAGCGCATTTCTCCAACCGGAGCGCTCGTGCTTAGCAATTCGCGTACATGCGCCATCAGTGTTTGCTTCAGCTGCCTGAGCAAGTATACAGTTCAGAGAAAATTGCCTAATCTGATCTCTGATCACCGTGTACACACAGTACAGTGAACACAGTACCCGTGGGGTAGTCCATCGTGGTGATTGCTGTGGAGATTATGAAGTTCAGTATTCTCGGCGCCATATTGCCTTGCTGTCTGTATTATTCCTATATTTTTACATAGGGCTGATTTGACAAACTCCTGAAGCATCGAAGTCGCCTTGTAGACCTGAACGCCTTTCAAACCATTTTGAGCGGTTACTCCATTGTAGTACTAGTTGACAATTACATTGTGTCCCTGGACAGGGGCCTGGTGCCATCACATGGACGGCAGGCCGGCACGGATACACAAACGCACCCTATACATGTCCGCAGGTGGTCACACTGACATGTACACGCAGAAAATGGCACAGAACTAGGGGTGAAACCAAACATCATGATCTCTTGGATTGCTGCAAGCCATGCTGTCAACAATTCTAACTTGTCCCCCAGGTGAGTGTGAGTGTGTGAGTGTGTGAGTGTGTGAGTGTGTGAGTGTGTGTGAGTGTGTGAGTGTGTGAGTGTGTGAGTGTGTGAGTGTGTGAGTGTGTGAGTGTGTGACTCACTTCTCTAGTGCAATTCTGCTAACTCGACCTGAAACCCCACCAGACTCGCGTGCCCCGCTTACCGATTCAGTATGTCCGCAGCTGATGACTTGTTCGATGAGGAGGTAAGGACTTATCACCTGAATTATACCCGTGCATAGGAGAAGCAGGTTGCATGCCACATCCGCACTTGCTGCAGGTAGATATTGGCGAAACCCCTGCACCCGGCGCAAATGTTTTTGATGAGAGCGATGAAGAACCTGAAGCTTCGCCTGCAGCAGCTCCAGTCCAGGAGCCATCAAGGCCCAAAGTCAATAAGCTGGCTGAGCTTGCCAACAAGAAGAGAAAGGAAATGGTGAACCACACCACTGCTCAATAGTACTTGAAGCGTATTGCCTTACGTGCTTGGTCTGAAGAGTCCTGTGTCTGCGCAGGAAGCTCAAGCTCAGGCAGCTGCTCAAGATCAAGAGCGTTCTGAAAAGAAGAAGCGAAGGCGTCAGCTTGAGGCCAGTGCAGAGCCTGAGCAACCAGCGGTACCATCTGTAGATGCAACCACAGCAGATGTTTTCGGCGATCAAAATAGTGATGAGGAGCCTGTAGAAGCTCCAAGAACAGCGGAAGATGATGCCTTCATAGATGATGAGGGCGCAGACCCTGCTGAGGATGTCTTTGGTGATGAAGAAGAGGGAGAAGGGGAAATGGGTAACATGCTGGAGGCAGCAGAGGATGATGATGAAATTAACAGGATGTTTGACAAGAAGAAGCGTCGTGCGCATGAGCAGACTTTACAGGACATCCAGGCAACAGTGGAAAGCTTTCTTGCTCGCATGGAGGCTGCAGCCGAGGGCGACATGGATGCAAATTCCAGAAACAAGCCTGCCATTCAGAAGCTGCGTATGCTGCCAGATGTGCAAGACATCCTGTCCAATCAAAATGTGCACAATGAGTTTCTGGACGGAGGCTTGCTGGGCGTATTCAAAGCCTGGATTGAGCCCATGCCTGATGGCAGCCTGCCAAACATCACAGTCAGAAGCGCAGTCTTGAAGTTGCTGGCTCAGTTGCCTATTGACATCTCACATGAGGGGCGTAAGGAGCAGCTGAAGAAGTCAGGACTTGGCAAGGTTGTCATGTTCTTGTTCAAGCTGCCTGATGAGACTGCAGCTAACAGGTATGCTTTCTTATTGCATGTGCGGGAGTCACAAAGCACAGAAGTTCACAGCATTTGGTGGCCTGCACTGCACGCAAGCAAGCAAGCAAGCAGTCTGATCTTGGAGTTGCTTTGAATGTGCTCAAGTCTGGCACACTTAGGTAGATGGGCTGCTGTCAAAAGCATGTATGCACTGTTATCTGTAGTGCACTATCATGAGGTCTGCATGTCAGCAAAGGACAACAGGGCAGAGGAACCAGACCGAGTGCAGGCACACTCGGTTTAGTTTCTGAGGCTTGTACATCAGATTCAATTTGATTGTACATAAGCTGACTCAGGTGGGCATTCTGAGCAAGTGAGTGCAGACTCTCAACCTCACAGCAAAGGTCACCTCTCTTTCAACTACACCTGTGTTTACAAGCCAGGATGTCTGACGAGTCACAAGTGGCTCCACACCTCAGACTGTAAGGTACGAGAAAAACAACAAAGGGTAACACGATGCTGTCTTCAGCATAGGCGCATTGCAAGGGAGCTGGTGGAGAAGTGGAGCAGGCCAATCTTTGACCAGTACAGGGAACAGAATCCTGACGAGCTGAGGCGGCAGCGTGAAGACGAGTTTGCCAAAGCACGGCAGCGAAGGCAGCGCAAAGAGGCCAAGGCTGCTCCTCGCGTTGCTCCAGGTATGCTTTGAATGATGCGTTCCCCATGTGTAGCAAGGAGGCTCAGTAAGCAGCATTTTTGCACAACCCGATGTCGTTTGCAATACCCCTGTAAAACCTTTGAAGTCGAGCAGTATGATTTTGTCTGCGCTGTCAGGCCATGCATGTGTTTGGCAATGCATGATGTTTGCAGCAGCTGCTCTGTAAATTTGTTTGAGTTGGCAGCAGCTCACGAGTGTTGTGTGGTATATGTATCTCTGGTGAGCATTCAACATGACAAAGGCTTTTCAATGAACTGTAAAGTGTGTCAGCACAGATTGCATTCTTGTATCTTGTCCAGTGGACTGGTCTATGGTGGAGACCTTGTGTTAAGATCAGTCTTCTGCAGCCATTCAAATGTTACGTGTTGTTTGCTAGGAAACGATGATGAGCAGAAGAAGGCTCCAGCTCCTGGTGATCCAGACTTCTGGTGGCATGCCAGCATTCCAGAACGTGCAACTTTGGACTACATCAAGTGAGTTCACAGACAACGCCACGCACCTGACATTAGCATCTCCTTGTGCACACCTCAACAAGGGCTGACCAGAACCTTTTTGAATGTTTGTAATGTGTCAAGAT
>JAABUO010002384.1_pt1 | contig 22993 bp, 21 predicted proteins | sample 5559291 | NCBI WGS metagenome assembly JAABUO01 (sample SAMN10711878, study PRJNA513372) | rock metagenome | isolation source: Antarctica rocks | place: Antarctica: Victoria Land, Finger Mt sud
GTGAGTGTTGCGAAAAGCACCCGCGGGCACCCCCCAACGTCCCGGACCAGCCCAATCCAGTCAGAAACAACCGCGTCCAACAAACGTACCCGTCCACAGACGAGAGCTATTTCAACAAGCTCCTAAGAAGCTTCTATGAGGTTCGCCATCCAGAGGTGAACTCATACCACCACTTGGAGTACGGCAAGGAATGGAAGGGAAGTGACTCTCAGGAAGAGAATCTGCATGTTGATCTGTGGCGGTCTGGATTTCCCAAAGGGTTTGTGGTCAACGCGGTCCTCCTCCGAAAGGCAAGCAAAGTAGAAGGCGTTGATCTGTTGCCTGAAAAGTCCAAGGATTATGAGCAGCTGGCTTTATCAGTCGATTGGCTGAAGCGTTACCTAGACACACATCCCAATCAGCACGCCCGTATGTTCTATGTACATGGCCTCTCGTTTACCACCAAGTCGATGCGTATCTTCGCTGCGGATATGAAAGCAGCAGGGCGGAATGAGCTCGTGACCAAGGTTAAAGCTGTTCAGGATAAGGTGGCCCTAATCGAAACCGCACCGTTGGAATCGTCGCTGGAGTACGGGCAGGGTAATTATTGGCTTGTGCTCCCCGACAAGACAGTGATCCTGTGGCGTTGGCAAACCACATCTGGCGTACTGCTTTGGAAGTCTTCTGACTTTCCTGTGAAGGAATGCACCGAGTACGGCACAGTGACGGGCGGATGTTCTGGTGCCGTCATCTCACCAGCTGGTCAGCTCCAATAGAAGCGCCTCAGAAGGCGATCCGCTCCACCTCATCAAGCGCGACCTCATCGCTGCGGCGATCATAGAGCCCAGTAGTGCGAGCTGATTTGTGCCCGGCCATGTGTTGCGCGATCTCCAGCTTGCCTCCGTTCTGCAGGTACGTAGTGATGCCGGTCGCGCGGAAGTTATGGGCGCTGATCTTGGTGCGTAGCCCGGCGGCTTTGGCCCGTCTTTGAATCATCATGTGGACATGGCCTGGGGCAGGGGAGTGCGGCCGGTGAGCCGGCCATGGCGCAGGGTAGGAAAGAGCGGCGCCTCGGGCTCAGAGCCAAGTCCAGAGACGGAGATCCATTCCTCCAGATACTGGTCTAGATTGTGGTGACAGGGTAGGACCAGCCGCGGCGCTTCTTGGACGTAGAAGTCCTGGACTTCCATGTCGACCGCCGCTCCGACGCGGGCGAAGGTGTAACCCATGAGGGCGATCAAGGCGCGATTGCGAGTCCGAGCAGGGAACTTGGAAGTAAAGGTGACCTTGTGGACCTTGCTGTTGATCTCGATTGGGGGAGTTGGACAAGCCAACCTGGCAGCAACAACGTACATGGAGGCAAGACCAATGAAGAACTCAATCAAATACCTGTGTCGATTCAAGAACCGCTGCTAACGCTTCAGCTCACAAACCAGTGCAGAGGCACCACGCCAAGCATAGTGAAGTGAAGGCAGCTACAACCTTGAGGAAGATCGTCATAAAGAACAGCGTGCGGTGTGGAGCGGCGTTGCTGCGGGCCAGGCTTGGGAAGCTCTCCCAATCGAGAGATTACGGCGAGTAAGCTGCCAGATCATCCTCAAGAGTCAACGCGGGAGGTTCGAATCCTCCTACCCGCACCCATTTAGGTCGCTCGATTGAGCGGAGCAGACAGTGCCGCAGATGCAGCTTTCTTGCCAAGGAGGCTGCGACAAGCCTCAGTCTTCCTACCGCTGATAACGCTTTTGCAGTTTGGGCGTTAACCGGGCGATGTCCTGTGACCGGTGACATTGACCGTACTGACGGTCCAGTCCACACCAGCAGCACTGAGTCGGCCGTATTTGCTTAACATGCTGAAGGGGAGTCGTTGCTCGTGCCTTCTCTCCTGGCCAGTAGCCGATCCAGTATCCTTCACGGCTTTTGGGCCGAAGGGAAGCATGACTAGTATGCTTAGCGTCGATATGGAACCCTCCAGCTACATGGAAGTACCCCTGAACTGCAGACGGAATATGCGTCACCACATCGACAGGGTTGTAAACGCGGAGGCTTTGCGTGACCTCTTGATTAATCGTTTGGGCTTCCAGAAGTAGGTTCTCGGGCTGGCGAACGTCCAACTCCGGACGTCTTGAGCGAGCCCTTGATTGACAATGTCGAGAGCGCATAAGCTGGCCACAGCCGCGCCGAGGCTGTGGCCAGTCACGATGATTCGATCCATCCCGTTTAGAAGATGGATTTGATCCATGAGGCTTTTACGGGCGAGACCATACACCTTGTAGAACCCTGCGTGAACTCTCGGAACCTTTCCTCCCACTTCGGTGAAGTGGACGGGAGGAAACAGAAAATCATCGATCCATTCCTGATACTTCCGAGTTCCTCGGAATGCAACAAAACCTGTTTTCGTGACGGTATCTCTATCATGGCTCCAAACAGTGATCCGCCTGCGAATGTAGCCGCAATCAAAATGCGGGTTTGTGCGTCAGCTGTGGCCTCCAGTGTTTTCATCTTGCCCGTGTCAGCATGTATGTCGGCAAGATGATCGATGCCGGGAACCTCGACACCCTGACCGTCGTACCGCGCATATACTGCGTCCACAATTGGGATTGCGACAGCCTTCGCGTATCGTAGATCATCTAGTGAAATGTCATTGTTCACTCCGTGCAATCTTTTTGGCCGGAATCTTGGTGGGAGAATTATGCGCTCGCCGGGGATCAAAACTTAGAATCACGGCTTAAATAAGCCGTAGTTTCGGTGCCGGCAAACCCATGACGAACTTTCTTCGATAGGCGGAAGCACAAGTATTCTCAGGTGATGATCCGCACCGTCGTTGTCCAAAGATACAGGTCACTCCGCGATCTGGTTCTGCCTCTGGGACAGTTGAGCTTGATCACAGGCGCGAATGGAAGCGGCAAGTCGAACATATACCGCTCGTTACGCCTTACTGCTGATGTGGCTCAGAACTCGGCCGTCGCTTCCCTCGCCCGAGAGGGCCGCTTGCCGTCTACCTTTTGGGTTGCTCCAGAGACTATCGCGCGCAGCGTTCGCCAGGGGATTCACGCTCCCGAACCGCTTGCAAAACGAAGCTCGGCAAGCCTGAAGTTCGGCTTCAGCGGCGACGAATACGGCTACAGCATCGATCTCGGGTATCCGCAACCACTCAAACCACCTCTCGCATCGATGTTCAAGCTCGATCCGCAACGAGTTCTGATCGTTAGCTAACGCACTCGAACAACCGCCACAATCATTGGGAAGCCTTTGCTTTTGTCTTTGTTCTTCCCCATAATTCCACCGCTCGGGGTCACCGACTGCTGGATATATGAAACCTACAAGCAAAAGCTAAAGGCAAAAACTACAGGCTTCCTTAGTGCAGCAAAAAGGCCAATAACATACTTGACGCATCGGTATGTTGAGGCGGATCATGGAGCATGGTGGATTTGCGAAAGATGGAAGAGCGAGCTGCCCGTTGGGCTAATATTTTGTCGGCCTTGCCTGCCTTCTATTGCGCCTATGTGGCTTGGGAGACTAGGCACGCGGGTGGTGATCGAATGAGGAGCTATCCGGCTTTTACGTTTTGCGTCGTAGCCTTCTCTTTGCTCATTGGAGTCGGAGCAATTCTCAACTTCCTAAGAAGGCCAAAGTCGCTTCCTTTGGTACCAAGCACCGTAGTGAATCCGTGGGAAGGTCACGAAAGTGAAGCCGCGTGGCGGGAGGCAATTGCGCTTCAGAGCCATTTCGTTGACCTCGGTCGTAGCCTAGATGGTCTGTTCAATCCGCTACAGATTGACGCGTTTCGACTTGCCGAACGCCTCCAAGTCTTCTTGAAAGAACTCGGCCCACTTCCGCCGGGTGCACCCCCCAAGGTAGGAGCAGACGAGCCGATCTTATCTATCATGCAAGAGACACATAAGGCTACAGGGCCGTGGCTAAACAAATTGGCGCATCGTTTTGTGTTGGATTTCAAGGGCGACGTTATGCGGTTAGGGTATCGCTTTGGGGAGATAGGCGTTCGATCCAGCGAGGTGGACGCGGTACTTCAGGAAGAGTATAAGCACCACCACGTCGAGCAACTTCCCACTGCGATACGCAAGATGGCCGTTGACCCGACACTCTACGCAATAGAGAAAGAATGAGCAAAAATGAAACCCGAATACCACGAAGGCCCTGGAGCCTTAGCAAAATTCAACGAGCTAGCAACGAAGCTCTTCCGCGCTCCCAAGCCCGTAGCGAAAGAGACTCCGAAATCAGTGCCCAAACCGAAGAAAGCCAGCAAGGGTTAGCGTTTGTGCTGACCACGCCCTTGCCGATCCTTAGTGTGAGGTGGCAGCGCCGATGCCGGTCAGTTCGTTGTAGGTCAACCTTCGACCAGCAACGTTGCCCATCATCTTCTCGAAGCGGTTCTGGTCGTTCATGCCCTTGCGGTAGTTGTAGCGAAACGTCTGCTCGTCCAAGTAGCGAAACAGGTGGAAGGGCTCAACCGGAACGTATGTTCCGTGCATGTTGCGCTTGAGTAAGCTCCAGAAGTTTTCGAGGCCATTGGTATGAATCCGACCGTTCACGTACTCGACAGCATGGTCTACGACCTGATGGGCGTACTGCCCCGCAAGGCCCTCGTAGGAGAGAAGGAAGTCAGTGTAGAGCGCCGATCCCGCCTCAACATGTTTCTTGACCTCTGCCTGAAGCGCGTGTTTCTTGCGGTTCGGCACAACCGTGGTAACGACCTTGCCACCCCGCTGGAGGATGCCCATTACGGCAACCTTGTCCTTCGTTCCGGTACCAGTGATGCGGCGCTGTTTCTTAGCAAGGTGCATATTCCGAGCCTTGCCGCCGATGAAAGTCTCGTCCGCCTCGACCTCGCCGGTGAGCTTGACGGTGGAATCCTCATGCATGACTTGACGGATGCGATGCAGCATGAACCAAGCCGATTTTTGCGTGACGCCGATGCTCCTGTGCATCTCGTAACTAGAGACGCCGTTCTTGCAAGCTCCGATCATCCAAATAGCCATCATCCACTTATCAAGGCCAAGGGGAGAGTCCTCAAAGATGGTTCCGACTTTGAGGCTGAATTGCTTCTTGCATTCGTAGCACATCCAGATACGGCGCGTCTTGATAAAGGAGTGCTTCTCCGATCCACAACGGGGGCAAGCTACCTTGCCATCTGGAAAGCGAAGATTGAGCGCGTACTGGAAAGCACGGTCAGGATCGCTGAAGTAAATGACTGCTTCTTGCAGTGTGTGAGGGGCTTCCACAACTCAATATTAGGCCGAATCGACCAATGTGTCAAGTATGTTATTGCCCAAAAAGCGTCACCGTTTCACCGTGTAAAACGAAAGACGCCAATGATCTAGCGTTACCGTTTCACCGTAGCGAGAATAGGAAACTCAGGATTTAGCTGGATAGCGGTAGGCGAGGGATGCACGATCAGGGCTGAGGTCCCAGTTTGAGCGTCGGGTAAACAAGCTTGATCTTTTTGAGAGCAAGCAGCACCTTGGCTCGGAACTGCCGGAGCTCGCGTACTCGGCTCCCATTTGCCCGTGTGACCTTTCCATGGTACAGCTGAAAGTTAACCTCTCTCTTTCATACGCACAAAGTCTGCCCTGCTGCACCTGTCAAGCCCGCAAACCAGCTTCCGCCCGCGATCCGCCTCTGCCTACGACACTTACGCCTCGAAAGACATGGCGCAACTTCACCCACCCAAGCCGTAAACTGGAATAGATCCCTCCCCATGTTTCATCCAGCAAAGGAGCCATAAGGAGCTAAACCGAACCGCTACAATACTTTACTTATAAGTATTTCGATCAATACTTTGCGTTGTACCCTCAACTTAAGTCACTATATTCGAATACTTTACGGAAAGGTACGGGGGGAGGGTACCCCCTTAGCTCCTACACCCCGATGAGCTGCCGCCCATACCGCTTCTCAACGTACTCGTCCAAAATGACTTGGAACTCCTCGACGATCCGGTCGCCCTTCAGCGTGGTAAACAGCTTGCCGTCCACATACACCGGAGCCTTCGGCTCCTCAAACGTCCCAGGCAGCGAGATCCCGATGTTCGCATGCTTCGACTCACCCGGCCCGTTCACGATGCAGCCCATCACCGCCAGCTTCAGCTCCTCGACACCCGCATACTGCTTCTTCCACTCCGGCATCTGCTCCACCAGATAGCTCTGGATGCGCTCCGCCAGCTCCTGGAAGTAGGTCGAGGTCGTCCGCCCACACCCCGGGCAGCTCGTCACCTGCGGCATAAAGCTCCGGATGCCGAGTGACTGCAGAATCTGCTGCCCGCACCGAACCTCCTCCGACCGGTCCCCGCCCGGCGTCGGCGTCAGGCTAACCCGGATCGTATCCCCGATCCCGCCCAGCAGCAGCGGACTCAGGCCGGCCGTCGACGCCACCACCCCCTTCATCCCCATCCCCGCCTCCGTCAGCCCCAGATGCAGCGCATAGTCGCACCGCCGCGCCAGCTCGGTATACACATCGATCAGATCCCGTACCCCGGACACCTTCGCACTCAGAATGATCTGATCCCGTCGCAAACCGTACCGCTCCGCCGCCGCCGCATTGTCTAGAGCCGACACCACCATCGCCTCCATCATCACGTCCCGCGCCTCAAGGGGTGCCACCGCCCGTGAATTTTCATCCATCATCTTCGTTAAAAGAGCTTGGTCGAGCGATCCCCAGTTCACCCCAATCCGCACCGGCTTCCCGTTATCGACGGCACACTCCACCATCGTCCGGAAGTTGTCATCATCCTTCCGCCCGATCGACACGTTACCTGGATTAATGCGGTACTTCGCTAAGGCCCGCGCACACTCTGGATACTTCCGCAGCAGCAGGTGCCCGTTGTAGTGGAAGTCCCCGATGATCGGCGTCGTCCACCCCTTCGCCGCGATCCCGTCCACGATATACGGCACCGCCTTCGCCGCCTCATCGTTGTTCACCGTGATCCGCACCATCTCGGATCCGGCTCGCGCCAGCGCTGCCACCTGCTGCACCGTACTCTCGACATCCGCCGTGTCCGTGTTGGTCATGGACTGCACCACCACCGGCGCGTTCGATCCCACCAGGACCCCACCCACATCCACCGTCACCGCACGTCGACGCTCAATCCTAGGCATAATAATCCTTACCTAGTTTACCAGTTACACTCAAGACGCGGCCCGGTAGCTCAGTTGCATAGAGCAGCGCACTCCTAACGCGAAGGTCGCAGGTTGGACTCCTGCCCGGGCCACCACGACTCTCCTCAGCCAATGAGAAACGGCCAGCAGTAACGCTGGCCGGTGCATTTGTTCTGGTTCCATTCAGGCGTTCATACTGACAGACTCCTGCTGCTTCAACGCATTCTCTTCAGCTTTTGCTCGGGAAGCCTTGTTGCGCTGAGACCGCAGCTTCATGAAGGCTTTTGCTTCGACATAAAGGCGAGGAACGTCGCGGTTGACGATTGCCTTCCAGACCACCCGCGCTGCAGCCTTGGGGCGGAAATAGTACTCGTCATAGAACTTGTGCACCATCTCCATGACGTACTCGACGGGCAGGCCGGGATACTCGATGTGAGCCATCTGGTGGCCTCCACCATCCTCCATCGCCTCATTCGTGATAAAGCCATTCTTATGCGCAAAGTCGTAAAACTCTGTTCCCGGATAGGCGTGTGCGATCGAGACCTGAATCGTCTCGCAATCGAGCGTCTTCGCGAAGTCGATGGTGTTACGAATGGACTGCTTTGTTTCGCCGGGCAAGCCCAGGATGAAGTCGGCGTGGATGATCAGACCGAGGTCGTGGCAATCCCTGACGAAGTCGCGAGCACGCTCAATCGTTGCCCCTTTCTTAATATTCTTGAGGATCTGCGGATCGCCGGACTCAAAACCCACAATCAGCAGACGGCATCCAGCATCCTTCATCGCCTTAAGTGTGTCCCGATCGGTAGTAACCCTCGAGGTGCAGGACCAAGTGAGACCGATTGGCTTCAACTTCTCGCAGAGCTCGATTGTGCGGGCCTTCTGGATATTGAAAGTGTCGTCATCGAAGAAGAACTCTTTCACGTGCGGAAACAACTTCTTGGCGTGCGCCATCTCGGCTGCTACATCGTCCGTGGATCGCTTACGCCAGGCATGGCCGGAAAGAGTTTGAGGCCACAGGCAAAAGGTGCACTGAGCTGGGCATCCCCGGGTTGAATACAACGAGACATAAGGATGAAGGAGAAAGGGAACGTTATACCGAGTCACGTCCATGTCTCGGGCATAGATATCTGTGACCCAAGGCATTGCGTCCAAGTCTTCCACCTGCGGACGATCCGGATTGTGTTGAATCACGCCGCTTGCATCCTTGTAGCTGATGCCAAGGATTTCGTTGAGAGGCTTGCCGTTCGCGAACTCCACGACAGAGAAGTCGAACTCGCGGCGGCACACGAAATCTATGACCTCGCACTCGGAGAGCGCGCGATCTGGATCCGTTGTGACTGGTGGCCCGACGAACGCAATTCTAATCGTTGGATTGACAGCCTTCACGGCCCGAGCGAGCGCATGATCACCAGACCATCCCACGGTGGATGTAAATAACACCAAGAATTCGAAGCTCTTTGAGATCTCAATGGTCTCCTGCGCCGAGACGTGATGCGGGGGAGCATCGAGGAGGCGCGAGCCTTCGAGCATACCGGCGGGATAAGCGAGCCAGACAGGGTACCAATAAGACTCAATCTCGCGTGTTGCGGGCCAACGTGAGCTGGCGCCGCCGTCAAAGTTCTCGAAGGAGGGCGGATTCAAAAACAATGTTTTCAAGGGTGCCATGTTGAGTAAGTTTACCATTTTGCTACGGTTTGAGGTTCGTCTCACATGGATCCTGTGGCATCCCGAGCACGGCCAGCTTCCAAGTCATTAGGCTGCTGGGCAGGTCAATGGCTACTAAGGTCGAAGAACCGAACCGGCCGGTCCTTCTGTTTGCGCTGCCCGCTTGAGCCACGACTCGAGCTCACCAGTCTGCCGAAGTAAGTTGACCTGTGCCTGACGCATCTGGAAACGTGCGTCCAGGACAGACAAGTACTTTTCACGCTCAGCGATGCGCGAGGTTTGTTCGTCCTTCGGTGTCATCTGTGGCCCATTTGGATTTCCCGCACTGAGTTGCACAAGCAAAACGTCCAACTGTTGTTGCGCGAGTTGCTGATCCAGGCTGGCTACTTCGGTGCGAGCAGCGAGTTCAAGCATGGATCGTTCGACTCGAAGTCTGCCCTCGGTGAACTGATCCCGCAGCTGCTCAGCATCACGCTCCGCATGCACTGCATCTGCTGCGGACTCGCGTGCTTTGGCCTTGTGACCTACATCGAAGAACGGAACCGTAATCTGAATTCCGATCTCGGCGTTGTTCTGTTGGAACCGCTGGTAGTAAAGGTCGTAGTTGTTGTAGCGTGCAAAACGGCTGTATTGAGCTCCGAAGGCAACCTGTGGACGATAAAGGTAGCGAGCGTCTCCGAAAGCAATCTCCTGTTTCGAGCGGGCATTAGCGAACGCCGCCTTGATCGCCGGCGACACGGACCCATCATGGGTGTAGGTTTTCGGAGCAGGTAAGGATATCTCTGGAATGCTATCTGCCAGGGTCTGAAGCCCCTCCGCCGGGAGACCGGTGAGGTGCGACAACCGGAGCTGGTCGATCGACTCCTCGTCCTCAGCATGAAGTAGGTTGAGGTGAACCTGAGCGGTTGACAGGCGGGAGGAGGTCAGATCGATCGGGGTATCCTGGCCCGCAGACAGCCGCTCCTCGATAATTACGATCAGCTTTTTGCCAAACTGGGTCTGCTGCTGGAGTGCATCGACCCGTCCCCGGTCGCGGTCGAGAGCGATGTAGGTAAGGGCAGTATCCTCAGCAACGGCCTGACGAGCTTCCAAAAGCGCGGAGTTGGCCGCTGCTAGAGCTGAACGTGCGGCACGAATGTAATCGCGCTGGGAGAAGTTAAAGACCAAAGATTGTGCACTGAAGTTGAAGATAGAGGGCTGTCCTATAGGAAATCCGTAGGAGTAGCCGAGACCGGAACCACCAACGACCGTGGGGATGTAAACATCGCGAGCTTCGGACAGCGCGGCCTGGGCTTTCTGCACATCTGCTTCGGCGAGATGGACACGCGGGTTGGATCTCAGGGCAAGGTCGACGGCCGTTGTGAGGGAGATCTGCGCGTGCGCAGGAGCACATCCAGCGATCGCGAGTGTGAGGATAAGCAGAGTTGAAAGGACAGAGCTAGTCATGCGGTGTGAGTGCACCTTCTCCATGGTACCGTCTCCCTCTGTTCACTCGACCCAAGCTGCGTGGCTTGGATAAGGGTGACGCACGATACTGGACGTACGATTTCAATCAGCTTACTGGCGCCCGGATTGCGACGGATGCGGTTGAGCTTTACGTGCGGCGGGGAAGTTGGGCGCCATCCGGGCGGCAAGCTCAAGTTCCTTGCGAGCGGAGGCGGTATCTCCGGCTTGCGTGAGAAGCTCGCCAAGTTGTAGGTGTACCTTGAAGACAGGAGCGGCGTCGGAGGTGTTTGGAGAGGCGATATACGCGCTCAACAGCTGACGAGCAAGCTCTAGACTTCGATGTGCTTCCGTCAGTACGCTTGCGGCGTCCACGAGGATAGCGTCTCGCCCTGGGTCGAGCTTGGCTGCAGACTGAACGGCAGCCTCCGCCAGGTCGAACTGGTGGCGACGCGCATAGAATCCACCCAGATCGATCCAGGCTCCGGGTAGGTTTCCGACAGAGGCCTGTCGGTACTCCGTCTCCGCTTTAGAGAAGTCCTTCCCCTTTTCCGCGATCAAGCCCAAGATGCGGTGACTTTGAGCGGTAGATGCAGGCGTGTTGACAGACCGAAGTCTCCCTGCGAGCTGGCGAGCCTTGTCAAGACCACCGCCGACGATGGCAGGCGCTTCCACGTAGAACTCGCCGAGGTCGCTCATCGCAACGAGATTAGAAGGATCAAGCCGCACAGCAAGCTCGAAAGCATCACGGACCTTGCGCGCAGTGGAAAAGGCTACCAAGGGATTAGCCGAACTGGCCTTCATCCCATAAGCTCGGCCCAGCCAAAGCTGAACTTCACTTGTGTTGGAGCTTCCCATCGCGGCTGCTTCACACTCCATCACGGCTCCGTTGACCAACTCCTGAGCATAAAACACGCGGCAGAGAGTGAGATGAGCTTGGGAATCAGCGGGATGATCGGAAAGCCACGGTCTAAGAAGAGACGCAGCTCTCTCCACCTGCCCTTGCTGCAGAGCCTGGTTCGCCGTCGAGACGTCGGCGTGAAGATGGGGACCCACGAGCAAAAGCAGAAGGGATCCAGCCAGAAGAGGTTTGCAGAAAGGCATATCTACTCGACCGGATGGACCTGCATTCCGTTTGTCAGATCCCGGTTGCTTGCTGCACTAAGGGCCACGGTGTCCTTGTCCGTTAGACCACCGGAGATCTCCACACGGGTGAGATTAACAACGCCAACCTGGACCGGTATGCGTGCGAGCTTGTGGCCTGATAACTTGTAAACAAAGTTGCTGTTACTCTCCGTGTGGAGCGCCTCACGAGGGACGCTGAGAGCATTGAAACGTTGTGACGTTGTCACCGTCACGGTGACATTCGTATTCGGAAGAAGATCCCCGTGAGCATCGTCCACCGTGATGATGCACTCACCCACGTTTCGCGTGCCGTAGGTAATAACCGTCGTTGGGGCGACCTCGATATGTCCATGCCAGGACTGGGTGGGCTTTGCATCCCAAACTATCTTCACCGCCAGACCGGGAGCGAGTTTGCCAATCTCAGGCTCGTCAAAGTAAGCCCTTACGCGGATCCGATCCAAATCAGCAAGGTCTAAAAGGTCCTCGCCCGCAGGGACAAAGTCATAGGAACTTACCGGTATGGCGTACACAGTCCCAGCGAACGGAGCTCGGACGTTGTATTTGGCCAAGTCCAGCCTGGCGGCGGCAAGCGACTGCTCCGTCTCGGCGATCTGGGCTCGGCTCTTACTCCGATCGTTCTCACTGTAACGCTGCCCCTGCCGGAGCTGCGCGCCCTGCAGAGCGCTGTTTGCACTTTGCAGACGCTGTTCGGCGGCAGAGACCTCTGCGGCTGACGCGGCACCTTTGTCGTGAAGCAATCTGAGCGCCTCGAGATCCCTGGTTGCCTGCTGCTGCTGAAGATGGGCGCGGGTGTATTCAGCGGAGAATGAATTGCGTTCGTCCTGTGTCCCACCCTGTCCAAGATCGCTTGCGTTCGCTTGCGCCGTTCGCAGTGCAGCCGTCGCACTGGCGATGCGCGAAAGCACATCCGCGTCATCAAGCTTCAGAAGCGGATCACCGGCTCGCACCTTCTGACCAATCTCAACGTAAACCCGCTGAACCACACCGGGTGCCGGAGCGTGGGCCTGAAACTGCTCCACCGGCTCTACTTTGCCATTGGTGGAGACCGAACTGATCAGATTTTCACGGGTTACCGGTGACACACGGACATCAATGGTCTCTCGCGTGAGAGATCGCACCGTAAGTACACCCACGAGCCCGATTAGGATGACACTCGCTGTTGCCAAGACGGGAGTTCGACGTTTTGTTTCAGGCGTGGTCATGTGAGTCGTGTCGCAGTATATAAGACGGATCAGCACTGGTTACGATGCAGAAGTTCAGAGCTGATTCACTTAACTCGCCGGTCTGAGGTCCACGATAGAGAGTTCCAACCCGCTGAACCAAGGGCTTGAACTTAGCTTTAGATGGTAAGCAACGTCGACCGCCACCCCTTGATCGAGCCTGAGTTCTCGACAGCGCGTCGGCCAGTGTATATTTCGGCTCCAACCGACCGCCTGCATTGGTACCCCGTCGGCCGAGTTCTCGAGCGTGAGGCAGACGTGACGGTCCTTGATGAGACGAACCGGCGCGGCAAGCACTAGAGACCGGGTGGTAAAGATCGGCTCGGGATTAGCGTTCCCGAAGGGGGCACAGCGATCTATCCACCGGCAGAACTCTCGCGTCAGCCGTTCGCGAGGCACCTCCGCATCGCAGACGAGAGAAGGAACTGAGGCGTTCGTGGACAAGAGGAGTGTGCCGTGGATCCGCAGACGATCGCGGAGCACGGGGATGTTTGACGCAGTCAGGGAGAAGCCCACAGCGTGTGCGTGGCCGCCATATCGTGTGAAAAGCGCTCCCTCGCGTAGTTTATCGCAGGACAAATCGTGGATGGATGTCAATGCGTCCAGGAGGTGGAATCCTTGTACGGAGCGGCCTGACCCGTGAGCCTGGACGCCGTCGTGGGTGAGCACGAGAACAGGCCGGTCGGTACGGTCAACGATACGAGCGGCGAGAATGCCGACCACGCCACGATGCCAGTTCCGATCATCAAGAACGATCGGCTCCAGGGGATAGCGACCATGCTCGGCGAGAACAGACGCAAGATGCTCCTCAATGTCCACGAGCGCATCCCGCTCCGCTGCGCGGCGCTCTTCATTGAGGCGGTTCAGCTTCGCAGCAAGCTCGATGGCGTGTTCAGTGGAACGCGTTAAGAACAGCTCGATAACGTCATCGGCAACGTCCATTCGGCCCGCGGCGTTGATACGCGGTGCTATACGGAAGCCTACCTCGGTCGCGGTGGGAGCCCGATCGAGGGGGAGGTCTGCAACACGGAAGAGCTCTCGAAGACCTGGCTGGACTGGGTGCGCGAGTTCGCGAAGCCCGAGGGATGCGAGAACTCGGTTTTCACCGATGAGGGGAACCGAGTCAGCAATGGTGGCGATGGCGACCAGTTTCAGGAACGAGGGAATGAGGTTCCGGCTGAGACGAAGAAGTTGTGCATCAGCTTCGGGGCTTGCGGAAGCGTGCGCCAGGAGCAGAGCGTGCGCCAACTTAAAGGCCACAGCCGCGCCGCAGAGAGAAGGAAACGGGTACGTGCAGGCGCTTTGGGCCGGGTTGAGAACCGCGACCGCCTCTGGAACTTCGGCAGAGTCGTCCGGCAGGTGATGATCAGTAATGATGAGGTCAAGGCCTAACCGCCTTGCCTCCGCCGCCGCTGCGAACGCTCGGATCCCAGTATCCACAGAGATAACCAGCCGGATACCCTGTTTAGCAGCTTCGACAAGACGTTCTGACAGCAGACCGTAGCCGTCGCGTATCCGATGCGGAACGTGCCAACTCACCTTTGCCGGGCGGCTGGCAGGTGCAATCCGCTCGATCGTGTTCTTCAGAAGAACAGTCGCAATGGTGCCGTCCACGTCATAGTCGCCGTAGATAAGGATCGGCTGATTTTCCTCTACAGCCAACTGAATTCGCTCGACTGCACGTTTCATGCCTAACATCAAAGAGGGGGGGTGGAGATGGGCCAGGTCAGGGCATAAAAACAGTTCCGCTTGCACCTCCGTGGAGATGCCGCGAGAGACAAGGACGTGTGCGATGGGCACGGGACAACCCAGATACACCGATAGCTTCTGAACGGCGTCTGGATCTACGTCTGCAACGTGCCAACTACGCGGGAACTGAGAGTTCGAATCGAAAGACACCTATACCGCTTCCTGCGGGGTTGACCCTAAGAAGGCTTTTTCAGGCCACAAGTTCGTAACAAAATCTTGCAGCAGCAGCGAATCTGCTCTATCAGCGCGCCTGACTGCTGGAAACCGAGCCGGGGTGGGTTTCCTGACTGTTACTCGCCTTCATGGTCATCGACCACAATACGCCCCATCTCCGTGACGGCTTCCATCAGGCTCTGAAAGGTGTCGTACCATTCAGTAGCCGTTTCAAACAGGAACATGACCCCCTGGTGAGCGAAGCCGAGTTGAAGATATCCGATCTTTCCAACGTGCTTCACGAGGTACTCGGCATCCTCGACCTCCGGAGCCTCCGCTTCAGGGAAGTTCTGGTCGCGAATCTGTTCAAGAAGAATGGACACATCGGACTTGTCGAGGATGACCTCACTCATGGTCACAAAGGGTGCCCCAGCAGATTTGGCGTGTTCGACGAAATCCTTCCAGCTGTCTATGTTCTCCTCCTCGAAGATCACAGAGGGAACCTCTTCTCCGACATAAGCGGGAAGCCGCCTCATGCCGTGTCCAGCTATGAAAGCAATCATGTCGTCTTTGAGCGTCGTGAGATTATCCGGTTGCATTGCATCTATCTTCGCAGATTGGCCAGCACAGTGCGTTCCGCCTACTTCGAAAGAATTGCAACTGGCAGCTTCAATCCCTCTGAGGGCAGACCGACCCGACGGTCTAAGCAGCGCGGTTTCAACGTGGTAACATTCTGAAAACCCGATGATTTTCTCCAAAGATTATGTAGGATACCTGGCGAGGCAGACAGTGAAGCACCTCGTGGACGCCAATATGATTGAGACGGGTAAACCGGCTCTCATAAGCGAGCGCGTGGGAACCGCTATGGTCGATGAACTGTCCCTTGAGGACCGGATCAACGACGAGGTCCGGGTCATCCTTGAGGCGATTCAAGAGGATATGCGCAAGGGTGGGGTGAGCTATCCAGAGATGTTCAAGAAGATCAAAATGAAGCTGGTCAATCAGTACAAGGCGGTACTGTGAGGATCTCGCGCGACAAGTTGAACAAGCTGGCGCATACGGTTGCCGATACCTTGGCGGAGTTGGCCGAAGTCGATTTCAAGGAGGATCGGAATACGATCCGACAGGAAGCTCGTAAGGCGCTCGAGAAGCTTCTGACCGATGAGTTGAAGATCGACCAGGCTGCTCGGCAAAAAATCGCATCGCAGCGAAAGATCATTCTTGAAGGCTCCCAGGAGTGGGATATCCTTTACCGGAAGTACTACACAGACGAGGTCAAGAAGCTTGGGCTGTAGGCGCTACAGATAATGCAACAGAAGAGCCTGGGGCGATATAGGCACTTCGTGTACAGGAACTCAATCGCGCTGGTACAATTTGCGCATGTAGTGAGGGCATGCGAGTTGATCCCTCTTTTGCGTGGCGTTATGGTGTAACTGGTTAACACGTCGCCCTCTCAAGGCGAAGAGTTCGGGTTCGAGCCCCGATAACGCTACCAACTCACACTAAGTCTCGGGCATCATGTTCCTTGACCTAAGATCCTCCGCGACGTTGAATTGACATCATTCCAGTTTGGTGATTGGTCTACTTTGAACGGGCGCTTCCGACATCACGCAGGGCGCTCTTGTGCGCATTTAATTGCGCGTGCGCAACTCTCCTGATCAAATTCTCCTATGGAGAGTTCCCTCGACATCGTGATTTCTGCGTAGGCAAGGCTTTCATCGAAGACAGGATGTGGGGCATCCTACACTGTGCCGCGTAAACGGTGTCGAAGTCACGGGGCGGTTACCTACTCCAGGGGCGCATACGACGATGCGGAAACAATCGACGCGGGTGGGGTCGATTCAGGGTCGAGAAATAAGGTATGACCCGGCTAACCCTGCAAAGCATCGTGTCGGGGACAATGCAGATAACAGCATGTCTCGTTATTGAACCGCAGCAGCCCCGCTATTCCGGGTTTCCCCGATGTTCGGGGCGAAGTAGTACGGTATTAAAAGAGTCTGGCTCCATCCAAGCTTCGATCCTTCGTCTTCCCAAGACCATCGTCACTGGCCGGCCGAAAGGTGCGGAGTTCCGCAAGATGACAGCTACGCTCCCGTCAGGATTAACGAAGGCCAGCGCGTCCGTGAGAATACCCCGAACATCCACACGGTGTGCTCCAGGCTGCACAAAGTGACTCACATGCTTCAAAAGGTAGTATTCGTGATTGAATTTATAAGTTCTGGTGGAGAGGTCAACAGATACGAGTGAGTTCTGCCGCCAACCCCAATGGCTCTTGCCGTCGAGCGGGAGAGAAAGATTCCAGTACATATAAGCGCTGGCGCCGTTTCGCAAGTAAAACTTCATCAAGTCCCAGCAGTGAATGCAGTGCTTCCAGTCGTTTTGCCCATCGCCACACTCCTGTTCAGATTGGTACACGCTAAGATTGGGGTAGTTCTCGTGAATCTCAGGCAGAGCATCTTTACCAGCCCACTGAATCCCCACGCCCTTAATGTATCTGGACACCTGTTCGCTGCTTTTGAAGAAAGCATCGAGCAAACTCGCGTTGGCACGTTCGAGTGTTCCGAAGAAGATGTCCACGCCTCTTTCGGTCATGGCCGGACCAAGATGCTCGATGAAACGTGCGAGCCCTTGAGGCGTCCATGTACAACTGGGGAAAGGCTGCGCCGAATTGAATTCGTTCTGAGGCATTACCATGCGTACGTCAATAAACACTTTGCGGTAAGCATCGACAAATCGTCCAAAGTAGTTGGCGTAGGCCGCGAAATAACGATCCTCCTGGATAAACATGTCGCTTCCTTCTGACCCCACCTGCCCGGGCTGGATGCCGTTTGGGGGAAGATCGGGGCTAGGCGACGCCTCGGCATAAAAGTTGTTCCTTTTCATCCAGCTGGGTGGGCTCCAAGGCGAAGCCCAGACGCGCAGCGAAGGATTGTAACTCTGAGCTTTCTTAATGAATGGAACCAGGGTCTCTAAGTCGTTTGCGATCGTAAAATGAGCCAAATCGAAGTCACCGGGTGACTCGTCGTAGGAGTACCAGGAGCGCGAGAAATCATTGGCGGCTACGGGGGTTCGGCAGATGCTTAGGTTTCCACCATGTCCGGGAGTAAACAGCTCTTTGAAAATAGTGTCCTGAGCCGAGGAGCTGAGGACTTGGAGAGAGGTCCATCCCAACTCGTTGAAGCAACCCCCAAAGCCCTCCATAGTCTGGAATGTCCGATCTAGCAAAACCTCTAAGTTGGTTGGGTTCCAGCGCGATGCTGTGAAGTGGAGAGGTCGCATCTGCCAAGGAGAGTTCTGCGTTGTTGTTACCCAAACTGCTGAACCTTGCGGAGCTAGAGAATTATTGTCGCGGTGACCGAGGATGTGGGACAAGCCAACAAGACCCGCAACTCCAGTTGCTGAAGCAGCGCCAACGATAAAGGAACGTCTGCCAATGTTTGTTTCAGATTTCACAGTTTTCACCTGGCAGTGTTCGTGGTCGCGTAAGCCCAACCATTGATTACATTGTTCGATTGTTTGTACGACTTAGCATCCGATCCGCTCATATCTGAGCGGTAAATTAGGTGAAGAACGCAGCGCCAGATCCCAGTTCCAAAGCTTAGATGTGCGAAGACCAACTCTCAAATATGTCAAACCTGTGCTTGCGACTATCGCCTCGATTGACCAACATCGAAAATAAGCGTTTCAACTCCATCGTGAACGTATGACGCTTGTGGCTGCTCGCAGAACTCTGATTGCATGTGAGCCGAATTAGGGCCAGCCTTCGCCGGCTCATTGGCCATAAAACAACCAGTGAAGGGTTGATATGCCGTGGCTATGTAATAGCGAACCTTATAGTGGGCAAGAGTCTCTCGAAGTGACCTTTGGCGGCGAACGTACTCAAGGTACTCTCGATCCATCATCAAGCCTTCCGTCTGGATGACGGGATCTGGAAGAAGATAGCCAACCCGACCCGCGCGGTCGCCCATGGCGTATACGCCCGGGTGGGTGCGGGCAAACTTTTGAATATCCAAGGTCGCAGCGTATATGTCTGTTTGCTGCCGGGTCCAGCGGAGCAGACCGAGGCAAGTAAAAACGGTAAACAGAAGAAAGCACAACACGACCGAGGTCTGCAGCAAGCGCGACAATGGTCTCCAAAGACAGAAAATCAGGAAGCTGATGCAAACAGCGGATCGGATGGGGTACATGTACCACCCCCACAGTGTCCAATCGCTTACCCAGCTAAGAATGAAGTAGTACACAAAAGGAAAGGCAAGTACGGCCGGAAAGAGCACCTGGGCCATCGGGCTTAATTCCCGCTTGATCACTGGGAGGAGGACAAAGGCAAGAAGTAGTATCGACCCAAGCAATGCCGCAAGCGGATGAAAGAACACCCGCCATGGCTCTATAGAAGGCCCATGGTCGAGCCTTAGCTCTTTGGCCATGCCGGATACTGGGAGCCAAGTCCGGAAAACAACATGATTGAAAAGAAAGTACAGCAAGAGAGGCACAAGGCCAAGCATGGCGCCAACAACGAGCTTGATCCGGAGAAGTTTGCGGAGTTTGGGATGGAATAGGATGCCCGCTAGTACGAGGCCACCGAAGATCAGCGTATCAAGTCGGGAAAGGACCATTGCAGATAGCAATAAGCCGAGCAGCAACGTATGAGCAGAACTGCGCTCAAGCCAGGTAACGTTCAGCAGCAGATTAATCACGCCCAGAATTATCGGAACCGTAAGAGTTACTTCCATACCATAGAAGAAGAGTGTCACGGCGTACAGCGTGATCCATGCCGCCATTGAAAATATCAATAACGGACGTATCCCGGTGCCGCGAAGCAGCCTGCGCGCGAGTAGAAACGTAACAACGGCCGCAACAAAGTTGCTCATGGCAAGAAATGCCAAAACAAAATGCTGATTTTGAGTAACCCAACTGAATGCAATAAGAATGAGCAGCCACAAAGGTTGGTAACCATTCGTTGGCACTATGCCATTGAACGTCGATCCTCGACCCTGAGCAATGTTTTGCGCAACCTTAAGATAATAGAGGAAGTCGTCCTGAACAAAAATCAACCATGACGAGCCTGAAAAAATTGGTGCAGCAAGTATGACGCCTAAGCCAAGGAAGAACGTACCTGTGAGGACGTAAACAAGGCGCCTTTCCCATTCAGGACAGGAAGCGACAGGCAGCGTCGGGAAATAAAGTCCGGCATCAACCGCGGGTAGTGCCATGCTCTAAACTCTCCCCCGGATAGGGCGAAACGCTTGTCTACGGACAGTGTGAAGACACATTAGTATTCTCTAGGGATCGCAATTGCGTCGCAGACAGTGTGCATCTATCAAGCCACTGGTTGAACTTGTTCGTCCGTCACTGATGCTGATAGTACGGGTCACTCCGTAGATCGGGTGTACCTCGTTACCAAGGTAGTAGCACCATTGTAACCTCTAGTTCTCACAATACCACCCCTGCCAGAGAAGCGCGATTTAGACTATACCTTGCTCTTCTCTACGGCGACATTCCAAACACGTTGACCTTGTTAAACGAAACGCTCCCGGAAGCTAAATGCTCAGGAACAAAGTTCCATTAACCTATATCACATGGGTACTGTACGGCTGCGCAACGTTGCAGTTCGTTCGCTACTACGTAGTCGTCACTACGTTCTACCTCGATATGCCGCGATATCTCGAAGGGCGCGAACGACTGCCGTTTCAGGAGCGCGTGCTGCCCATTTTCTTGATGTGGCCGATTAATCATTCTGCGTTCCTGATGAGGCATCTTGCGCATCCGAAAGGAGGATTTGACGATCCTTCAGCCGCAACCTCGGAGACCCTAGCCTTCTACATCGTCTCCCTTGTTTCTTTTTCGATCGCTGCCTTCTTAGTTAATCGGCTCTATCGATTGCTGACGATCACGGGAACTTTGTCTGTCTTGGTCTTTCCCTCGTTTCTGGTTCTCTGCCTCTGGACCTACGTCGTGCACGTAGACGCCAACTTTTCCTACCCGTATGACTTCCCGTCGCTGGCCTTCTTCGCTGGCGGTCTACTAGCAATCTTTACTCGTCGCTATGTTCCCTTGCTTGTCATCATGTTTGTGGGAACGATGAACCGAGAGACGACCCTCTTTCTCATCATCATCTATGTGCTGGATGCAATTTCTATAACGCCTCCCAATGTGGAATTGCGACGGGGGTATATCTCCCTTCGAGAGCGCTTTGCCCTGCGGCAGATGCCATGGCTGCGAGCGACCTTTCTCCTCGCGATTTGGTTATCAGTAAAGCTGACGATTCACCATCACTTTGCGCACAATGACAACTCTGAAAACTACGTTCGATTACACGAAAACCTCGGCCGTATCAGGCTCCGGCTCTTCCCGACTCTTTTCAACATATGCGGCTATGTCCTTCCGATCGTTTTCGTCTTGCGCCGCCAACTTCGTCCGCTCCGCTTCGCAAGCTACCTCTACGTTCTCCCATTCTGGATTGCGGTTATGTTCTACACCGGCGTGATCCTTGAGACACGCGTGTATGGTGAACTCTGTTCGTTCACGGCTATCGCTGTGGTGCTTCTTCTGGAAAATCATGTTGCGTCCCACAAAGCTTCGGTTCACAGTCAGATCGCTCCGCAGATCGTCAAAGAGGTACTCGGAGGTGCTCAGGGCAACTGGCGCAAACTCTTGAAGTAAACTTCACATCAGACGTCCAGCGATCAACCCACACCGGTGTCAACACAATGCTGAGCAGGACAGCAGGGCCCGTAAACACAGGCTAGAGCAGGCTATCGAAGTGACTCTTTAGCTGGGAGGCGCACTTTGTCCACGTAAAGTCCGCGGCCCTGGCGCGACCCGCCTGTGAAAGCTCTGCTCGCAATCTCGTGTTCGTTAGCAGGAAGCCTACTGCGTCGATGTGCTCTGCCGGGCTGGATGGGTCGAGCAGTAAAGCAGCTTTACCAGCTATCTCTGGGATAGAGGAGGAGTTACTTGCAACCACAGGCGCACCACAAGCCATGGCTTCAATTACTGGAAGTCCAAAGCCTTCGTAACGCGACGGAAACCAGACGACTTGAGCCAGGGAATAGAGTGCGTGCAGCGCTTCGTCTGTCACAAAGCCCAGCAACTGAAAGCGGGGACCAAGAAATCTGGCTTGCTCAACATAGGCTGGATTGGAGTGATTTACAACGGCGATGACTAATTCCGGAAATGTCGCCAGCAGCGTCGTAGAGGCTTTGAGGATTAATTCCGCGTTCTTGCGAAAGTGCAAGCCTCCAGGCACGAGCACGAAGGGCTGTACAGCCAAGCCAGCCTGCTGCACATACTCCCTTCCCGCCAACGGTATGGGATCGAAGAAGTGTGGGGTGACGCCGTTGTGGACGCAATGTATCCTCGATGCGAGCTGCGGAAAGAAATGGGCCAGCCGATCGGCGGAAAACTGCGATACCGTATGAATCATATCGACGCGACGCTCGAGCTTTTTATAAAGCAACTGCCATTTGAGCCGCTGTTTCACGTAGCTCGTATTGCGTTCATGAGCGTTGGGCTCGAAGTAGCTGGCATCGTGTGCTGTAACGGCCAATCGGGCTTTCTTGACGGGAACATAGGATTCCCCTGTGCAGAAGACGACTTGAACATCGGGCCAGAAGCTTTCAGCCCTAGGACGATCTAAAAAGAACCACTTTGCCTGTTGGCGCGACGTATCGGGTAAAAAGTTGTGGTATCGGTACCCCGTCCACGGCTCTCTCACAAGGGGCAAAATCCGTTCGCTGTCTGCCTTATCGGCGAGAACGCGCAGTTCTAGGTCATTCCTTAGGGCGAGATGCTCGACGATCTGTCTGGCAGTGCGTCCTGCACCGGTTGAACCGTGGATATTTCTCAGATGCACATAGGCCAGTAGCCTCAATGACGTCCGTTCCAGGTGCTTCATCGGAGCAGTGTCATGAGAAACATCATGCATGAGCAGCTCCTTCCTGAAGAACGCAGCAGACGCATTCAGCGGAAGTGTGGCGGGAAACGGCTTGTGTGGAATATTTCATAGCGGATCTATTATCTCCTCAAGGACCTGCCCTTGCCTGCCTGACTTGCGTTAGAGTAGCCGTTCCTGGTGCGTCTAGATCAACGACGTGCAAGGGCACGGTGCAGACTCGTGGTCACCGGGCGGAAATCCTGTCCATGCGGCTTTGCTGGGCGTCCAGTCGGCTTATCGTTGCAGATTGCAGATTCGGAGCGTCTCTGTCGTGGCGCGTGTGATGCGGCTTATACTCGCAATGTGAGAAAGACTTTCTATATCGAGACATTTGGCTGTCAGATGAACGCACACGACTCCGAGAAGGTGGTCGGAACTCTGGAGCAACAGGGGTACGCGCAAGTTCAGGATGAGGTGGAAGCGGAACTCATCCTTTACAACACGTGCTCGATCCGTGATAAGGCAGAGCAGAAGGTTTTTCACCGCCTCAACGAGTACAAGCGGCTGCAGGGTGAGGGTAAGAAGTTCGCCATCCTAGGCTGTGTGGCCCAGCAGGAGGGCGAAAAGATCTTCGACAAGGCCCCCTATGTCTCCCT
>JAABUO010002386.1_pt1 | contig 22985 bp, 28 predicted proteins | sample 5559291 | NCBI WGS metagenome assembly JAABUO01 (sample SAMN10711878, study PRJNA513372) | rock metagenome | isolation source: Antarctica rocks | place: Antarctica: Victoria Land, Finger Mt sud
GCGATATCGCGCACGCCGTCCACCTATTGTAGGGCGGCGAGGTGGCCGTCTTGTGGGCCAGCCAGGGTGAGCGCGTAGGGCTCGCTACCATCGGGCAGCCGGCGCAACTCGGACGGCGTGCCCTGCCGGCGCAGGCGGCCGCGCGCGACGATGGCCACGCGGTCGGCCAAGGCCTCGGCCTCGGGCAGGTTGTGCGTGGAGATGATCACGGCGTCGCCGGCCCGCTTGCGCTCCAGGATGTACTCCTGGACGGCACGCGCCGAGAGCGGATCAAGCGCAGAAGTCGGCTCGTCGAGCAGCAGCACGGGCGGCTTATGCAACAGGGCGCGCGCCAGCGAGACCTTTTGCCGCATGCCCTTGGAGAGGGTATCCAGCGTGGCGCGTCGCTTGGGAGTCAGCCCAAAGCGCTCCAGCAGGTCGTCCAGATGGGACCGCACCGCCGGCGGGCGCAGTCCGTAGAGGCGGGCGAAGAACAGCAGGTAGTCCTCCAAGGCCATTTCGCCATAGAAGCCGGGCTCGTCAAGCATGATGCCCACACGCGCCCGCACTTTGTCCGCGTCCCGTACGACATCGTACCCAGCCACGCGCGCCGTCCCGGTCGACGGGGCGAGCAGGGCGGCGATCATTTGCATCGTGGTCGTCTTGCCGGCTCCGTTCGGGCCCAGCAGGGCCGCCACCTCGCCGGCCGCGACGCGCAGCGACACGCCGTCAACGGCCACGAGCGCGCCGAAGCGCCGGCCCAGATCCTCTGTCTCGATCACCTGTTGTTCGCTACTCACCCGTACAGGATAGTAGCTGGACAGCGCATTGCACCTAGCCTGATCGTGCTATCGTCGTTTCGCCGCGCTACGACAGCGGTGTGTCGTTGTGCCCGTCGATCACGGGCGGGAAGGGAGCTGGCGCCGTTGGCGTGTCGATCGCCGGACGGCAGAGATCCTCTAGCTCTGCCCGCACCCGCCCCGCTACCTCGGAAATGTCATCCGCTTCTCGCAGCAGTCCGGCCGTCGCCGCTGCCAGGGCGCGCCTCAGTTCAGCCACGGTCAGGGCACCCACCAACGCGCCCGCGAATCGGTCGAGGACCTCCTGAGGCAGGCGGTCGAACCCCCGTCCGTGGCTCACTTCTAGACCAAGGCGGTGGCAGGCCAGGGCCAATGCCTGGTCGCGCGCTCCGTGTATCCAGTATTCCGCCTGCCACAGCCGTCCTCGTTGGATGCAGATGTGTCCGCGCACAGCGTGATGCACCCCGAGCCCGAAGATGTGTTCCGGCGATGGTGGCGGCGCAAAGGGGCGCTCCACCGCCGCGCCGAACAGCAACTGGAACCGCGGCCCGCGCGCGCCGAACTCTACGGCAGGCGTGAAAGAAAGATCGACCTGGAGTGCGCCAGATAGCAGGAAGACCCGGTAGATCGTCGCGAGAACGGGGAGGTCGAAGAGCACCGCCGCATCAAAGTCGGTCAGGAGGGTCTGGGTCCAGTCCGCGAGGACCGCCTCCACCGGCGTCCCATCCGCGACACCGAAGGTGAGATCGAGGTCTGACCAGCGGTCCCCTCCGCCTGCGGATGACCCAACGGCCGCGGCTGCGACCAGGCGGGAGTCCGACCGCGCCTTCTCGGTGAGCAACTCCCTGATGCGTTCACGATCTTCGACGCTGAACATTATACATGGTCCCCCCACATTGCCGAGGCAACGTCCTCACCGTTTGCCATGGTATACCCTCGCTTGTTGCCCATACCCAAGCTTAACAAGATATCCTTGGGTATAGGACGCCTGAGCCCAAGGTTACGGAACTATTGAATTTGAATTGCGACGGCGGTTTAACAGCATGAGTTAAGCCGGAGCATCGGGCGCCTCCTCCGTCGCCGGAACTCCCACTGCCACATAGCCGTGGTCGTCCGCCAGTGTCACGCCGCGCAGGTTAAGCAGTGCATAGAATCCACCGGCCACCGTGAGCAACCCGGTCAGCGTGAAGATAGTGTCCACCCCCCATTTGGGGGATTGTCGAGGGCGCCGTTTGGGCTGATATCTCCTTTAACTTGACTTGGCGCGTCCGCGCCATGATGTAGGGCGTGACGTCATACGAACACGCCGACGAGGAGAAACGACGATGCGGCAGGTAGCGGAGGAAGCGCGCTATGTCATGATTAGGAGCGGCCACGCGGGCGCGCGGGATTTCTGATGCGACACTCCACCGCGCGACGCGACGCGGGATAATCATTCCGGTCATACACACGCCCAGCGGCTTCGCGCGCTTCGACAACGCCGATGTCGCGGCCTATGCGGCGCGCCCGCGTGGTGGGATAAGCGCGGAAGGAGGCTGCTAATGCGCCGTACTCTCCTCGCCGGCATTATCGCGTGCGTCTGCATCGTGGGCGGTATCTCCGCCGCTTGGGCGCACGCGGCCAACGCGGCCCTAGCGCCCGTGGGCCTCGCGGTTACCGCGGACGTTCCGGTGCTGAGCCCGCGCGTCGCCCTCGCCCAGCCCCAACAGGCCATTGTCTTCACCAACACGACGGCGCAGGATCTTGAGATCCAGACGACCCCACACAGCCCCCCGCAGGCGCGCCTAACCGTCCCCGCCGGCGGCACGGCCCGCCTCACCCTTACGACCCCTGGCCTCTATCACTTCTATGACGCCGCGACGGCCCATGTGATCGACTTCGCCGCCGCCACCGATGTCCTGCACACCTTGCCCAACGCGCCCATCCCCGACCTGCCCGATCAGGGCTGGGTCGTCGTGCCCGGACCCGGCGGCGTTCCCGTGAACGAGTCCATCGACGTGCCCGCTTAGAATTACCTGATGGCGCCGCGCGTCGGCGCGGTCCGTGTCGGTGGCTCCATTATCCTGCACAACCACGACACCGATCCGCACAACATGGCACCGACCCCGCCGACCCGACCGGCGCCGCCTTCGAGCTGCTGGGCACGGATGGCGAGCCGACCATCCACGGCGCCGAGCGCCGCATTACCTTCTCGCAGCCCGGACTCTACCATGTGTACTGCTCGATCCGCTCGCACGTCATGACGACTGTCGGGGGCTGGCAGATGGTCATGCCCCGCGACAAACACGCCACTGGCTACGCCGACGGCAACCCGATGGAGGCCTGGTTCCTCGTCGTGCCTTGATACGGCTTAGAAGGAGATCCTGGATGACTATTCGCGCCAAGCTCTTGGCCGGGTTCGCTGGCGTCTTTCTCCCCATCGCGCTGCTGTGCGCCATCGCGATTGCCCAACTCGGCGCCAGCAATGGACGCCTACGCACGCTCTACCAGGCGCGTCTGGTCCCGACGGTCCAACTCAGCCAAATCGTCAATAACCTGGACCAGATGCGCCAAATCGTGACGCAGTACGTCCTGACGACCAAGGGTGAAGAGTCGGCCACGGTGCTGCGCGATGGGGTCCTCCTCGAGATAGACACGCTGGACACCTCCATCACTCATGCCGTCGAGCGGTACCGCGCGGGGGCGACCGACCCCGAGCAGCAAGCTCTCTTGCAGCGCTGGCCCACCGCTTGGGACGCGCTTGGGGCAAACCGTCACACGCTCTTGAGCCTCTCCGCCGGGACACCCCGCCAGCAAAAAGAGGCGATGGCCGCGCTCACGACGACCTTCAACGACCGCTTGAACACGCCGCTCGATTTGGTCTACGCCCTGATGGGCGCCCAGCAGCGACAGGGCTACGCGGCATACCAGGAGAGCGAGGCCGCCTACCAACGCGCGTTTTTGATCCTTGTGATCGGACTGATCGCGCTTGCGGCGTTCAGCGCCCTGTTCGCCGTGGGTTTGGCGCGCTCGATCGTACAGCCTCTCGGACGGCTCACCGGGGCGGCGCGGCGGTTGGCCGGCGGCGATACGGCCGTGACGGCCGATCTCCCGGCTGCCCGGCGGGATGAGAGCGGCGCCCTGTCCGCGTCGTTCCAGACGATGGTCGCCCATCAGCAGATGGTGGCCCAGGCCGCGACGGCGGTGGCGCGGGGGATCTGACGTGCGCCATCACGCCACGGGGACCGGAGGATTCGTTGGGCCACGCGGTCGCCACGATGATCACCAACCTCCAGGCGCTGGTTGGTCACGTTGTCCGGTCTTCAGACGCGGTGACCCTGGGCACGGCCCGTCTGTCGGCCACGACGGAACGGATTGGCCAGGCCGCGACGCACATCGCCGGGGCTATTGAAGAGGTAGCGCGCGGCGCCGGCATGCAGAGCGAGAGCGCCGCCGCGGCTGCGGGGCAGATGTCCAGCGTGAGCGTGGCGACGACCGAGGTCGCCGCCAATGCCGAGACGCAACGGCAAGCCGCCACACAGGCGATGACGACGGCTCGTGAGGGCAGCGCGGCCGTCGCCCAGACGATCGCCAGTATCGCGGGCGTGCGCGACGCCGTGCGTACGAGCGCCGCGCAGGTACACGCGCTGGGCCAGCGCAGCGCCGAGATCGGCCAGATCGTCGCCGCCATCGATGACATCGCCACGCAGACCAACTTGCTGGCCTTGAACGCGGCCATCGAGGCGGCGCGCGCCGGCGAGCACGGCAAGGGCTTCGCCGTGGTCGCCTCCGAGGTGCGTAAGCTCGCCGAGCGCGCGGGCGCCGAAACCAAGGGCATCACGGCGCGCATCGGGGCGATCCAGGCCCAGGTGGCGGAGGTGATGACGGCGATGGATGCGGGCACGCGCGAGGTAGAGCACAGCGCCGTCTTGGGCGAGCAGGCCAGTGGCGCCTTGCAGGGCATCCTGCGCGGGGTCGACGCGACGACGGCGCAGGCGGAAGCCATCGGCCGGGCCGTGGCGCACATGCAGGAGGGAGCGGCGCGCGTGCACACCTTCATCGAGAGCATCGCCGCGGTCAACGAAGAGAGCGCCGCCGGCGCCGAAGAAGTCACAGCCTCGACGCATGAGCAGACGGCGAGTGTGCAAGAGGTGGTAACGCAAACACAGGACTTGGCGACACTGGCCGCCGGACTCCGGGCGGCGACGGAGCGTTTTACCTTGCAAGAGGACGCGCCAATCCACGTCATGCCGGCGCCACCCGCGCCGCGCGCCCTGCGTAGCGCCTGAGGACGCGTCGATACAGCCTCCAGTGAATTATGGTCGCGCGCGGAAGCGCTGGGAAGGAAACGAGGGCGCTGCCGGGAATTACGTAGCGGCGACTATTGACGTGACATCGCGGCCATTCTGCAGCGCGAGGTGTAGGCGCCAGCCGCTCGTGTAGTCGCCGGCGAAAAACAGGCCGTCGTGGTCCCTGTTTAAGGTCGCCAGATCGATCGTCGTGGCAGGCTTGGCGTAGCGCCAGCGCGCGTGGTCATACCACAGCGGCTGCCCCAGGTCGACGCCAAGCAACGCGTGAACTTGCCGGTCGGCGACGGCGGCCAACTCGTCGGGCGGATCATCATAGTGCGCCTCGCTGAAGGGCACGGCCATCTGCGCCACCAGCACCAGCACGTCCTCCGGCGCGCGCGCCGGCCCTTTGTCGTTCTCCACGCCCAACCACGAGATGTCGTGACCGCGGTCGGTGTTGACGAGCGCATAGTAGGGACGCGGGTCGTCGGGCGTTCCGCCCGCGTAGACCGTACCCTCCGGCGGCCGCCGGTAGCCCAGCATGAAGGTGAACATGGGCTGGTACGTGGCCCCCTCCAGTTGGGCCAACGCCCGGTCGCGGCGATCGGCGTCGACGGCGCTCGCACGCAGCAAGTCGGCCGCCTGCGAAGCCGGGACCGTCACGAGCACGCGGCCGGCCTCCCCTAACAGTGCGCCGGCGTCATCAAACAGCCGGTAGCCCGCCGAGAGGCGTTCCAGCCGCCCCACGCGCGTCTCGCGCCGCACGTCTAGCCCGGCAGCCACGTATTTGCCGAGCGTGTTCAGTCCGGTGGCGTAGGTCCACTTCGGCGCGGCGTCCCGCTTCTCGTCGCCCGCCGCGACCCTATTGTCCTTATCGAAGGTATAGACAGGACGCCCGATGTCGATCAACTCCTCGCGCGGCAACTCTTCTAACACCAGCCGGCGCACCGCCGGTAGGTCGTCGGGGAGTTTCAGGTACTGCGCGCCGTGGTCGAGCGCGCAATCGTGTGTGCGCCGCGTCGCCGCACGTCCCCCCAAGCCCCTGCTTTTTTCGTAGATAATGATGTCATGACCCTGCCCCGCCAGCGTCCGCCCCGCCACCAGACCGGCCGCCCCGGCTCCCACAATCGCTATACGCATCGCTCATCCCTCCATACAATACAATGAATGGTACAGGGATAGAGAGGATCAATGCCTAAAGTCATCCTGTTCGACCTCGACGACACGCTCATCGCGCAGGACGCCTGCGACGACGCGGCTTTCCATGCCGTGTGCAACTATGCCCACCGGCAGCGCGGCGTCACCGCGGGCGCGCTCGACCACGCGGTACGCCCTATCGCGCGCCAGTTGTGGCGCGAGTCGCCGACATCTTCCTACACCGACCGCATCGGCATCAGCTACACCGAGGGCCTGTGGGGACGCTTCGGCGGCGACGAGCCCGCGTTGCGGGAGTTGCACGACTGGGCGCCTACGTATAGGCGCGAGGCGTGGTCACGCGCCCTCATGGAGCAAGGGGTCGAGGAGGCGCCGCTCGCGGAGGAATTGGCCGCGCTGTTCGGCCAGGAGCGCCGCGCGCGCCGGTTCGTGTTCCCCGACGCCGCACCGGCCCTGCGCGGCCTGCGCGCGGACTACCGCATGGGCCTCATCACCAACGGCGCGCCCGATCTGCAGCGCGAGAAACTCCACGGCTCTGGACTGGAGCCCTTTTTCGACGCGATCATCGTTTCCGGCGAGGTCAACGTGGGCAAGCCCGACCCGCGCATCTTCGCGCTGGCGCTGGCGCGGCTGGGCGCGCGGCCGGACGAGGCGGCGATGGTCGGCGACAGCCCGGCGCGCGACATCGCGGGCGCACAGCGCGCCGGCGTCAGGGCCGTCATGATCAAGCGCCCCGGCTTACAGCGAGACCTGGCGGGCATCACGCCGGACGCCCAGATCGCGACGCTGGACCAGTTGCGCGCCATCCTCTGACCGCGCGGTCATCTGACGTCGGGCCAGAGCGGCAGGCGGCGGTCACCGAGATCATCCGCCCTGGCTACACGCGATCGGGTGGTACAATTTTTGACGCCGCCAACGGTGAGGAGACCGCTTATCATCACACTGTGGCATGATGTGAACTGAACGGCTGGCGGGACAGCCCTGAAAGGAGAAACCCCTTGGCGGAACGTGACAGCGAAACGACACATGCGACATCCATGCCTACCGACGCTCTTAATCCTCAGGCCGGCGGTAGAGAACCTGACCTTGATCCCCAGCCTGATCTCGATCCCCAGGTGGCCGGCATCGGGCGCGATACCGCGGCGCGCATGGACGAACTGGATCACGATGCGGAGGCGCGCATGGACGCCATCACCCATGATACGGAGGCGCGCATGGACGCCATCACCCATGATACGGAGGTGCGCATGGACGCCATCGGTCTCGACGCCGACACGATGCGGAGCCTGGAAGCGCCACCAGACGACAACTCGACGCGCTAACTTCGCGCACCAAGAAAGCCGCAAGGTCGTCAACGGGCATGACATCATTGCCGTGAGTGCCGAACCCGTCACTTCATCAGCCCCATGCGGATGGCCTTGACGGCGGCCTGGGTGCGGTCGGAGACCTGCATTTTGTAGATGATGTTCTGGACGTGCTTCTTGGCGGTGTCCTCGGTGATGTAGAGCTTCGCGCCGATGTCTTTGTTGGTCATGCCCTCGACGAGCAGGCCCAGTACCTCGAACTCGCGCGCGCTCAACGTCTCGTAATTGACGGTAGTCCCCCAGGGTTTGCCGCGGAAGTCGAGCGTGGTCACGCCGCCGCCCTCGATCGCGCCGACGAGGGCCTTTTGCACCGTCGTCGTTTTGATCATCAGGCCGCCGCCGTTGACGTCGCGAATGGTGCGGCTGATCTCCTCGCGGCCAGAATTCTTGAGCAGGTAGCCGGCCGCGCCGGCCTTGACCGCCTCGATGACGTATTGGTCGTTGTCGTAGAGTGTCAGCACGATCACAGACGTGTGCGGGTACTTCTCTTTGATGCGCCGCGTCGCGGTCAAGCCGTCCATGACCGGCATATGCAGGTCCATCAGCACCACGCGCGGCGCGTATTGCCCGACCTTGCCGAGGGCGTCCTCCCCGTTGTCGGCTTCGCCCACCACGTTGAGGTGGACATCGGTCTCCAGCATCGAGCGCAAGCCCTGCCGCACTACCGGGTGATCGTCCACTAATAGGACGCTGATCGGTTCCATCGTTGCCGGCCCTCCCCGCGCGGACGCTCGCCGCGACACGACGTGTCGTTCCACCGAAGCGTCCTCTCTCTTTTCCGCATTGTGCCGCATCATAGCTATAAGGCCTGTCCATGGGCAACGGCATAAACAGGGGGGGCCGACTAGGGGGTACACTATAGACATATGGCGACCCACGTATCCAGGAGAATTCACGGCGCCTGCCGCCGCGTGGCGAGTATGCTAGAGTGAGCACAGAACAATTTGTCAGGAGTCGTTGAGGAGCGGAGAGTGGACACTATCACGATGGGCATGGTCGTGCATGCGAGCGATGGGACGGCTGGCCGCGTCGACGACCTGCTCGCCAACATGGACACGGGACAGCCGGCGTACCTCGTGATCGACGCCGGCTTTTTTAAGGGCGACGTGGTGACGCCTATCGACAGCGTGCAACGCGTCGACGACGCCGGCGTGTGGCTTGCCATGACGCGCGACGAGGTGAAACACGCGCCGGCCTACGCTGACGCGCGCTACGGCGCGTCAGCGGGCCTTGTCAGCCACGCGGCCAATCGCTACGGCAAGCAGGATAAAGATAAAGATAGAGATAGAGACGGGGAGAACAGGTGACGGCAGCCAGCGTCAAACGTTCCGATGGGCGCGCCGCCGACGCGTTGCGGCCCGCGCGCATCACGCCCGGCTTCTTCCCCTATGCCGAGGGCTCGGTGCTGATCGAGATGGGTCAGACGCGCGTGGCCTGCGCCGTGTCGGTCGAGGATCGTGTGCCGCCCTTCCTGTACGGCAAGGGACAGGGTTGGATCACCGCCGAGTACGCCATGTTGCCGCGCGCTACGCATCAACGCACGCAGCGTGAGTCGACGCGCGGGCGCCCCGGCGGCCGCACCCAGGAGATCCAGCGCCTCATCGGCCGTTCGCTGCGTCCCGTCGTGGACCTCAAACGGCTGGGTGAGCGCACGCTGACGGTCGACTGCGACGTGCTGCAGGCCGACGGTGGGACGCGTACCGCCGCCATCACCGGGGCGTGCGCGGCGCTGACGCTGGCGATTAACGGCCTCATGGCATCGGACAAGCTCAAGGTCTCACCCCTGCGCACGCGCGTCGCGGCGGTCAGCGTGGGCATTGTCGACGGCGTACCGTTGCTCGACCTGGCCTACAACGAAGACTCGCGCGCCGATGTCGATTTTAATGTCGTCATGACCGGCAGCGGCGAGTTTGTCGAAGTGCAGGGGACGGCCGAAAAGCAGCCCTTCTCGCTCGATCGGCTACTCGACTTGTTGGGTCTGGCCGAGCAGGGGATCAATGAACTGTTCGCGGCGCAAGAAGTGGCTATTAGTGGTTAGCTATTAGCCATTAGCCATTAGCTGATAGCTACCCGCTAATCGCTTATAATGCATGGTTATGAGCGACAACAGCATTGAGCTAGGCCGTGCGACGGGCCGCATCAGGGTCGCGCCCGCCGCTATCGCCGCTACCGCCGCCGCGGCGATCCTGGAGTGCTACGGGGTCGTCGGGATTGCCGGCAAGCGCACCAAGAGCGGGCGCGCCGAGGTGCTCGACGAGGGCAAGTATGACCGCGGTATCGTCGTGGCGATGGACGCCGAGACGGTGACCATCGATGTCTATGTCGTCGTCGAGTATGGCACCCGCATCTCCGAGGTGGCGCACAATATAATTACGGGCGTCGGCGCCGCGGTCCGTCGAACTCTGGGCGACGTGACGGTGTACGTCAACGTCAATGTGCAGGGGCTGCGCATCACAACGTAGTAGCCAGTAGTCGGTAGTCGGTAGCCAGAGGGCTTTTCTGACTACTGACTACTGACTACTGACTACTGACTACTGACTACTGACTACTGACTACTGACTACTGACTACTGACTACTAGTAAGGAGCGTGCGATGAGGGCGTCCGGCTGCGATGGATATCGTCTCCTGGCCGCGCTGGAGGCGGCCGCGGCGTGGCTCAACGGCCACCGCGCCGCCGTCGACGCGCTCAACGTCTTCCCTGTCCCTGACGGCGATACCGGCACGAATATGAGCATGACGCTCAACGCAGCCCTGCGCGAGGCGCGTGAATCGGGCGGCGATCGCGCCGGCAAGGTGGCGGAGCGCGCGGCCTATGGCGCGTTGATGGGCGCGCGCGGCAACTCGGGCGTTATCCTATCGCAACTCCTGCGCGGCTTCGCGCATGCTACGCATGACGCGGCGGCGCTCGACGCCGTCACGTTGGCTGCGGCCCTGGCGGCCGCCGCCGAAACGGCCGGGCGCGCCGTGATGAAGCCGGTCGAGGGCACGATTCTGACCGTGGCCGCGGCATCCGCACGGACCGCGACCGATAGCGCGACGCGCGAGGACAACCCTCTGGCCGTGCTCGACGCGACGCTGGACGAGGCGCGCGCCGCCGTCGCGCGCACGACCGCGCAGATGCCGCTGCTCACGCAAGCCGGCGTGGTCGACGCCGGGGCGCAGGGCTACATGCTGATCCTGGAAGGCTTTTCGCGCTATCTGCACGGCCAATCGACGCAGGTAGAAGGCGGCGCGGCGACGGCCGATGTCGCGCCGCTGCACACCGCAGCGGTCGAGCACGGCGAGGACTACGGCTACTGCACCGAGTTCGTCATCGCGGGGGCGGATCTGGAACTCGCGGCTATCCGCGAGCGCATCGCCGGCATGGGTACCTCGCTCCTCGTCGTCGGTGAGCCCACCTTGGTGCGCGTCCACGTACACACGGAGGACCCCGGCCGCGTGCTCTCCTACGTCGCGCCGCTCGGGCAGTTGCATAAGATCAAGATCGACAACATGCAGGCGCAGCATGACGCGTTCGTCGCCACGGCCGGCACGCGCGCCGCGCGCGCGCAAGAGTCGGGACGGCCGGCGGGCGATGTGTCCATCCCGTCCATGATGCCCACGATGGACGCGCCTTATCAACAGGAAAGGGAAAAGGGGCTCGTGGGCATCGTCGCGGTGGCGCCGGGCGCGGGGCTGGCGGAGATTTTCCGCTCGCTCGGGGCCGACCTCGTGGTGTCCGGCGGCCAGACGATGAACCCCAGTACACAAGAGTTGCTCGCGGCGATCGACGAGCTGCCGCAGCAGAATGTGATCTTGCTCCCCAACAACAGCAATGTGCGGCTCGCCGCCGAGCAGGCGTGCGGCCTGACGCGCAAGCGGGTGACGATCATGCCGGCGCGTACCATACCGCAGGGTATGGCCGCGCTCGTCGCCTATGCGGCCGACGCCGACCGCGCGACAAACGTGGTGACGATGACGGAGGCCATGTCGACGGTACGTACCGGTGAGGTGACGGTCGCGGTGCGCGACGCCCAACTCGACGGGCTCTCCGTCCGCTCCGGCCAGGCGCTCGGCCTGCTCGACGACGAGGCCGTCGTCGTCGGAGTGGAGCGCGACGCAGTGGCGCTTGACCTGATGGACAAGATGGGCGCGGCCGGCGGCGAGATCCTGACCATGTACTACGGCGCCGGCGTGACCGAGCAAGCGGCGGAGGCGCTGGCCGCGACGGTGCGCGAACGATTCGGGGCGCTCGATGTCGAGGTGGTGAGCGGCGGCCAGCCGCACTACCCGTACATCATGTCGTTAGAGTGAGGATTATGGTCAAGATCGTCACCGATAGTTCCGTCGACTTTACGCCAGAGATGGCCCGCGACCTCGATGTTACCGTGGTCCCGCTGTCGATCACCTTCGGCGATAAGAGCTACCTGGACGGCGCCGGCATCGACGCGGCCACGTTCTACCGCATGCTACGCAGCGAACACGCGCACCCGCACACGGCGCAACCGTCGGTGGGCCTATTCGAGGAGGCGTTCCGCCGGCTGGCGGCCGAGGGCCACGACATCGTCGCCATTATGCTCGCCTCCGCGCTCAGTGGCACCTACAACAGCGCCGCGCTGGCCGCGCGGAACGTTCCTGAGGCGCGCGTCACGCTGATCGACTCGCACGGCATCTCCATGGCCATGGGCAGCCTGGTCATCGACGCGGTCCACATGGCGCGCGAGGGCAAGACACCGGCGGAGATCGAGGCGGCCGTACAGACCCTGATACCACGCCTGGAGTTGCTCTTGATGTGCGACACGCTGACCTACCTGCAGCGCGGCGGCCGCATCGGCCGCGCCAGTTCTCTCGTAGGCGCCATGCTCAACATTAAACCGATCATCTCGCTACGCGACGGCCAAGTGGTCCCGGTGCAGCGCGTGCGCACGCGGGGGAAAGCGCTACAAGAAATGGCCACGATGGCTAAGGCGGCCGCACCGTTCGAGCAGGTCTACATCATGCACACGACGGCTCCTGAGTTGGCCGCTGAGTTCGCGGCCATGGTCCGATCGGTATACGATGGGGAGATTCCGATCATGATGCTCGGCCCCGTCGTCGGCGTCCACCTTGGGCCGGGCGCGGTCGGCATCACGGGCTTACGCAGTAGTTAGTAGTTAGTAGCTAGAGTTGACTACTAACTACTAAAGACTAGGGAGGAGACATGCAGAATATCCACGAGTGCCCCTATTGCGCTGAAGATCTGGAGCAGTGGAACCTGCGCTTCCAGCGCGGCGCCTATGAGCGGGATGGCGAGCGTACCCCGTCGTATGGGCGTGGCGCCGGTGAGGATCGTTATGGGTGGCAGGATAGTAGCGGCGTCTCTACCGGCGACGCATCCATCAACGGGCTGACGCTACTCTCGCTGTGCCCCAACAGTCGTTGCGGCTACTACGTGCTGCGCTACCGCAACGGCCTCACGCAGTGGGATCGCAACGTCGAGGCTGCGCGCCTGCTGCGCACGGTCTTCGGCGATGACCAGTAGTCCATCAAGGTTGCAATGAGCGATTCGCGCGTATCTACTGGCAGCGCAGCGAGAGCCGGCGCTCCCAGTCGACACGCGCGAACTGACCTGGTCAGCCTGACAGATGACTAATGATGGCCGGATGGCGTAGCCTCAGGGTGGGAGTGGCTCTTAGGCGGCGCATGCGCGCGCGTGCAAGTGAGCGCCTTGGCGCATGTCTTCGTCGCGGCCGCCGCGCGCGTATGAGTGCTGGGCGCCGGCAGGCGATGCATGTGGATCGTCTCGGCGGAGCGCGCCGGTCCTACCGTACTCGACGAAGGTAGGCGCTTGAGGATCGGCGGCCCATCGATGGGCGGCCACGGCGCCGGTGGGCGTGGCGTACGCGTCGCCGCTGGGTGCGCTGCTGTCGTACGGCGCGTACCTGGTGACTGGATCGGAGTGGGTGTGCGCGCCGGGTTGGGTGTGCGCGCCGGGTTGGGTGTGCGCGCCGGGTTGGGTGTGTGCGTCGGGTTGGGTGTGTGCGTCGCGGTAGGGGTATGGGTGGCCTCTGGCGCGCGCGTATCGGGTGGAGTATGTGTCGGGGTGGGGGTGTGCGTATCGGTAGGGGTGTGCGTATCGGTAGGGATATGCGTATCGGTAGGGATATGCGTCGGAGTGGGCGTATGCGTCGGAGTGGGCGTGTGCGTCGGAGTGTCATACGGCGGCGCCGGATCGGGTGTTGCGACGGGCGGCCCAACCGTGGGCGTAGGCGCGCTGATGGTGATGGGCAGCGTGCCCTGGAACATGTTGCCAACCTGGTCGGTGGCGGCATAGTAGAGTGTGTTCGTCGTCGATACGACGATGTGCTGGCCGATCGTGTAGGGCTGGGTGGGGACAGAGGAGAGGGCGTAGGACATGTTCGCCAGTCCGCTGCCGGTATCCGTCGCGGCGAACGCGACCGTGATGGGGGTGTAGGCCGTACCGTCAGGCTCGAAGGCCCCAGTGATGAGTGGCGTCACCACGGGTGGCGCCGTGTCGAGCGTCACCGTGAGGGTGTGCGGCGCCTCTACGTTGCCGGCGCCGTCCGTCCCCTGGTACGCGATTGTGTGCGCGGCATTGGCGACATCGCCGAGGGTGAAGGGCGCCGCGTAGACACGCGAAGGACCGCCGTCGAGGCTATAGCGCGTGGTCGCGCCCGTCCCAGGGCTACCGTCGTCGAGGGGAGGATCGGTGGCCGCGAGTGAGATTGGCGTGCTCGCCGACACGTACAGCAACCCATCCGGGGAGAGATACTGGCGCGGGCCAAGGATCGCCGCTGTACTGACGGGCGGGGCGTGGTCGATGGTGACATGGATGGTTCCGACCAAGAAGCGTCCGAGCGCCGCGTCGGTGGCGATAAACGATAGTGTCACTGCGTCCTGGCTTGGCACGCCGGACACGTCCCATGCCGACGCCCACGCGTTCCTCGTCGTCAACGTGGGTGGGTCGATGGGCACGTCCTGCTGTAAAACAAGCGCGCCCTCGCGCGGGTAGAGGTTAGGTCGCGCACACCTGGACGTTGTCCGTGGTCAAGGACGGCGACGCCACGGCGAGTGGGACGGTCTTCGATAGGACCGCGCCGTCGGACGGCGCCAGGATGCGCAGCGGCGACGCCGGGTTCGTGGGCGCGGGCAGGCAGGCCCCGAACGCGGCGGCCGCACGGTCTCGCGGCACGACCATGCTCAGGAACACAAGGGCGAACACAGACAAGAGGCGCGTGACGCGTGTGAGGCGTGCGGCAAGGCGAGACATGGAGCAGACCTCCTATACGTTGTGCGAAACGTCGTGGGAGGGGCGCCGGGCGCCGAGCGCGGGGGGATGTCGCGTTTAAGGTACTATAGCATTATCGCAGGCCGATAATCAACTAAGGAGGAAATTACTATGCGGCAGGTCAAGATAGTCGTTGAGAAGCACCCCGAGGGATACGTCTCCTATCCCTTGGGCTTACAAGGCATCGTCGTCGGTGAAGGCGACACGTACGAGGAAGCATTGGCCGACGTTACGTTAGCTATCAGATTCCATATCGAAACGTTCGGGCAAGAGGTCCTGTCACCCGGGTAAGTCCGCGCGGGGGCGCACGTTGAGCGTCGTTTCGCCGCTGATACGCACCAGGCCAGGCTTGCCGCCCTTGACGCGGCGCACGTTGCGCGCGGGGACGACGTCGACGGGGACGGTCGTGGCGCCGCGGCCCCGGCTGTAGTAGGCGGCCAGCGCTGCGGCGCCCTCCACACTCGCGTCGGACGGGGCGCGCCCCCCCGTCTTGAGCACCACATGTGAGCCGGGCATGCCGCGCGCGTGGAACCACAGGTCCCCGCTGGCGGAGAGGTCGAAGGTCACGACCTCGTTCTGGCGCGCGCTGCGGCCCACCAGCACCTCCAGCCCCTCCGGCGTGGTGAAGCGCAGGGCCGGCGTGGCGGCGCCTTTTTTCGGCGCCTCTTTGCCGCCAGGGTGGTACTTGCCGCCCTTACCCTTCGCGCCGGCTGGCCCCTTCGCCGCTTTGGCCGGTTTGGCCTCGCTCCCCTTGGCGCCGGGCAGGGCGAAACCGGCCGCCGCCACGTCGTCCCGGATCTCTTTCAGCGCCCCCGCCGCGTCGGCCTGCTCGACAAATAGGAGCGCTTGGTCGAGGAATTGCACGCCTTCCTCGGCTTCTTCCAGCAAAGGCGGCACTTTTTCTTGCGCGTCGCGCATCTTGCGGTAGCGCGCGAAGAGGGCCGCCGCGTTCTCCGGCGGCGTCAGCGTCGGGTCGAGCGCGGCGACCATGGGCGGGTCGTCGAGGCGCAGCTCACGCTGGCCGGGCGCGATATCGTGCGCGTAACCCAGCACCATCTCGCCCTGGTGGCGCAGCGCGTCGATCTCCGCGCGCGGTCGCAACCCCGCGCGCAGTGAATGGGCCTTCTTGTCGAGGCGGGCGCGGTGAGATAGAATCGCGGTCCGTAGACCGTCGCGCACGGAGCCCAACGCGTCGTGGCTCTCGGTGTCGCCGGTCTCGCGGTACACCTCGTCGAGAACGGCTGACACCGTGGGGTACAACGCGGGCGCGACACCGTGTTGCATGAGCGGATGGGCCGCCCAGCCCAGCAGCTTGCCGTCGCGCCGCGCGATGCTCGGCTCCCACCGTTCCGGTGTCATCAGTCCCTGCGTAAGCTCCAGCGCCTCCGCGAGCCGCGCGCGCCACGCGCCGAGGGCGGCGTCGGTCGCTCCGGCCAGCCGATAGACGACTTCTTTGGCCAACTGCGGGCTCATCCCGGCCAGGGTGTCGAGCAAGGCCGTCGCCAGCGGCGTGTCGTCGGGGCGGTCGGCGAGGGCCAGCGCCACTGTGCCGGCCGTCGTCGCGTGGTTCAAAGGATCGAGCTTGGGCGCGCCTTCATGCGGCGCGGGCTGCGTCTGCGCGGGGGGTGAGATGTAGGGGTGGCGCGGCAGCACGACGCGATAGCGGCTGATCGTGGGCGTAATGTGCTTGAGCGCGCCAAGAATGGTATCCTTATCGTCAACAAGGATGATGTTGCTGTGCTTGCCCATCACCTCGGCGATAATAGTAACGGAGGCTGCGCGCGTGCGGAAAGTCAGGCGCAGTATGCGGTCGTGTCCGACCTGCCGGACCTCGAGCAGCGCCGCGCCCTCGATGTATTTACGTAGGAGCATGACGAATGAGCTGGGTTCATCGAACGCCTTGGCCAGCCGCTCGCCGGTCAAGGTCACGCGGGCCTGTTGCGGATGCGCTGAGAGCAGCAGCGTGTGGTTGGCCCCGCCCGCGCGGATGAACAGGGCCACGGCGGACGCGGATGGTTGGATCACCTTGTCGACGCGGCCCTGGAGCAGCGCCCCCCGGGACTCGGCGGCGACGGCGGAGGTGGTGACGGAATCATAGGCCATAATACTTTAGTGTATAGCGTTGGAGGGATAATGTCGGAAGAGGGGCGTCGCGGCCTGCTGGTCGTCTTATCGGGGCCGAGTGGTGTGGGCAAGGATGTCGCCATCGCGCGCCTCAAGGAGCGCGGGTTCGACATCTACTACGTCGTGACGGCGACAACGCGCGAGCGGCGGGAAAACGAGGTCGACGGCCGCGACTATTTTTTCCTCACACGCGAACAGTTCGAGGAAACGATCGCACGCGACGGGTTCCTGGAGTGGTCGAACGTGTACGGCAACCTGTACGGGCCACCTATCGCACAGGTGCGCGAGAAACTGGCCGAAGGGCGCGATGTGCTGCTCAAGATCGACGTGCAGGGGGCCGAGAAGGTGCGCGCCCGCGCGCGCGACGGCGTGTTCATCTTCCTGGCGCCGCCGTCGCTCGACGAGCTGGTGACGCGGCTGCGCGCGCGCCGCACCGAATCGGAGGCGGAACTGGAGGTGCGCGTGGATAACGCCTACAAAGAGATGGCCGCGCTTGAGCACTACGACTACGCCGTCGTCAACCATGACGGCCGGCTCGACGAGGCGGTCGAGGCTATTGGCGCCATCATCACCGCCGAGCGTTTGCGCGTCCATCCGCGGCGACCCGAGATCTACTAGCCGCCTGTCAAACGACCTCATCGCCAGAGGTCGAACGCGCCTGTACTGCTCGTTAACACGGAAGAAAGTACCTTCTTCCTATACCCTACACTCCGGGTCCTACACTACCATAAACCACAGTGGTTCGGCGCGGTGTCTTCGCGACCGCTCCGGCATGACCCGTGGAGAAAACGTACGATGATGGCAGCACTCGTCAGCACCCTGTTCGCCCTTTATCACGCGTGGCGCGCCGCCACGCCGCCCCTACAGCAGGCGCGACAGCCGGTCATTAGGGCGTGGGCATGACGGCGCTGACCGTTCTGCTCGTCGAGGACGACCTACCGCAGGCGCGCCTCGTGCGCGAACTCCTGGCCGGCGCTCGCCACGTCCCCGCGCCGGGATTCGCGGTCGAGCACGTCACGCGGCTCGGCGCGGCGCTTGAACGCGCGCGCGAGGGTGGTATCGACGTGATCTTGCTTGACCTCTCGCTGCCCGATGAGCAGGGGCTGGCGGGCGTCAAGCGCCTGCGCGCCGCCGTGCCCCATGTGCCTATCGTCGTGATGAGCGGAAACTCCGACGAGGCGCTCGCCATCAAAGGTGTGCGCGAGGGGGCGCGGAACTATCTGATCAAGGGCCAGGTAGACGGGGATCTGCTGGCGCGCACACTGCGCGACGCCATCGAGCGGCAGCGCGTGGAGGACGATCTGGCCTACCTGGCCTACCACGACCCGCTCACTCGGCTGCCCAACCGCGCGCTCTTCGCCGACCGCCTGGCCCAGGCTCTCGCCCAGGCGGGCCGCTACGGCCAGCGCGTGGCCCTGCTATTCCTCGACCTGGACGGCTTCAAGCGGGTCAACGACGCGCTGGGTCACGAGGCGGGCGACGAACTCCTGCGCGAGGTGGGGCGGCGGCTGGCGCGCTGCACGCGCGAGAGCGACATGGTGGCGCGGCTGTCCGGCGACGAGTTCACGGTCATTCTGCCCGATATTGGGGCGCGCGAGGACGCGGCGGCGGTGGCGCGCAAGATCATCGAGGCCATCGGCGCGCGTATGCCCCTGAAGGAGAGCGGACGCGACGCCGTGGTCACGGTGAGCATCGGTGTCAGCGTCTACCCGGACGACGGCCACGACGCCGCCGCGCTGATCCGGGCGGCCGGCAACGCCATGTACCGCTCCAAGCGCGAGGGCAAGGACAACTACGCGTTCGCCTCCGCGCCGGAGCCCGCAGTGGAACCCGCGGGCGAGCCTAGAGATGTCAGCAATGTGATCGCGCTGCCTATCAGGAAGAATTGAGTAGGCGTGTGTCACGCGGAGGGATATAGACGTGCGTTACGCTGCGATAAGCATCCTTTTGATCGTTAGCGCGTGGGCATTGTGGGCGCTGGTAAGTCATGTCGTGGCGGGTCTGGTCCTCCACGATAGCCCTGGGGCTATCGCCGGCCATATCCTGGTTTACGGCGTGATCGGTAGCGGCGCCGTCGCGGCCATCAACCGATTGCGCAGCCGAGGGTGCTGCGCTAGCGCATAAGCGGGGACGCCCTTCAACCCCTCCTGTGAGAAGTCACGGTCGCGGTGATACACTCCATGTATCAGGACCAGACGATCTAGCAGCGGAGGGATGATGAGCCATGGCTATGCGCGCCTACAGGACAGCCGCCACGACGCCGAAGCTAGCGTCGGCCTTCGCGCCGTCCGACGTCGACCTAGCCTCGTTCCCCACGAGCGACGGTAAGCCCATGGCCGAGAACTTCATCAACCAAATACAGATGATCGGCCTACAATACGCGCTGCGCCAGCTGCTGGAAACGCAGGGCCGCACGCGCGCCGCTATTGGGGGCAACCAATTCCTCTACTACAACCCCGCTAATAAGCGCGACAACCTCTCGCCCGACGTCTACGTCGCCCTCGATGTCGCGCCGGGTAGCCGCGAGGCATGGTTCACCTGGGAGGAGGGCAAAGCGCCGGACATCGTGTTCGAGATTGCCTCGCCAAGCACATGGCGGCATGATCTGAGCACGGCGCCACGCGGCAAGCGCACGCTGTATGGGTGGATGGGCGTGCGCGAGTACTACGTGTACGACCCCACAGCCCTGGCTCCTCCGCGTCTGCGTGCCTTCACTTTACAGGGTGAAGGTGATGAGATGCGACTGGAAGAGGTGTTGCTGCTGCCGGGTGGGGGCGTATGGAGCCCGCTGCTGAGAGCGGAACTACGGTCGGCGTGGGCGTCGGGGACCGAGTGGGAACCGGCGGGGACCTACCTGCGGGTAATCGACCCGGCGACGGACGCGCCGATCCGCGTGGGCGACGAGGTGCGCCAAGACTACCAGGCGGAGCGCGCGCAGGTCATAGGTCTCCAGGAGCAGTTGACGCGGGATGCGCAGGCGCGCCAGGACGCTGAACAAGCGCGCCAGGACGCTGAACAAGCGCGCCAGGACGCTGAACAGGCGCGCCAGGACGCCGAGCAGGCGCGCCAGGACGCCGAGGAGCGCGCGCGACGAGCCGAGGTAGAGTTGGAGATGCTGCGCGCCACGCAAACCCCACCGGACCAGTCATAGCGCGATGCGGGGATCGCCGTTGCGGACGCGATGCCGTGGTCACGGCAAGCATCAGCATTAGCGCGGCTACAACGTCGTGTCGGGCGCGCCCGCGAAGAGGTCGCCGACGGTGAAGGTGATCGTGGGTAGGCAGGCGAAGCTCAACGCCTCGGCCGCGCTGTAGCCGCGCGGGGAATCGTAGGCGCCCTGCGTGCCGAGTTGGTAGTGGCTGAGCGTACGGGCGCGCGGGTCGACGATGGCGTACTCGGGTACGCCTGCGCGCGCGTAGGCGGCCAGTTTCACCTCCCGGTCGTAGGGGGCATTGCCGCGCGACAGTATCTCCACGAGAAGATCCGGGACTCCTCGAACGCGGCGATCACGGATAATCGCCGCTTTAGATGAGAGCACGACGACAAAATCCGGTTGCACGGGGTCACAGCCGGGCATAAGGACGCCAATGGGGGCGAAAAAGGAGTAGGCCAGCCCTTGATCCTCGGCGGGGATCGCGACGCGCCGAACGAGTTGCAAGGCAATCCATTGGTGGAAGGTGCTAGGGGCGGTTGTCATGTAAATGACTCCATCGATGATCTCGTAGCGGTTGCCGTCGTCCGGCAACCGCTCCCAGTCAGCATACGTCCATTGTCCCTGTAGAGGCCCATAGACGGCCGGCGCATCGGCGTCGGTGGGGATGGCGAGTGTTACCATTGCTAGGCTCCCTGTTGGTTATCGGCGAACTATCATCTGCTACTATGCTACGCCATGTCGCCTCTATCCCCAACTACTCGTAGCGAGGTACCCGAAAGGGGTAACGCATGGGGTACCCATTCGGGTACTACGGGAGGCGGTGGGACGCCGCCGATACTAACAGTAAGAGGCGGTCGCGGGGTTTGGGCTGTGCCCCGCGGCCGCCTCCTTTTGTCTAGCTGTCAGCTGTCAGTCGTCAGCTGTTAGCTCCTAACAAGCGCCCGCGCTCGATGACGAAGCGGCGCCGGCGCGGGACGGGTGTGTCGAGCGCGGCGCCATAGTGTTCGGCGGCCCAGGCGCGCAGCCGCGCGATAGCCTCGTCAAAGATGTCGTCGGGTACCGACCATGTGCCGGACCATTGCCGTCGCGCCATGGACGCGACCTCCCGCGCCGGCGCCCAGGCTGTTTCCCACTCGGGTCCCTCGATCTCATCGACCGTCGCGCCCAGCCGTCGCCACTCCTCTGTCACGCGCATGGTCGACGTGTGGCGACCCACGTCCGGCCGCTGCCACCCCAACGCCTCCAGGATGTCGTCCCACGCCGCCATCACCTCCTGCCGGGCGCCGCCGTCGGGCGTCTCGTCGCGCCCGTTGAGCAGGACGCCCCGCCGCGCCAGCACCCGCGCGCTCTCGGCGGCGACCCGCGCGCGGTCGGCCACGAGGTGGTAGACGTGCGTGGTCAGCACGGCGTCGAAGCTCCCATCGGCGAAGGGCAGGTCCATGATGTCGCCCTCGACGAGCGTGACGCGTTCCGCCGCGCCGGGTACCGCGCGCAGCTTCGCGCGCAGCACGTCCAGCATGCGCGCGGACAGGTCGATCCCCGTGTAGTGGTAGCCGGCGCCGGCCTCGACGATCGGTAAGGCGACGCGCCCAGTGCCGACGCCAAGCTCCAGCAGGCGCGACGAGGGCGTGGCGGCCGCCGCGTCACGCAGGGTTTGACCGATGCGCGCGGCCACGGCGGACGGGTAGCCGCGCGTCTCATCGTAGTAATCCGCGGCGCGGTCGAATGAAACCGACACGATATACCTCTTAACCGGCAAGGACTGTAAGCAGATAGGGGAGGTCCCAGCCGGCTTTGAGGCGACGAGCTTTGATACCGCGGCGCGCGATCATGTCCTGACGGAACAGGTTGAGCGCGATATGGCGCAGGATGGTCATGATGTCCAACAACGCGTGCTGCTTGGCGCGCTCGATATGCGGATCCTCCAGTGCCTCGAACAGTGTCTCGAAATGCGCCATGCTCGTACACGTCACCCCGTCGTCCATCGCTTCCCCTCCCCTTTTTGCCCCAGTATCGCCTCCTTTCCTCTCTGCGGCAAGCCTTTTATAATGCGATTGCCCTACTTTACTGCTTTCGGTTATTGCGGTTGGTTCCCGATATCGCTACACTTATGGGTACATGGACTGGCGCCCACTCGCGGGTCCGGCGGCAACAGAGAGCGATTAGGAGGGCGTGATATGGCGGCGGAGCCCAAACTCCGGCACGACGAGCCGGTGACGGCGGACGAGCGCGAGGTCGACGCCGTCAGGAAGGTGGCGCGGCTGCTGGATGACTCCGCGCGGGACGGCACGGGGGGCGAGATCCGCTTGACCACGCTCGATGGTCAGGCGCTGGACCTTCCCGCGTCCATTCGTAAGATCCTCCGGCAAGCTATTCCCCTCTTGGCACAGGGGGATGCGGTGACAGTCACGTCGTTGCACAAGGAGATGACGACGCAAGAGGCGGCTGACTTCCTGAATGTATCCCGCCCTTCACTTATCAAGTTGCTCGAGGATGGCGCTATTCCTTACATCAAGGTGGGTACTCACCGGCGCGTTCGGCTCAACGATCTCTTGTCCTATGAAAAGCACCGCCATGAGGAATTCAATGAGTTCGCCGCGTGGATGCTTGCCGTTGCTCAACAGAACAACGCGTATGATTGAATCGTGCGTAGCATGACAGCGCGGTTCGCCGCCATTCTTGACGCCAATGTCCTCTTTCCCGCATCATTGCGCGACACATTGTTACGCGCCGCGAGGGCTGGATTGGTAATCGCACACGTGGGGTCTGGTCAGGATCTTGCAGGGCGGGTGGGGCATGAATGAGTCAGCGCCGGAGGGGATCACAGCGGAGGAGTGGGCGGCGACGCCGCTGTCCGTGCGCGTGCTGGTCCG
>JAABUO010002387.1_pt1 | contig 22967 bp, 13 predicted proteins | sample 5559291 | NCBI WGS metagenome assembly JAABUO01 (sample SAMN10711878, study PRJNA513372) | rock metagenome | isolation source: Antarctica rocks | place: Antarctica: Victoria Land, Finger Mt sud
GACCCGTCAGATGGAGATTGCGCTTTCTGCTCATTTCACTATCGGTAATACTGGTCGGACGGAGATAGAAAAGGTCGGAAAAACCTATCATGCTTTGCGTAGGAACAAATCGTGCGTAGCGAATGTTATACAGGATGAAGCGGCGAGTTACGTCGCGGCAATCACAGTGACGGAGGCATATATCATGGGAAAAACGGTTTCGATGCAATCACTGGTCGTGGAGAAATATACGCAACTGCTCCATGCCGCCGCCAAGCGCCGCGACGCTTTTCTCGGCAAGGCGACGCCGATCCCGGTCGTCATTCGACCGTCGCAACCGATCCGCGTGCCAGTCAGCCGCCGCCATCGCGTCTACCCGTAGCGCCCGTCGGGCGAAGCAGCCAGAAGGGTCTGTTGTTCGCCCCACCGGATGCTTAACGGTTTCCCTATAGACGAGCCGCACGCCATCGTGCGGCATAAAGCCCGACCACAAGCGGTCGGGCTTTTTTGTAGGACAAAAGACTGAGGGTAAAGGACTGAGTGGGGAAGGAAACAAGCGGTTGCACTATACTCTCGTGTGCAAAGCGGCGCGTCGTACGGGAAGGGATAGCCATTTGTCAGCAGCAACGAATCAGCCGGATGTACGCGCGATTTGGGTGGTCGGGCATCGGAACCCGGACACGGACTGCACCATCGCCGCCATCACCTATGCCGCGCTCAAGCAGTCGCAGGCGGACGGCGATACGCTCTTGATCCCGGCGGCGCTCGGCCCGCTGAATCCGGAGACGCGCGCCGTCCTCGCCCGCTTCGGTGAACTCCCGCCGCTTGCGCTCGCCGATGTCCTTCCGCGTATCCGGGACATTATGACCGTCACTGTCCGTTCCGTCACGGACACTGCAACACTCCATGATGTGGCGGCGCTGATGCGGGAGTACCATATTCGCACGGTGCCCGTGATCGGCCCCGACGATCGGTTGCGCGGCGTCGTGACGGTGGATGAGATCGCCGACCGCTATCTGAGCGAACTGCAACAGAGCGAGCGACACGATCTCCCCACAACTGCCCACGACTTGATGCGCACCGATGTCGCGACGGTCAGCGCGGACGTGCTGATCGAGGAGGCGCAGCGCGTGCTGATCGAGGCGAAGGGGCGTAGCCTCGTCGTCGTGGACGATGATGACCGCGTTGTCGGCCTCGCCACCCGCACGGATTTCCTGCGCCGCCAGCGACGCCGCATCATCCTGGTGGACCACAGCCAGCGCGCCCAGTCCGTCGAGGGGCTGGAGACGGCGGAAGTCGTCGAGATCGTGGACCACCACAATATCGGTGATGTCACCACTGGCGCGCCGATCTTCTATCTCGCCGATCCCGTCGGCGCGACGGCAACGCTGATCGCGGAGATGTACCTCGACCCGGAGCGTTGGTTCCACCTGCCGCACCCGGAGCGCGTTGTCCTGGAGACGACGACTGCCGGGCTGCTCCTCAGCGCGATCATCTCCGATACGCTGCTGCTCCGCTCGCCAACGACAACGGTGCGGGATCGCCGCGCGTTCGCCGCGCTGGTCGCACGAACGGGGCTGGACGCCGAGGCGCTGGCCAAGGAGATGTTCGCGGCGCGCTCCGACATCTCGGCCCGCACGGCGGTGGAACTGGTCAGCAACGACTACAAGCCGTACGAATTCGGCGGCAAGTCGGTCGGCGTCGCGCAGGTGGATGTCATGTCGCTGGATGCCGTGCGCGGGCGGTACGACGAACTGCGCGCCGAACTGGCGGCGGCAAAAGCGCGTCAGGGGCTGGATGTCTCCGTCCTGATGATGACGGACATTATCGGCGAGGCGACCGACCTCTTGTTTGACCCGGAGAGCCGTCCGATTGTCGAGCGCGCCTTCGGCGTGCAGGCGTCCGATGGCTATCTGCACCTACCGGGCGTCGTCTCGCGCAAGAAGCAACTGATCCCGCCGCTCTCCGCCGCCCTGTGATGCGGGCGGTCAGGAAGGCTTTCCAGCCTGCGTCATCAGCGCTATGCGCTTCCGTACGTTCACTCTTGCATGCGTGTGCTATACTTCAACTTACGATAAATGGGTATTTGCACAGGCGTGATGGCGCGGCCTGTGGTCTTTTGGCATACGGCAAGTAGCGCCGCACATGCCGGAAACGCAGAGAGGAGGTAGGCGCATTCCGTGCGACTTCGCGGCATCTTCGTGTGGACGCGAAGTGGGGCGATGGTTTGGGGTGGAAGCGAGGAATGGAATACTGAGGAGGGAAACGTTCATGGTTGCAGCCACGGGTAATCTCTCGAGTAGTGGTCGTCGGGTTCTCAGCCAGCGACAGATTTTCCAGGTGATCGGCGCATCGTCCCTCGGGACGATGATCGAGTGGTACGACTTCTACATCTTCGGCAGCCTCGCGACCGTGATCGCCTTGCACTTCTTCCCGAGCGGCAACGCAACGGCGGCGCTCTTGTCAACATTTGCCGCCTTCGGCGCAGGATTCGCCGCCCGTCCCTTCGGCGCGCTGGTCTTTGGTCGGGTCGGTGATCTGATCGGTCGGAAGTACGCCTTCCTCTTCACGCTGCTCATCATGGGCGGCGCGACGTTTGCCATCGGCCTCTTACCGGACTACAGCACGATCGGCGTCGCCGCGCCAATTATTCTCGTTGCCATCCGGATTATTCAGGGGCTCGCGCTCGGCGGCGAGTACGGCGGCGCGGCGGTGTACGTCTCGGAGCACGTCGAGAACAACCGGCGCGGCTTCTATACCAGTTTCATCCAGACGACCGCGACGCTCGGTCTCTTTCTCTCGCTGATCGTCATTCTTGCCATTAGCGAGAATATGTCCGACGCCCACTGGAAGTCGTACGGCTGGCGGATACCGTTCCTGCTCTCGGCAGTCCTCGTCATCGTTTCGCTCATCATCCGCCTCCGGCTCAAGGAATCGCCCCTCTACACGCAACTGAAGAGCGAAGGCAAGACCTCCAAAGCGCCGATTGCGGACAGCCTGGGATCGAAGGCCAAGTGGCAGACGATCCTCCTCGTCCTCTGGGGCGCGACGGCGGGCCAAGCGGTCGTCTGGTACACGCCGCAGTTCTACGCGTCGTCCTGGCTCCAGAACGCGAAGATCGCGGGCGTCAAATTCGTTGACACGAACTGGATCATCGCGATTGCCCTCCTGTTCGGCACTCCCTTCTTCATCGTCTTCGGCAGCCTTTCGGACCGGATTGGTCGCAAGCCGATCATCATGACCGGCTGCTTCCTCGGCGCAGTACTGACGATCCCGATGTTCACGATCATGCGCCACTTCACTCCGGTGATGGGCCACTACAACCCGGTGGTGCTCGTGTTCTGCGAGTGGGTGCTGATCGTCCTCGTAACGATGGTCTATGGGCCGATCGCGGCCTTCCTCGTCGAATCGTTTCCATCGAAGGTGCGGTACACATCCGTCTCGCTGCCGTACCACATCGGCAATGGCTACTTCGGCGGCTTCCTGCCGCTGATTGCGACGGCGGTGGTCGCCGCCGCGTATAAGCACCCGAACCTGACGAAGTACGCGCCCTACATGGGTCTCCTCTTTCCCGTCACCATTGCGGCGATCACCTTTGTCGTTGGCACGCTTCTGCTGCGTGAGACGAAGAACAACACGATGGATCTTCAGGTGACGAATCAGCGTGGGTACTCACCGGCGATTTTCTGGTCGCTGATCGGCCTCTCGGTGATCGCACTCATCTGTGCGGACCAATTCCTCACCCCGACGCTGAACACGAGCACGTTCAATGTCCAGTGGTTCTTCCGCATCCTTGCGCTCGTCATTGTCCTGGGCGGCGTTCTCTTCGCGTTCATGCGCCGCCGACAAGGCGAAGAACGCGGCGACGTCGGCCTGCAAACCGGGGATTAGACGGAACCTGTCCCCCTTCCCGATTCGGGAAGGGGGCACTTTTCACTTTGGGATAGTCTGCAACCTCGCTTTCCCGTATTCTCCATACGCTGTAGCCCAAACGACGTGTCATCCACCGATTTCGCGGTTTATCCCCATCGGGCTCTCCTCTGTGCCTGCTTGACACGTACAGAATGTACGTATACATTGATTACTCTTGACAAGTGGCGCGAGTGCCGCTACGATACCCCTACATCTTGTGGTGCCGAATTACAGACACCCCGATATATCCCCTTTCTTCCGTGAAGCGGAACGGGTGCGGCGGGTGCAGAGTTTGTTCTAATTTCGGCGTCACGGTCATTTGGGGTAGGTCGGGTTGGCACCCTACCTGCGAGTCGGACGGGACGAAGGGAGTCACGGGAGATGGCGTCAGTACCCACGAAGCGACTGAAGGTGGCAGACATGGCTGGAAAGACGAGTAACGGACACAGCACAAATGGGAAGGGCACACACGCGGCGGCGATGCAGCGGCCCGCACTGAAGGGTACATGGTCCGAGCCTGCCGTGCGCGTGCTGCGCGAGCGGTATCTCTGGAAGAAGGATGGTCAGTACCTCGAAGATGAGGATGGCCTCTGCTGGCGCGTCGCCACTGCCGTTGCCCAGGCGGAAGCGAACTATGGCGGCGACATCTACGAGACGGCCTGCCAGTTCTACGAAGTGCTCGTTACCGGCAAGTTCCTCGCCAACTCCCCGACGCTGATGAACGCAGGCAAGGACAATGGCCTGCAACTCTCCGCCTGCTTCGTCCTTCCCGTCGAGGATACCATCGAGGGTATCTTTGATGCGGTAAAATATGCTGCTATCATACATAAGTCAGGTGGTGGAACGGGCTTTTCTTTCTCTCGGCTTCGGCCGGAGGGGAGTACCGTCGGCACGAGCCAGGGCGTCGCGAGTGGCCCTGTCTCTTTCATGCGCATCTTCGACGCGGCAACTGAGCAGGTGAAGCAGGGCGGCACGCGGCGCGGCGCGAACATGGGTATCCTGCGCGTGGATCACCCGGATGTCGAGAAATTCATCACCTGCAAACTGGATGGCGGCGTGACGAACTTCAATATCTCCGTCGCCGCGACCGATGTCTTTATGCAGGCTGTCAAGGACGACACCGAATACGACCTGATCGAGCCGCACTCCGGCGAAGTCGTCGGCCGGAAGCGCGCACGCGAAGTCTGGGATCAGATCGTGGACGCCGCATGGCGCTCCGGCGACCCCGGCTTCGTCTTCATTGACCGCGCGAATAATAGCAAGAGCAATCCAACTCCCGCAATTGAATTGCTCGAAGCAACTAACCCGTGTGGCGAGCAGTGGCTTGGGCCGTACGATGCATGTAACCTCGGCTCAATCAACCTCGCCGCAACGACGAAGCGGATTGGGGAGACGGTTTTCCTCGATTGGGAGGAGTTGGAGCGCGTCACGCGGCTGACGGTGCGCTTCCTCGACGATGTGATTGATGTCAATCCGCTGCCGCTGCCGCAGATTCAGGAGAAGGTGCGCGCGAACCGGCGCATCGGCCTCGGCGTGATGGGTTGGGCGGATTTGCTTTTCCTGCTCGGCATCCCGTACGATTCCGACGAGGCGCTGAAACTGGGCGAGGAGATCATGGCGAAGATTGACGAATGGGGCTGGGCAGCTTCCCGCGATCTCGCCAGCGAGCGCGGCCCCTTCCCGAACTTCCCTGAGAGCATCTACGCGAACGACGCGCCCGTCCGCAACGGCACGGTGACGACGGTCGCGCCGACGGGCAGCATCAGCATCCTCGCGGACTGCTCCAGCGGCATCGAGCCGATCTTCGCCCTCGCCTTTCAACACCGCGTCAAGCAGGGCAAGGAGTACCGCATCCTCAACTTCGTCAATCCGATCTTCAAGGCGGAGATGGAACAGCGCGGATTGTGGAACGAGGACCTCGAGCAGCACTTGATCGCGACGGGCAGCGTCAAGGGAGCGCCGGGCGTCCCCGAAGAAATTCAACGCGTCTACGTGACGGCGCAGGAGATCAAGCCGGAATGGCACGTCCGCCAGCAGGCCGCGTGGCAGAAGTACGTGGACAACTCGATCTCCAAGACCGTGAACATGCCGAACGAGGCGACCCACGCGGAGATCGCCGAGGCGTACATGAGCGCCTACGACACAGGCTGCAAGGGCATCACCGTCTTCCGCGATGGCTGCAAGAGTGAGCAGGTGCTGAACATCGGTGTCAAGGAGCAGAAGACCGAAGCCGCCTCCACAACGGCCCCCGTCGTCCCCGCCGCATCCGGCAGCGGTACACCGACTGCGGCAACGCTCGCCACGATTAAGCCGCGCCCGGATCTCGTGCAAGGCTACACGCGGAAACTGACCGCGCCGGAAGGCAAGGTCTATATTACGATCAATTCCGATGACGAGGGGCCGCTGGAGGTCTTCGCCACGATTGGCCGCGCCGGTTCGGACATCGAGGCGATGGCGGACGGCATGGGCCGGCTGATCTCCCTCACCCTGCGACTCCCCTCGACGCTCTCACAGGGCGAACGCGCGAAGGCGGTTGCCGAGCAGTTGCGCGGCATCGGCGGCTCGCGGTCGGTCGGCTTCGGCCCGGCGCAGGTCCGCTCGCTGCCGGATGCCATCGGCAAGGCGATCGCCATGCATTTCGGCGAGGCGGTCACGACCGGCCCATCCGCCGTCGGCAGTGCATCCGTCGTGGGTGCCGACAAAGCGCCGCAACCCTCTGGCAATCTCTGTCCGCAGTGTGGCTCCGCCGCCTTCGTCCTCGAAGAAGGGTGCAAGAAGTGCCACGCCTGCGGCTACAGCGAGTGCTAAAGCCTTAACCCCCAACCCCTCCCCCATGGGGGGAAGGGGAGCAAAAGCCCCCTCCCTCCGAGGGAGGGGTCGGGGTAGGATTCCCGCTCTACCACTGAAATTCGCATCGTCATGGAATTGGGTGACGCGCCCTTTGCGCGCCGCTTTGGGAGGTTTGTGCCAATGTCTCTCACGTCTCTCTCTCCGCACACGAACGGCCACCGCGCGCTTCCCGCCGTCCACAAGCGGGATGGTTCGACCGCCACGTTCGATGGCGAGCGCATCCGGGTCGCTATCGAAAAGGCCTTCCGCGCCGAACTCGACCTCTCCGCCGATATTCCCCTCGCGCCCGAGACGGCGGCGAAAATCGCCAGCCTCGCCACCGAGGTTGTCATCTGGTGCCATGCACAAGATGACGTACGCGTCGAGCAGATTCAGGATGAGGTCGAGAAAGCCCTGATGCGGGCCGGGGATCACGGCGTCGCGCGGCGGTACATTTTGTATCGTGAGGCGCGGGCGGAGGAACGACGGGCGCGCGTCATTCACTACACGCGGGTGGATGGCAGCGCGGTGGAACTGGACCACGACGTGCTCCGGCAGCGGATTGCGGAGGCATGCGCGGGACTGGGCGATGATCTCGCTGCGCCCGTCTTTGCCGAGGCGATTGGTAGCGTCTACAACGGCATCACCGAGCAGGAGATCGCCCAGGCGCTGATCCTCGCCGCCCGCTCTCGCTTCGAGCGTGAACCGGCCTACACCTACGTCGCCGCGCGGCTCCTGCTCACGACGCTTTACGCGGAGGCGTTCGGGACGGAAATCCTGCTATCGCAAGCGACAGACACCTATCGCGGCTACGTGACCCGCTACATCGAGACCGGCATCGCGGCGGACATGCTCGATCCCGCACTCGCCTCCTTCGATCTCGACCGGATCGCCGCCGCCCTGCGCCCGGAGCGCGACCTCGCCTTCAATTACCTCGGCCTACAAACACTCTACGACCGCTACCTCTTGCAGACGAAGGGCCGCCGCTACGAGCCGCCGCAACTCTTCTGGATGCGCGTCGCGATGGGCCTCGCGCTCAATGAAGACGATCGCGAAGGGCGTGCCATCGCCTTCTACGACCTGATCTCGCAGTTCGCCTTTGTGCCCTCCTCGCCGACGCTCTTCAACGCCGGCACGCGCCACCCGCAACTCTCCTCCTGCTTCCTGACGACCGTGCCGGACGACCTCGGTGCGATCTTCAAGTGCGTGCGGGACAATGCACTGCTCTCGAAGTGGAGCGGCGGCCTCGGCAACGACTGGACGAATGTCCGCGCGCTCGGCGCGCACATCAAGGGAACGAACGGCAACAGCCAGGGCATTATCCCCTTCCTGAAGGTCGCAAACGATACGGCGATTGCCGTCAATCAGGGCGGCAAGCGCAAAGGCGCGGTCTGCGCCTATCTGGAGCCGTGGCATCTCGACATCGAGGAATTTCTGGAGTTGCGTCGCAACACCGGCGACGACCGCCGCCGCACGCACGACATGAACACCGCCCTCTGGATTCCCGATCTCTTCATGCAGCGCGTTGCGGAAGGTGGAAACTGGACCTTATTCAGCCCGAACGATGCGCCCGACCTCCACGACCTGTACGGCCGCGCCTTCGCGGAGCGGTACGCCGCGTACGAGGCGATGGTACAGGCCGGGGAAATCACCCTTTCGCGCACCCTTCCCGCCGTGGACCTCTGGCGCAAGATGCTGACGATGCTCTTCGAGACGGGCCACCCGTGGATCACCTTCAAGGACCCGTCCAACATCCGCTCGTCGCAGGATCACGCGGGCGTCGTGCATAGTTCCAACCTCTGCACGGAAATTCTTTTGAATACCGCCGCTGATGAGACGGCCGTCTGCAATCTCGGCTCAATCAACCTGCCCGCGCACCTCACGGATGGCACACTCGACCTCACCCGCCTGAAGGCGACCGTGCGCACCGCCGTGCGGATGCTCGACAATGTCATTGACCTGACCTATTACCCGACCGATGAGGCGCGCGCCGCGAACCTCCGGCATCGCCCGGTCGGCCTCGGTATCATGGGCTTTCAGGACGCGCTCTATGCGCGTGGTCTCTCGTACGCGAGCGAAGAGGCGGTGGGGTTCGCGGATCGGAGCATGGAGGCGATCTCCTATTTCGCCATCCTTGCTTCCACTGAACTGGCCCACGAGCGCGGCGCGTACCCATCCTACGCCGGGTCGAAGTGGGATCGCTCCATCCTGCCGATTGACAGCATCAGCCTGCTGGAAGCATCGCGCGGCCTGCCGGTCGAGATGGATCGCTCCACGACGATGCCGTGGGAGAAGGTGCGTCATGCCGTGTGGCAGTACGGCATGCGCAACAGCAACGTGATGGCGATCGCGCCGACCGCGACGATCTCCAACATCGTCGGCGTCTCGCAATCCATCGAGCCTGCCTACAAGAACCTCTTTGTGAAGAGCAACATGTCCGGCGACTTCACGCAGATCAACACCGCGCTCGTCGCGGACCTGAAGCGTCTCGGCCTCTGGGATGACGCGATGCTGGACGACCTCAAATACTACGACGGCTCGCTGCTCGACATCGCGCGCATCCCGGACGCGATCAAGCAGCGCTACCTGACCGCCTTCGAGGTGGACCCGTCGTGGCTGATCGAAGCCGCCAGCCGCCGCCAGAAATGGATTGACATGGGCCAGTCTCTCAACCTCTACATGGTTGCGCCGAGCGGCAAGAATCTCTCGGAGATCTATTTCGCGGCGTGGAACAAGGGGCTGAAAACGACCTACTATCTCCGTACCCTCGCCGCCACGCAGGTGGAGAAATCCACATTGGACATCAACCGCCGCGCCATCCAACCCCGTTGGATGAAGAACCAGAGTGCGTCCAGCAACATCCAGATCGTCCGCCCCGCTACCGAAGTGGACGAAGCCACCGCCTGCACCCTCGGCGAGGACTGCGAGGCGTGCCAGTAGGGAAGCAATGAGCAATGAGGGGTAGGGGCGCAGAGCATGCGCCCTCCCGGCCCACACGTACGCAACAGAAAGGGGTTCTTCCTCAGGGAGGGTGAATCATTGATGATGTGAAACGTCTCGATTCCTTTCTGATGCCAGTGAACCGCCAGAAAACCGTGAAACAACAGATGTATAGCCTGCCGGATTCGATTTACCGCGCCAGCGCGCGCTCAACGAAGCAGAAGGTTCACCGTCGCTGAGGAAGAACCCAGAAAGGACACACATTATGCACATGCATTCAGTCCTCAGTTCTCAGCCTTCAGTCCTCGATCCGGCACGGGACAAACGGCTCATCAACTGCTCGCAAGTGGACGTAAACCAACTGATGCCGCTCAAATATCACTGGGCGTGGGAGCACTACACGAACGGCTGCGCGAATCAGTGGATGCCGACTGAGGTTGCGATGGGCAAGGACATCGAGACGTGGCGCAGTAATGATCTCACACCGGACGAACGGCTCGTCATCATGCGCAATCTCGGCTTCTTCTCCACCGCCGAGAGTTTGGTAGGCAACAACCTCGTCCTCGCCCTCTTCAAGCACATCACGAACCCGGAATGCCGGCAGTACCTGCTCCGGCAGGCGTTCGAGGAGGCGGTTCACACGCATACGTTCCTGTACATCGTCGAAAGCCTCGGTCTGGACGAGCGCGAAGTCTTCAACATGTACCATGAAGTCCCGTCCATCGCCCGCAAGGACGCCTTCGAAATGGACCTGACGGCGGCTGTCCTCGATCCCGATTTCTCAACGGAGACGTTCGCGGGCGCGCAAAAATTGCTGGAAAACCTGATCGGTTACTACCTCGTCATGGAAGGCATCTTCTTCTACACCGGCTTCGTGATGATCCTCTCCTTCCATCGCCGCAACCGGATGACGGGAATCGGCGAGCAGTTCCAGTACATCCTGCGCGACGAAACGACGCACCTCAACTTCGGCATTGACCTCATCAACGGCATCAAGGAGGAGAATCCCGCACTCTGGACGCCAGCGTTCCAGGCGCACATCATCGCCATCGTCGGGCAGGCCGTCGAACTGGAGATCGCCTACGCGGAGGATTGCCTGCCGCACGGCATCCTCGGCCTCAATGGCGACCTCTTCCGCCAGTACGTCCAGCACATCGCCGATCGCCGGTTGGAGCGGATCGGTTTGGCAGCGCAGTACGGCTCGCCTAATCCCTTCCCGTGGATGAGCGAGACGATGGACCTCGGCAAGGAAAAGAACTTCTTTGAGACGCGCGTCACCGAATATCAATCCGCCGCCTCCCTGACTTGGGAATAGGCACCGGAACAAAGCGCAAACATTTTCCATGCGGGGCCGCGCCATTCCTGCTATCATTGCGCGCGATGCAACGGTAACGAAGCATATTGGGGAGCGGGAAAAAAGATGGCAGTGGCAGACGGCACGGGGCAACTCGACAAGACGATTAAACAAACCGTCAAGACCTTCAAGGCGGCAAGCGCGATGCAGGTCTGGACCTGGTCCATGAACCGTGAAGGCGATCTGCTCACGATTGAGAGTCGCCTCGACGCATTGGCGCAGGCAGGAATGCTCCACCGCATCGAAAACTCGTTCCCACCCGCGTACAAGATGGGGCGCTGGAAGTAGCGGGCAATGATTCACTTCTTGAGGGAGAGACAATGGCCGAGCAAGCGCAAGCGTTCACTGAAGATAGCTTCGGTAAGTGCCCGGAGTGCGGCGCGGCGATGCAAGTCGAGGGGCAGGATGCGATAAGCGCGGTGGAACCGAGCCGGATCATCGGCGACTCGAAGGCGCTGCAACGCCAGTCCGACAACAGCCACTTTGCGACTCGCCTCCGCTGTGCGAACGGCCACGAATGGTGGATGCTGACCGAAGACCTGCGCACGGCGGGGTAAGGGATACGCTTCAGGAGGGTACACCGATGCGAACAGGACAACGGTTTCTCAAGACGGTGAATCGTGGGGAGGCGCAGGTGCATCCCCGCATCGAAGGAGAACCGGATTGTTCGCAAAGAAGAAACTCGGGGCGGTGCCGGTCTATATCCTGCTGATCGGTGGGGGATCGTTCTTCTCAACCCTCGTCTTTACCGTGAACCTAATCTATCAGGTGCAAATAGTGCATCTGAACCCGCTGCAACTCGTCCTCGTCGGCACGATATTGGAGGGTACGGCCTTCCTCTTCGAGGTACCGACGGGCATCGTCGCGGATGTCTACAGCCGCCGCCTCTCAATCATTATCGGCGTCTTTTTGCTCGGTGGTGGCCTCGCACTGCAAGGGGTCGTGCCGCGTTTCGGCGTCATCCTGCTCGCGCAGGTGATCTGGGGGATCGGCTCTACCTTCACGAGTGGCGCGACCGAAGCGTGGTTGACGGACGAAATCGGCGTCGAGCGCGCGAATCCGCTCTTTCTGCGCGCGTCGCAGTTTGGACTGATCGGCTCCATCGTCGCGGTCGCCATCGCCACCGCGATCGGCAACGTCTCGCTTCAGGCGCCCATCCTGATCGGCGGCGGGCTGTATTTCGTCATGGGTGTCGTGCTCGTCGTCGTGATGCCGGAGCATGGCTTCACGCCGACACCGCGCGCGGAGCGGACGACGTGGCAGGTGATGGGCGGCCAACTGAAGAGCGGCGTCTCGCTCGTCCGGCGCTCGCATGTGCTCCTGACGATCCTCGGCATCATGGCGTTCAGCGGCGCGGCGACGGAATCCTACGACCGCTTGAGCACCGATCATTTCCTGACCAACTTCGCCTTCCCGACTTTCGCGGGGTGGAAGCCGGTCGTCTGGCTCGGCATCTTCAGCATCGTCGGGCGACTCGTGAATATCGGCGCTTTCGAGATCATCCGCCGCCGCCTCGATACGAACAGCCACCGTGCCGTCGCCCGCGCGCTGACAATTTCGACCGCGCTGCTCGTCGTTTGCTACCTCGGCTTCGCGCTGGCCGGGAATCTCGCCTTGGTGGCAATCGCCTCGACGGGCGTTTGGATGTTTCGACGCATCAACAACCCGCTGCAAACAGCATGGATCAACCAGCATGTGGATTCCGGCGTCCGCGCGACGGTGCTCTCGATCAGCAGCCAGGCGGACGCTGTCGGGCAGATCGCGGGTGGCCCGGTCATCGGGTATGTCGGTCTCCTCGCGTCGGTGCGCGCCGCCCTCGTCGTCGGCGGCGGCATCCTCACCCCCGCGCTCCTGCTCTACGCCCAAACCCTCCGGCGCGCCGATCCACTGACCATCGCCGTGGAGGAGTCTGCGCTGCCGTAGCGGATAATGGTTCCCCACCCCGTTTGCGGGCGGGGCCGGGGTGAGGGCCACGCGATGTGATAGGATACCGCCCGTGGGTTTAGGTTGGTCGAGGGTAATTGGCTCGTGGAAATGACTGAAAGCGCCACAGTGATATCGAAAAACGGTGTACGGCACGCGTCGCCGACGCGTATCGGCACCGTTTTGCACAAGCCGGACTATCTGGCGCCTGCGCTGCTCGGTGTCGCGATGCTCCTCTATATTGTGGTCATCTTCGCGGTGTCGAAGTGGCAACTCGATGGGTTGCACATGGGCTTCGATCCGCTCGTCTATGAACAGCCGCTCTGGAACACGCTCCACGGTCACCTCGCGGAGCAGTCCTCGCTCTCATACACCACGTCGGCATTCGGGCAGGACTTGTTCCTCTTCCACTTCGTTCTTCTGCCCTTCTATGCTCTGAAAGAAACGACAGCGACGCTGCTCTTTCTCCAGACGGTCGGGGCGGCATTCGGCGCGCTCGCGGTCTACCTGATCGCGCGGGATGCGCTGCCGCGCACGCGGATCGTGCCGCTCCTCTTCGGCCTGCTCTTCCTCTCATACGTGCCGTTGCAGAATGCCAATCTCTACGAGGTGCAGCCCCGGCTCTTCGCCGCGACCTTTCTCCTCTTCGCGTACTGGTGCATGACGCGCGGCTACGCCGTCGGCTTCTGGGTGTGCGTCGTGCTCGCGATCATCAACCGCAACGACACGGCGCTCGTCATCGTGATGCTTGGGCTGTACGGCGTCCTTACCCGGCGGCGAGCCGTCTTCAGTTGGGCGCCGATGCTCTTCGCCGCTGCCTACTGGATACTGGCGATCTTCGTCATCATCCCGGCGATCACGGGCGGCGCGCAGTTCTCCTATGTGCAGAACTATGACTGGCTCGGCCCGACAACGGGCGCCATCGCCAAGACGATCGTCACGCACCCCTTCTTCGTCGCCCGCACCGCCTTCGGGCCGGATCGCTGGCAATACGCCGTCAGCCTCCTCTTCCCGCTCGCGTTTCTGCCGCTGCTCAAGCCGCGCGCCTTGCTCCTGGTGTTGCCGCCCTTCCTCATCAACATCTTTGCCAGCGACCACTACAAGTATCAGCGCGACATCTTTCACCAGTATTCGGCGCTCCTCGTGCCGGGGCTGTTTATCGCCGCCATCCTCGCCGTCGCGGCCCTCGCGGACGGTACGCACCCGCTCTACCGCCTCGCGCCGCGCATCAAGAATGCCTTCCAGCGCGTGCCGACTGCGGCGGTCGGCGCCTGCCTCGTGCTGGTGATGCTGGCGTTCAGCCTCTTCCAGTTCGCCTACACGAAGCCGGACAAAATCGCGCGTTGGGCCGAGAATGGTGGCCAGATTTCCCAGACGGATAAGAACCGCGTCGCATCCGTTGATGTCTTGATCGCGATGATCCCGAAGGATGCGCCCCTGAGCGTCACGAGCCTTGCGGCAACGCGCGTGCCGCTCCGCCGCTCCTTGTATGAGTTTCCTGGCAACGAGTTTTACGACTCCACCTTGATCAATCGCGCCGATTACGTCCTCGGCGACCGGCGGCGGGACGGCAATGCTGAGGGTGTCGTACTCGATAAACTGACGGCGAACGGCCAGTGGCAACTCGTCAAGCGGCAAGGCGACTTCGAGTTACTGCACCGGATCGTGCCGCCCCCAGGACGGACGGGATGACGGCAGGTGCCCCCATGCAATCGCGGTTTTATTGTATGCTCCCACACAGCAGGGGCACGCGAAAAAGGGCATCGCGCCGCGCATTGCCGCGCGGTCCGGGCAACATTCCGTTCGTTTGAGAGTCGGGAACGTGGGGAGAGAGCGGACAGAGATCATCGGCGGAATGCATATGCAGCGAGATGGCGGCATGGCGCATCCCCTTGAATACTAGCGGATCAGGAACGAGTGGGAAGGGTGGCACAGGATGCGGGCGTTGGTTACCGGGGGCGCGGGGTTCATCGGCTCACATCTGGCTGAGTCCTTGCTTGGCGCCGGATATGGCGTGCATGTGATAGACGATCTGTCCGGCGGTAGGGAGCGGAATCTGACAGCGGTGGCGGCGGATAGTCGGTTCCGGATGACCCGCGACACGGTCTTGAACGAATCGCTGATCGATGAAGCAATCGCCGAGGCGGATATCGTTTTCCACCTGGCCGCCGCAGTCGGCGTGCAACAGATCCTCGATCGGCCTTTGACATCGCTGATCACCAATCTCCGCGGGACTGAAATTGTCCTGCATGCGGCCGACAAACACAAGAAATCCGTTATCATCGCGTCCACCTCCGAGGTGTACGGGAAGAACGACCACGCACCGTTGCGGGAGGATGCCGACCGCATCCTCGGCTCCAGCATGCTCTCACGTTGGCATTACGCAACGGCGAAAGCGGCGGATGAAGCGCTCGCACTCGCGTACCATGAAGAGCGCGGCGTGGCGACGATGATCGTGCGTTTCTTCAACACGATCGGTCCGCGACAGACCGGCCAGTACGGCATGGTCGTGCCGCGACTCGTCGGGCAGGCGATTCGGAACGAACGCCTCACGGTGTACGGGGATGGTCAGCAGACGCGCTGCTTTACGGACGTCCACGATGTCGTCCGGGCGCTGATCGCACTAGCGGAGTGCCGGGCCGCCTGGGGGGAAATCGTCAATATCGGTGGCCGATACGAAATCTCGATTGAGGAACTCGCGCGGCGAATCATCCAACTCGTCGGCAGCCGCTCAGAGATCGTGCGTATCCCCTATGCCGAGGCGTACGCGCGCGGTTTCGAGGATATGCGTCGGCGGGTGCCCGATGTCTCGAAACTGTCTCGCCTCGTCGGCTTCGCGCCGGAGACGTGCCTGGATGAGACGCTCCAAGGCATTATTCGCAGTATTGAATGACGCCGAGAGGCCGCCTTCATCCGACCGGGTGCAGCGCCTTCGCATACACACGCAGGAAGGCCTCTGCGGTCGGATCCAATGCGAAGAATCCGGCCATCACCCTGGCGCCGGCGCTCGCCCGTTCCCAGTCGTCCGAGGGACCAAGCAGTTGTGTGACCGCACGCGCAATCGCCGCCGGTGCGTGCGGTGAGACGACCGCGCCCGCGTTGTATTGCTCGATATATGTCGCCAAGCCAGCGGCGGAACTGACGATGCATGGCGTGCCAACCGCCCCCGCTTCCACCCCGGTCATGTTCAGCCCGTCCAGGAGTGATGGGATGATCACGATATCCGCTGCGGCGAAGAGCGCCGCGACATCTGCATGGGCGACCTCGGATCGGACGATCGCATGATCCGCCACACCGCGTTCGCGCGCGAGGTCGAGGAGGGAGGCGGCATATCCGCGTGACACGCTATCCCGCGCTGGGCCGGCAAAAATCGCCGTTACATCGGGGTGGATCGCGAGAATGTCGGGCAGCGCACGGATAACGTCATCAAATCCCTTGATGCCGAGCATCCGACCGAGGCCAACGATAATCTTCCCAGGCGGGATGACTCCCTCGGCAATCAGCCGCGCGCGCGACTCGGCACGAAATGCCGGGATCTGCTCCAGCGGCATCGGTTCATGGCCGCTTTGCTGGGCCTGCAGGACGATATGGTCCGGCGCGCACCCATATTCCCGGACCGCACATGTCGTGAGAAGCGGTGAAAGCGTCTGGACAAGCGTCGCCCAGTGGAATGTCCGTTCAATTGCGCGGTGACTCACCCTCCGGCGCGCATAGCCATATCCGGTCTCGTCGTCCGTCAGGATATCGCCGCCGGTGACATTCACGATCACCGGCGGCGGATGCGTGCCACGGAGCGCGAGCCGGGCGATGGTAGCGTACGGATATGCCATGCCGAATTGGAGAATGTCATACTGCGCCAGGCGGTTGGCCGTGAAAAAGCGCCGGAAGGCGCGCACGTAACTGAGAAAGGGAGGAAACCCCCAATACCGGGCGCTCCAAAGACGAAGGGCACGATCCATTCGTCCGCCGTATGGGGAGAGTGCAAAGACCGGTGTGCCGTTGCGATCCTGCCGCTCGGCCACATCGTCCCGCTGATCAGCCGGGCCAATCGTCAGGATATCCATCTCCACACCGCGTGCGCGAAGCGCGGCAACGAGATCGCCATGCGTATGGCTGGCCATCGAGTCCGGGCGATACGCCGCAGTGAAATACAGAATGCGCATAGACGCTTCACCCTCGATTATCGTAGAAAGGCACGCCACCCTGCTGATACAGCGGCGATGCTTTTTGGCGATTACTACAGGCCCGGAAGCGGCCCCGAGTGCCCGAGATAGGCGATGCGATGGAACCAGAGCCACCATGCTTGCGTGGTAATCGCGACGCAGCAGAGCACCGCGATTACCTGCCCGATCCGGCCACGCTTCCAGAGCCAGACAATAGTGACACTGCCAAAAAGTGCGACGGGGATCATCGTGTAAAAGAGTTGCTTGAGGATCATATCAATGTATGCGTCTACGAGCGTGAAAACGGGAAGGACGAGCAACCAAACGAGCAGCAACTGCCACGTCCGCCGCGTCTCACGCTCCGTGCTCTGCCGGTAGAGGAGCACGGCCCCCACCGCCGCGATGATGACGAGGATGAGAAGGTTGCCGACACGGATATTGTCCGCGATCACCGTCGCGATGTGTAGCGGTGCGCCGGGAAGCCCCCCGCGAGTGTAGCCACGGTCTTTCGCTGTAGCGCTCGTCAGCGTATGGATGGACTGCAGGACGACGCGCACGTACTGGACATAGTAGACGGCGAAGGCGAGCAGGACGGCGAGCGCCGTTCCGACAGGAAGCGCGCCCGCGCGTCGCCGCTCATCCCGATCCGTCGCCTGCCACAAACGCCACAGCCCGAAGGCGACGAGTACGCAGCAGTTGAAAACGGCGACGACTGGATACGCGAGAAGGCTGAGCATGAGCAGCACCACGAAGAGCGAGAACACCTTCGGCTGCGCGAGACGATCCCACGCGAAGAGCACAACGGTGAATGTCAGGGCTGTGAGAAAGAGTGCAAAGAGCGTCGGGTAACTTCCATACGAGAGAATCAGATACGACAGGGGTGAGACCGTGTACAGGAAGGCCGCGACGATCCCCGTCGTCGCCCGACCAATCCGCTGGAAGACGACATAGACGAAGAACGGGATCGCCAATTCCATCACGGCCGCAGTCAATTTCAGGACCGTACCGACAGAGATCGGCAGGAGCGTGAAGGGGGCCATCGCGGCGTAATAGAGCGGCGATTTCGGGATGAGAATGCCGGCCCCCCAGACGCTTGGGCCGGAGGAGAGCTCGGAAGGGTAATAGAGATCCTTCCAGCCCCCACGCAGAAGTGTACGCTCCCATTTCGAGTGCCACGCGAGATCGCTGACGACGGTATTCGGGTAGAGCAAGCCGCCGAGTTTCAACGCGACACCCAGTGCGAGGATGACGCAGAGTGCCGTCCCTTCGCTGAGAGTCATCGCCATGCCGAGGCGCCCGGCGAGCCACACGAGCGGGCGCACGAGCAGGAGCGCCGCAAGGCTGCCGAGCAGGACACCGGCCAACATGAGCGCGAACGCCGCGACGTACGGCCGCTCGACGATCATGAGCCACGCGAGGAAGAGCGCGCCACCGACCGCGACGAGCGCCGCGATGGTGCGGCGGCGCTCAGCCGTCGGGACGACGATCTCCAGCATGCGCGCCGCGATCAGGTAGAGGATAAGCACGACGAGCCCTATCTGCCCCAGGACGGTCCATGCGGGTACGGTCCACCGACCGCCAGTCGTTTCCATGCTCAACTGATTCACTTGAACGCCGACGACACGCGTCCCACTCGTGGGCAATTTCTCGGCGGGAGAACGTAACTCAACGACCACACCATGCCCATCCGTCGCCGCCCCCCGCACCTCAATGCGGTCCGACTGCCACTCCGAGCCGACGTTGAGGCGTCGCGTCTCGATGCCATTGATGAACACGGTGACAGGCTGGACGACCCCCGGCGGGCGACCGGAACGCATTCGCAGCGTGATCGCGCGTTCGCGCCCGCCGCCGACTCCCTTGAAGATCAGGAATGAGGTCTCGTGTGTCCAGCGATAGCGGGTAACGCCATCTTCGGCAGTCTCGCGGTCGTGAAAGTTCAGCGCGAACGTATTGGCGTGCGCGCTGCCGACGATGACTGTGAAGGGTCGCTCCACCTGGTATGCGCCGAGCAGCATGCCACCACTGACGAGCAGCAGGGCGACCACCTGCCAGCCGATCGCCGCGCGCAGCCACGCGACGCTGGCGGCGAGGTGATGCCACGCACGACCATACCAGCCCGTCGGGAGAGATGTTGCTCGGTTATCGGCAAGACGCACGCACGACTCCTCTTCTGAATTGGCTGCCGCCGCAAAGAACCGCACGATAGCCCGGCGGCATGCACTGCCAATGACATGAAAGCATACTCCCACGATCTTCGCCAGCGGACGCATCACCCCGGCAGAGATCTTCCTTCAGCGGCTCCACAGCCTCTGATCGAATGCGACCGAACCCTGGTCTCTTGGATGACGTCCGCGCTCCACGCGAAGCAGTGACCCGTTGCCCTACCCTTATTCACGCCATCTGTGGGGGGAGACCCGGCGCAGCAATACCGACCGCGCGGGGCTGCTTGAAGACGTCCACGAGGCCATCCTCCAGCGTCGTTGTCGCGTACCAGTCGAGCAGTTGATGCGCGCGTGTACAGTTGCTGAGGATGACCGGGGTATCGGCGGGGCGCATGCGGGCGGGGTCTTGCGTGACGACGAGCGGGCTGCCGTGCAGATGCTCGATCAGCCTGACGAGTTCCCAGCCATCCACGGCGCGCTCACTACCGAAGTTGCACGTCAGGCTCCCATGCGCTCGGCACGCCCCCGCCAACGCGATGATGCCGCGCGCGGCATCATCGGTGGAGAGGTAGTCGCGTCGGCTGGCGAGATTGCCGAGGCGCAGTGGCCCGCCTGCCCGCGCCTGCTCGATGATGGCTGGGATGAGGTGTGCGTTCGTCTCCCCCGGCCCGAACTGGTTGAAGAGCCGCGCGATGCCGACCGCAATCCCCGTGCGCCGGTGAAAGAGCGCCGCCTGCTGCTCGTTCCAGAGTTTCGTATGGCCGTAGATGTCCATCGGGCCGAGCGCGCTCTCCTCATGGAGTGGCGTCTCACTCGCCGCGTAGACCGCTGCCGACGACGCGATCACGATGGCTCCGACGGTATCAATCGCCGCGCAGGCATCGAGAAGCGTTTGCGTCCCGGTGACATTGACATCAATCGCCCGCCGGGGATCGGCATTGCAGGCCGGAATGAAGTGAATCGCCGCGAGGTGGATGACGGTGCGCGGGCGATCAGTCGTCAGGCAGCGCGCAAGGGCATCCGCATCGCGAATATCCGCCTCAACCAGCCGTACCTGCCCGCCAACCACCGCCGGAAGATGCGCGGGCGTGCCGAGCGTGAGGTTATCGAGGATGATGACGTCATGCCCGTCCGCGACGAGCCGGGCGCAGACCCGCAACCCGACAAATCCACACCCCCCGGTTACCAGCACTGGATCAGCGAACAACGAGACTCCTCACACTGCCGCCGCATCGCGCCAAGAGATCAATCGGCGTGCGGCCTTGTCCATCCCCGGCGGCATTCTATCGCACGCGCGCGTTCCGTGACGCGCGGCACAGATGGCGCATTGGATGTTTGCGTGGGGTCGGTTCATGAACCGCTCAGAGGAGAGCGTGCCGGATGGCATAGGTAGCGGCCTCGGCCCGGCCATACATGCCGATCTTCGTGTAGATGTTGCTGATGTGCCGCTCGGCGGTACGCGTGGTGATGCCGAGCGCGATGCCGATCTCGCGGTTGCTCTGACCCCCGGTGAGCAGCCGCAGTACCGCGACCTCGCGCTCGGTCAGGCCAGCCGGGTGCGGCGCGGCCCGTTCCGCCCGATGCGGCGTGAGATGTGGCGTGAGACGTGCCGCCAATGTCTTGGCGCGCAGCAATGCGGGCTGTGCGCCGAGTGGCGTGCAGACGGCGCGTACGTCTTCCAGTAGCCCGAGTGCAGACGCGGGATCGCCCATCGCGGCGCGCAGTTCCGCCCGTGCGAGCAGCGTCAGCGCCCGCTCGTAGGGCGCACCGCAGGCATCAGCGAGCGCCAGCGATTCGTCCAGATGTCCGTTCGCTTCGGCATACTGCCCGTGCTCGGTGTCGAGTTCGCCGAGGAGACGATGCACAGCGATTAGCACAAAGGGCTGGCGTGGCGTGGTCGCGTGCAGAAGCGCCTGGCGAGCCTGTTCTGCCGCCCGCTCGCCATCACCGCTGGCACGATGAAAGCGCGCCCAGAGGAGATCGCCCTCCGCCTGCCCGAGCGTCGCGTCACTCCATGCCAGCCAACGGTCGTGCGCTTCAAGCCACGCGCGAGCGGCGGTGAGATCGCCCGCCTCCAGCGCGAGCGTCGCTGCGATGCATTGGAATGCATCGGCGGGCCGGATGCGGTTGTCGCCCGGCGCGGTCGCCGCTCCGGCCGGGAACTCCGCGCGCACGAGCGACCATGCGGCATCCGCATCTCCTTGCCCGACGGCCACCATGGCAAGGACGATCGGCAGGAGATGCGCGAAGACGTGATCTGCGTAGCGCGTCCGGCGCACCACTGCCCCGATCTGCCGCAGTTCCGTCCATTCCCCATCGAGGTAGAGCAGCGGCGCGAGCAGAAGCCGGATCGGTAGCACAGCGAAGAGTTCGCCGGGTTGCGGCACGCGCGCCTCGATCATCGCCCGTGCCTGTGCCAGTTTGACACGATCGTCGGGCCAACACACCAGCGCTCCCCCGTGCAGCGCGCTCGCGGCGAGCCAGCAGGCGACATCGTGCTCGTTGTGTGTCCGGTAGTATGCATAGGGGGTGGCGATGCTCAACCATGCTCCCTCGTAGCGGCCCATACTTCGGTCCACCGCACCGAGGGCGAGTTGCGCCTCGTAGGCGAACGATTCCGATTTTCCCGCCGCGTCGGCCAGCGCGATTGCCGCGTGGCGCACCGTGTCTGCGAATCGTCCCGCCTCGGCGAGGCGCAGCGCATACGATCCATGCCGCGCGGCGGGGCTTGCGGCGACGAAATCGAGCAATGCGACGCGCGTCATCGCGCTCAGGGGCAGCGCGTCCAACGCCGCCAACCCCTCCGCCTGCATGGCAAGCCCGCGACGCCGGTCGCCAGCATAGCCGTACAGGTAGCCGAGGCGGAACCGCGCGACGGCCGCGAGCACCGCGTCATCCGCTTGCACCGCGAGTCGTTCCGCCTCCTCCGCGTGCGCGATTGAGCGGGTGGTATTGGTCGTTCGCAGAAGTCGCACGAGTCGGAGGAGCAGTTCGCACCGCAGGACGCGCTGCTCTCCGTCTTTCCCGATCAGGTACAGTGCGTCCGTGAAGCATGTCACCGCCGTCTGCGGCGCGTGCGTCGCGATGGCCCGTTCACCCGCGCGGATCAGCCATTCGACGGCGCGTGCATCACCCGCGAGGCGAAAATGGTACGCGACGGCGTCCGGATCGGGATGCGGCATCGCCGCGAGCGCCTCAGCGATTGTGCGATGCAACGCGCGACGCCGCGCGACCAGCATGCCAGTGTAGAGCGTCTCGCGGATCAGTGCGTGCGCGAAGTGAACGCTCGACCCGGTCGGCGACTCATCCATCAAACGGGCGGCGACCGCGCCCTCGATCACGCCGAAAAGCGCCGATTCCGTGACCAGCCCGACCGCCGTCCAGAGCGAGAGCGGCACATCCTGCCCGATCACCGCCGCGATTGCCAGCAGTCGCTCCGCTTCGTCGCCTAACTTTGCGACTCGGCGCGCGACCACTTGCCGCAGAACAGGCGGCACGCGTGCGCCATCAAGGTCGTGGACCGCCCAACCATCCGCGCCGTTCGCAAGATTCCCGTCCTCTTCGAGGCCATGCAGGAGTTCGCCGATGAAAAATGGATTGCCTTCGGCGTGGCGATGGAGGTAGTCGGTGAGCCGCGTCGCATCGGCTGCTGGCAGCGCGGCGTACCGTTCCCGCACCAATACGCCGACCGCGTCCGTGTCCAGC
>JAABUO010002389.1_pt1 | contig 22960 bp, 12 predicted proteins | sample 5559291 | NCBI WGS metagenome assembly JAABUO01 (sample SAMN10711878, study PRJNA513372) | rock metagenome | isolation source: Antarctica rocks | place: Antarctica: Victoria Land, Finger Mt sud
GCAGGCTTCAGAGTGACACAGCTGCTGCTGACTGCGCTGGGGGAGGGCACACTGAGCAGACCTTCAGCTTGCATGGATCGTGTGAGCCTTCGTGGACTTTTGCTGCTTGGGTGGGTTCCAAGGTCGCTAAACTTGGGGTCTTCACATGCTTCAGCAGCAATGTCATGTGCCCCTGTGACAGGGCTCGATTGCTGCTGTGTGAGGCTGTGGCCCTGCAGGACGCAGAGGAAGGACCATTAGCGGCTGCTGCGCCAAGTTTCTGCAGATAAGTTGGAAAGCAGGCTCAACAGCTCCTCCTGCTCAGAGACGCAATGCTTTGTACAACCAAGAGCAGTACATGTTTCAGACTGCCTGGAAGGCATGTGCGCGCAACAGACTTGCTGGCTATTGATTGATGTGAAGCTCATTATCTGCTGCGTATGGCACCAGCTTACGCAGTTTGCAATGCAGATAGGCTTTTCAGAGAGATACACGAGCACATGCAACTAGGCAATGCATGGCTTCTTGTCAACATCATTGAAACCCGCCTAACAGTCACAGCAAACAGATCAATGAGTTGCTGTTAGACCTCATCTCAAAGCACTTTAGGAGATACACACTGACAGACAAACAGACGACTGACTCAAGCAAACAGTTGGAAGCACACACCTCTCCACTTGGCACAGCCTCCTCTGATGGCCCAACAGCACCATTGCTTCATCTGGGCTGTCCAGGACATGCCCTGATGATCTTCACATGATGCAGCTTAGCTGCCTCGTCAGCCACACCACGAGTCAGCTGCAGCGACAGCGCCATATCGTGTGCAAGCTTTGCTTGTGCATTCTCACTGGCGTCCGCAATCTCTGCTGCTACCTGCTTCGCCTGCTTGCTGCTGCTCCCCTTGCTGTGGCCATGCTTACTGCCAGACTGTGCCTTGATGAAGAGTGGCTTCACAGGCTTCCAGGGTGAAACTTGCTTGGCAGAAGTGCTGGGTGAAGAGGAAGCGAGGAGCCGCTGATCGAGACTGACTGCCTGCTGAAGCAAGACATGCATGTTCTGCTGCCAGGAGGCCAGGGCACGCTTCCTGAGCTTCTCGCGGCGGCGGCACTGGTCGGCCAAGATACGCACTTGCTCCAGGTCATCCCTATAACGCAAATGCTCGTTCATTTTGTTCATCGGCCATGTGGCTTTTCCCCCTAGGGTCAAGTACATACAGTCCTGAGTAGCTCCCTGTATGAGGTGCAAGGGCTTGTGTGATGGCACATCTGAAACAAGATGAACGGTGCCCTGGCTGGTGGGCAAGCAGTGGCTAGCTGCTGACCATGGGACTGATGTGGCCAGATGCTAATGTGTTGTTACTGCTTCAAGCCGTGCAGAAAAGCACGTGCTGACAAAAGCAGGACTGCGTGCAGTATCAGGACATCTTTGAGCATACCTCATGGAAAAAAGGGGAAAGAATTCTATGCCTTCTAACAATAGTAAAGGGAGCCTCCTAAGGCAGCAGCTCAGAGCTAAAACAGAAAGCCACAGCCCAAAGGAAAAAGGGCATACCTCATGTCACGCAGCTTGGAATCCACATCCTGCAGCTGCATGGTTTTGCGTGCTCTGTGCACAGGCCGGCGTTCTTCTTGAGCCATGAAGGGCACATCATCTTCAGACTCACCTTCAGTCTTGGCTTTGCCCTTGCTGCCTGCACACAGCACCAGGGCGCTGTCAAAATTGCCCTTGCTGCCTGCACACGGCATCAGGGCATTGTGGAAATTGCCCTTGCTGCCTGTACACAGCATCAGGGCGTTGTCAAATTGCCCTTGCTACCTACATATAGCATCAGGGCACTGTCAGATTGCTTCAAGCAGTGAACACCACAGAGCTAATTATCAACCAGCAACTCCATCAGACACTGTGCATATATTGACAAGCGAGCTGAAGCGTAAATGGTGACAAGGTTACTGCACCTTGGAAGTCACTGTTCTAAATGCATGCGCTACATTGCAAACGAAATGCAAACCATATGTTGTGGTGGCTCACAACTGTCAGGTCTGCAGCAGTCCTTGCCACAGCAATGTGAGATGCCAACAGGACTGCAACCATGCAGCATGCCATGGCACAGCAGCTGCACTGTATCGTGCTGCTAGCTTAGTGTGTTGACATGTTGTGTCGATGTTGACAGCGCAAATGGTCATAGCTGCAGCGCAGTATTCATTGTAAGCAGACATGCCACAGACTCCTGGGTCAGCAGAAGGCCTTGAAGAGGCGCTCAAAGTTCTCAAGCCACTGTTTGAGGGGAGCACTCTACTCTGCTCTACTCCATTCTGCTCTACTCTACTCTCTTTCTTTTTCTACGCAGACATACCTGCAACTGTCAGCCTGTGCCAGGGCGGCTCGTACCACAAGCGCTGCAGAAGCGGCCTCTCAGAGTACTGCCTCTTATGGCACCAGTGCAGATACACCGCCTTGACGGCTGCTGCAGGCTGGCTGCTGAGACCCTGAAGGGCTGTCTGAAGGGGGAGGACTGTGTCCACATCAGGCAGCTGCAGACCGTCACTGCTGGCCTTCCCTTTTCCCTTGCCATCCCTGCAGCAGTTGCACAACGGGGGTGCGATATTGCGTGTGCTATCTGCAGAGGTAACTGCAAGTCCTGCTGGGGTCAGACTGTCATGACTGCCTTGATGATGCTCTTAAATGTGCATGCAGACGCTGCTTGCTTACTAATCAGCCCAAACATCCACCGCCTGGATGATGCCTTTGCAGGTGCATGGCAGCATGCGGATGCCCCTTGCTTGCTCAGCATTGGGAAAGATCCATTGCTGCTAGGCTTGTGCTGTATGAAGCATTGCAGACATGCAGGCAGGCGACAGGCAGACAGTAAGCAGACGATAGGCAGACAGTAAGCAAACAATAGGCACACAACCGGCAGATGATAGGCAGAGTTTGACTGCCTACTTGGCAGGCAAGGGTGAGCCAATGAGGTTGGCCCAGCGCTCCGGATGCTTCTGCAGCTCAGTGTGGTGCATCTTCTCCAGTGCGTCCATCAACTGCTCCATCTCATCTTCTGACATCTTCTGCTTACCCTGTAAGACAAGTTCACAGCACTCCAACATGGAACATATTTCATTGTTGTATTGCACTTGTGGAGTATGCATTATGGAGCATAAGTGACTGTCAGATTGTGATTCAACAATATGACAGTTACTGAAGGAGGCTTGCAAAGCAGGCACATGCAGCATTGTCTTCATGTGACCTAACCATGGTGTTTCCGGCCAGATACTTTAATGAGACATGTCGAGAGGCTGTCACCTCATGCAAGATCAGACACTGCTAATATCAGGCATAAAGCAATGCAGTTGTGATGCCAAGTCAGACCAGTGGTCAGCTTCGTGTGAGTTACTGAGCCTTGCAAGTCAAGGTGTGCAGGAGTACAGCTCACTTGACCAATGTCATGCTTCAGGCAATGCACATTTTGTGACAGTGTAGATGCATGACTGACCTGGCAGTGATGCTGCAGCCAGTCTTCGTCTTCTTCGTCCAGATCATACTCAACAGTCGCCTCCTCATCGTCAGGTGTGGGGACCACATACCTAATGTATGCAGACTTGCCACCAAGTGAATTTTCTGCACAGTACCAAGTTTGCTCACACGTGTGCTGTCTGCTTGACAGCCTGGTACATCATTTGACACTTTTCTGGGCATGAACAGAGCATGCAGCAGTGCATGGATGCTAAAAGTGTCATAAAAGTGGCTTAAAGGTCTACTGACGTGTGCAAATCAATTTTGAGCTGCCAATGTGGGGCTGTCTCATGTCACTATGTGACAGTCAAGACAAACAGGCACAAGACCAAAGTTGGTACTGCATGAACAAGCCATGTGAGAGTGCAAACTGAGCTGTCATGAGTGTGCTTCATACAGGTGACAAAGCAGGGTCCTGTATTGCCAAGATATGCGTCTGTCTTGTCAAACATCTCTGCTGACAGCTTGATGCATGAGCACAATAACCAGGGGTGTGCATGCAATGCTCAAAAGGTACTCTCACAACGCCACGCACATTGCAATGTATGTGCAACATCTATTGAGTCCCAGCAGAAAGGAACAGAATGGAACAGAGCAGAACAAAAATGGACACAAACTGCTACCTTGGACCGAGCTGCTCTGAATGTTGGTGTATGATGGCGTCGCAATAGCACTGGCTGCCTCTTGTCTGACAGCAGGCAGAGGCTTGCCCAAGACACCGAGCTCAGGAGCCTCCAGGCTAGCAGGAATTGGCTTGAATGTGTGGCCTATTACTGCGACCCTAGGCTGTAGGGCCGACAGTCTGACTGAGTTTGCTCCCTGCTGTGCTTCTTCTTCCTGCCGCTGCAGATATTCCAGGAAGGCTCCGCCATCTATGCCAGCTATGTCTGGGTCATCAGTGCCGACTACAACGCGCATCTGCAGTACTGGGGTATGTTTGGGGGCCAGAATGTGTGTGTGCTAAGGGTCACATGATAGCATGTAGCTGGCTTCAGACCAATCTATACTCAGATGCAGTTGAGTACCAACAATTAGAGGCCGCTAAGATGCAAAATGGTTTCATAGTATTTGGAAAGGCACTGTGTGCATATACGTGCTGCTTGGACAAATTCTTCTTGACACACTGTCAACTCTGCATGTATGACATATGCTACTTGCACAACCTGTCTTTCATGTGAGGCTGGGCATAAGTGCATGTTTCTGAATGCAACCCACATGCATGCTGCTGTTGCACCTTGTCATTCACATGCAGCTGACGTGGCCTGACTGTCCTTGGAGCAGTGCCAGGCCTGGGGCCATCCTCTGCTGTGGGGGTCTTGGCAGGTCTCTGTGTGCCCCTTGCTGCCTTCTTGGCTGTTGATGTCTGTCCTGGCATACTCCTAGATACAGCTTGCTATAGGTTGTTGCTGAAGAGTGCTCTGCACAGAAACAAGGCAGAGGTGAACAGTTTGCACAGGTATAATTCAAATGACGCACCTGACAGCTGGCTTATAAGTGCACGCACATGCAGTGAGCAAAGACATAGGCACGCAATGCTGAAAAAAATGGTGCACACACTGTGCAAGTAATTAATGTATATGTTGTGCTGCAGCAGACAAGACAAGGACCACACTGCAAATACACTTGGTGTAAAAATTCTACTTAGTACAAGCATGTTGAGCAGCTGCGCGTCAGTGCTGTTCATCATTGCTTATGCTTACATGCTTTCAAATTTACTCCTTACAGAGACAGCGCTCTCACCTTTTTGATTTGTAGCACCATCTTGCAAGGGAAACAAGACACGTTCCGTGAAAACTGCCACCCAAGACTACACAGGAACGCTCGGAAGCATGCAAGATCCAGACACACAAACACACACTTCTGCTATGGACACTCTGCGGTACCACAACCGAACCTAAGGCCGAACGGAAAGACTACTTTCCCACGCGTAACCACGACGTCAAGCTCGTGAGCGGTTCGTCAGCGAGCAAGCACACTTGCCGAAGTGCAAGAGACAGTCAGCTTGTCACACAGCCTCTGTGCACCGCTCTGCCAAGCGCTACCGCATCATGTTCAAAAGACAGCACGAGATCAAGGCTTTCAATTCAAAGTACTGCGTAAAGTACGGCGTAACGCTTAATCACAATGACTAAAGACTGTCACTATGTGTGTGTGTGTTCACTATGACAATGTTATTATGGACAAAGCTGATATGCTGGTACTGGAGTCCAACAGGGCCTGTGCAGGATACACACTGCAGGCCACATGTGCACTGCAATGATGTGCACTGCAATGATGTGCGCTGCAGGCCACATGTACACTGCAAAGGGTCCTACCGGTTGATCCTTAAAGTAGACTACCAGTTAATCATTTGCAAGAAACATTCTGTGATGTGAATTCATTGTCCAATCTGTCAAGGAAATTTGATTTCGCACCAGAAAGCATGATGCAGGCATGCAACAACTCAAATTATTTTGACGATAACTGATGCAAGACGCTGGTAACTGGCAATGACGGTTCTCACTCAGCATGCTGAGCACGGTGCGTGATCTCGGAAGGGCAAATCAGTACCGTTGCGATTGTCTTACCATCTGCACAGTAGACTTGCACGGCATGGAACTGGAGCAGTGTCGCTAAAGTGAGCGTGTCACAGAGTCTGCTTGTCTGAAGTCTATCGTTAGACCCAAGCTTTACACTTGGAGACACTTCATACGGTCGCACCAACTATAGCCGGCTCAGCAAAGCCGACGAATCGCACATGATCCTACGTTTGTCTTGCAGCTTCACGATATGTGACTGGCAGTTCCTGCGGGTCTCCACCTGTCTGAGTGCTACTGATCAGGTTGCCCCAACTTGCCAAGCGTACCTGTGCTTGCAACAGCAGCAACATCACACTGTGTTTGTCAGATGAAACGCGTGAATGTCGACACACGTGAACAAATGCAAAAAACAGATGTGATAGACCTGACAGAGGGTGCACCTCAGCCATCCAGGGCCTTGTCAGTACCTCGCCAAACCAGTAGTGCGCCTGATTCTGGAGTGATGAATCTTGCTGACAATGACAGCGACAGTGATGATTCAGCTAGCAATACTCCCCAACAAGCGCCAAGGTCTGCTCCACCAGCACCTCTTCCTGCCTCACACCAGACTGGCCACTGCCATAGGCATGTCAGGATGCAGTTGAACAATCATGCACTCCCTCCCACACAGAGACAGCCAACACCACCACATGATAGGATAGTGGGCATTGGCAAGCAGTATGACAAGGATAGAGAGAAGCGCCAGGCCACTGCTGCCAGCTCTAGGCAGCCTCAGCAAGATGTGCTGAGCCCCCTTCAGCAGATTGTTAATCGTGAAAGCGAGAAACAAAAGGCAGCAATCAACCCTGCTAGGCAGCATGCTGCCGCAGGTATGTTCTCTAACACAGCAACAATCAGCTGCGAAAATCTTCTTCGCCGTTCTTTGTCAGTAAATTTGTGGCATTCTCACAGCAATACTCATGTCGTGCAGGAGCTTCCAAGATTAGTAGTGCAAATGTCACTCGACAGATTGGCCTTCAGACAGGCACTCAACCCACACAAAAAGCCCAGGCTGTTGCTGGTATGTATGAAAACCGTGTTTACTTGCTGATGCGCAAAGTCCGTGCACAAACTCATCACACAGCATGTTTTCTGCTGCAGATCACAAAGTCACGTCATCATCCCCATTTCACCAGGCTGCTACAACAGGTCTGGAAGCCTCAAGCCTGTCACCACATGGTCAGTCAACTAGAGCACAAGCAACGCAATGTTTGCACTCTGCACAGAAGCTGACGGCAAGCAAGCAGCCTAAGTCAAGACCGCCGTCTCAAGCAAACCACTCTTCTCAGTCTGCACAGCAGCCTCAGCAGCCTCAGCATGCACAGCAGCCTCAGCATGCACAGCAGCCTCAGCATGCACAGCAGCCTCAGGAGCCTCAGCAGGCCCCAAAGGAGGCTGCAGACAGGCTGCATGTTGACCAGCAGCCCTCGGCACAGAAAGCCCGACAGGCATCACAACAGCCTGAAGCATCAAACAACAGCCAGACAGATAAGTCGCAAACTGTTCTCCAGCAGCCTCTTGCCAAAGCAGCAGCAGCACTTCAGCAAGTGCTACACCCGCCTGCTCTGATGGCAAAGCAGTCTCAGGCAGCTTCTCTGTCGCAGTTCCAAGCAGCTGCCGCATCCCAGGCTCTAGGTGCACCAGAGGCTGGACCAATGCATACGGCAAAGCAGCAGCAGAAGGCGCTCCAGCAGCAGCAGAAGGCGCTTCAGCAACCACAAGCTGCATCAAGGCAGCTGACAGCGCCACCGCATGCCTCGCGGCTGTCCTCGGCCCTTCAACCAGTCCAGATACTGCTCAGTCCACCTAGGCTTGCTGCCCTTGCTGGTGCTGTGACGCCCTCCCACCTCCAGGCAGCACAGCATCAGCCTGTCTGTGCTGATGCTGCTTTGGCACGCAGCTCACCCAAGGCGGCTGCAGGACCTGAGCAACTGGCTGGCTGGGGCAGTCAACAAGCGCTTTCAGCAGGTGCAATGGGCTCAACACAGCCTGCTGTGAGTAGTGTCACTCAGCCTGCAGAGCTTCAACAGCAGCTGCCTGCAGAGCTACAACAGCAGCTGCCTGGTGTGGCGCTGTCTCAGCAGCTCCGTAAGAAGCTGCAAGAAATGGACATGTCATCTGTACAGTCAAGAGAGCCACCCAATGTGCAGAGGCAGGCACAGCAGGCTCAGCAGGCTCAGCAAGCGCCAACTGTGACACCTCAACCACAAGCTCCTGTGCCTGTGGCTGCACAATTGTCCAGTTGCAGCTCTGCACAGCTTGACGAGATGTTGGCATCTATTGCTCGGCTCTTTCCTATGGAAGCCCAGCGCCATTCCCTTGATGGCTTCTTCATGCTGTATGCTGTCAAAAGGTTGCACAACCAGCGGAAAGACATGCCTATGGCATCAGGGCTGTTTCCATTTCATGGCAGTCCACTTCCTGAAGTCAAACAATGGCGCCACCTCATTGTGAGGTATCTGGATCGGCTGGTAGCTGTACAGAAGCAGAAGCAAGCCTGTGAATCAGATGTGGTTGTGAAGCTGTCCACCTACCTCATTGCAGAGTCTGGACGGGTAAGGCCCTGTGCCCTCTGCCCTTCTTTGTGTAACAGGCAACATGGACAAAGACAAGTGTGTCCACAGTGCAGAAGCTGTGTTGCAAAGTGGTTTCAGGTTGTCAACCCCGATGCAGTGATGCTTGCTGGCTTTTGCAATATGCTCATACTTCGGGCCAAATTCTGACCACACAGTCTGAGCACCCAGCATGCCTTATGCGTAGAACTTGGTGGCAGTAGAAGTGATACCGAGGTCAAACAAGCACCAAACGGTTCAGCATGTACTCAAAACAATCTGCGTCATGTCACCCAATGTGACATTCAGCACTAGCTCGTAACGACAATGCAGGTAATACAGCGAGATGGCCTGGGCTTGAGCATCAAGGACTTCATGCTGCATGTCGGCAGCTTTGATCCAGGGTTGCTTGCTGAATGGTCCAAAACGCCAGGCAACCAAAAGCTAGCCAGTCCACAGGTGGGAATGCTACCAGTGTAATGGTCTGTCTATCATGTGTACAAAACACCTCAAAGGCAAGCACTTGCTTGCAAAACGGGTGCAAATGGTAAGTGCCTGCCTTTCATCACACCAAAGTATCAGATAAGCTGATACACAACAAGAGTAGGCTTGATGATTGGTCATGACCAAGTGATAGACCCGAGCATTCCTGTTGTTTCAGCGCATCTGCCCGTCACAGCTATGTACAAAGTCTCTGATTGCACACCTGTGATGCAGAGGCGTCAACAAGTACCAGCCGCAGCCACATCGCCTGGGACAGAGCTGCTACCAAACTCCAGTCTGCAGGCTCTGCCACAGCAGCAGCGATCAGCAGCAGCTGCCACTCAACCATCAGCTGCCGTGCCCGCTACAGCTACAACAGGCGGCACCATGGATGTACTGCCTTCTCATGATCTGAGTGGGCCCTCCATCAGCAGGCTGATGAGGCAGGTCAGGGAGCGGCAGAATTGTCCAAGGCTCAAGGTGAAGGGACCTGCAATGCCAGTACCAGCTTTGCCTATTGCTGCAGCACCGCCGATTGGCACACTGGGAGATGGGCAGCCCATCAGGGCTCCACAGAAGGGCAGGCAGGCAGTCACTCAGACAGAGCTGCCTTTGGTGACTCAGCCTGCCTCGCTGCGCAAGACTCAGTCAGAACCTGCGCACAGCTCACCGATGAATCAGATCATCCTGAATGAGCCGGCCGGATCCCAGACTCATCTCGAATCAGGCCCTGCTACAGAGCCTGTGCAGACCAGGCAGCAGGAACCCCAGCAGAGCAGCGAGGCAGCTGCAGATACTGACGTGCACCCCTTGAGCTCACCGAGAGGGTCAGCCCTGAGCCCTGTGCACCCCTTGAGTTCACCGAGAGGTTCAGCCCTCAGTCCGGACAGTGCACGTCGACAGTGGTTGCTGACAGATAGCTTTCGCCAGCGGCAGGCAACTTGCAAGGAGGCCTTGAAGGCTGCACAGCAGGACGTGCTGAGGTGGCTGCGCACTCAGAGAGTGGTACAGACCCATCCCTTCTTTTGTTGCTGTGATACATTGCGCATGCAGATTCCTGGTCTTCATGTTGTATATTGTTATACAAACAGCATGGTTCTAACACGGTATGAAACAGCATGGTCCGCACAGTATACTTTGCCATTACAAACAGCATGATCGCCTTACTGTGTTCTGTCGTTCAAACACCATGGTCCTCAAGTTTATTTTGCTGTACAGCAGCATGGTCCTCAACAAGTGTGTATACAGACATCTTGTTGTCTCAAGCGCAATCTTTTGCATGTTTGGTGGAGCAAGCAGCCTGTGTCCATGTGACCAGCAAAGTTGCACATCAGGCAAATCAGGAAGCTGGGTATCTGTCTGCTGCAATCCTTAAAGAAACAAACTCCCTTGCGTGTCACATTGATTTTGCATTTTGCATGAGAGGTTGTGACGTGCTGCATCCAGACAATGACGACATTGTAATTTGACTGTACAGCACATCAGACCAGTGTTTCAGCAGTACACAGACACCCAGCCAGCTGATGCAGTACAGTGGCTGTCTGATCTGACAGTCTTCCTCATTGTGATTGTCTTGACACACGCACTTGCTTGTTTGCAGGCAAAATACTTGCCTGCCAGAGGCAAATCTGGCTGTGAGTCCTGCACCAGTGATGCTTTGAAACGATCTCTGGCCAAGTATCAGCAGAAGTGTGGACACTCCTCTAAGACAGATTACTATCTTGGTGTGGTTGCGAACCTTCGGCAGGTATGTTGGAAGCATCACCAACATCTCTTTTCTCTCATCAAACATGTGACTGCTTGTTTACGCAAAAGATTGCCTATCTGCCTGTCCAAGCTAGATTAATGCAAAGTGTTTCACACGCGGTCATACATCCAGTTACACGCAGTCATACACAGTGGTGTACTATTTCAACACTGACACAAATTGTATGCAGGTCATTTTGCTGACAGAATGTGAGGACCACATGCAGACAGACAGCTGCTCTTGTGTGCTTCAGCACCTCCAGTGTGGCCTTCAGCAGCTTGGTGCAGAAGGACTTGAGGATCCGCTACAGCAGCCTGGTCATTTTGATGAGCGCCTTCTCATGCAAGAGGTATGCCCAGTTGCCACACAGGGCACTTTTCTGACCCTCAAGGGAAGAGCTGACTATGTCCTGGCACATTCTGCCTTGCTTTGCAGCCTGAGAGCTCAACAGGCTAGCTCAATAGCAAGACCAACAGGTGCTCAACAGCAAGACCAACAGCCTGTACAATGGCAATTGACAACTTGCATCAGCAGGATGTCAGAGAACACAGCATCTTCACTGCTGACTCCAAACGCTTTCTGTGCCTGCAGTTCTATACAGCTCTTCAGGCAGCTGCAGCTGTAGGTGAGCCTGGACTGAGCTCAGCGCGGCGGATGTCTTTGTCTATGGGTGAATGTGCCCAAGCAGCAGCCATAGCATCTGCGCAGGCTGAAGCACATGGCACTCCTGATGTTCACAAAGCAGCAGTGGGTGCAACTGAAGTCATGCAGGCCCAGAAGGCAGCATCAGCGCCTGACAGGCAGAGCCTGGAGGCAGTGCCATCGGCCAAAGGGCAGAGCACAGCATCCGAACAGACAGCGCCAGAGGGTGAAAGGCAAAAGCCAGCAGCCAAAGGGGTGACACCAGATATGATGCAAAGCCTGGCAACCAAATCTGCAGTTCCAGCAGATGCAAATGAATCCGTCCAGGCTCAAAAGGCTGCATCTCAAGCTGGGGGGCAGGGCCCAGCAGCCAAACGGGCATTACCAGCAGGCAAAAGCCAAAGCCTGGCAGCCAAAGATGCATTGCCAGCAAGCAAAAGGCAGAGCCCAGCAGCTAAAGATGTATCACTTGAAGCTGCAGATGACAGCATGCTCGCAAAAGAGGCTGAAGCAGATGCTAATAGGCAGGGTTCAGCGCCTGGACACACAGCATGTGAACCTTCAAGGCAGCCAGACAAGGAGTCGGCAGCTGCTGGTGACACGCAGAGCACAGCAGCTGAAGGGCCTACAATTGCTGCTGATAGGCACAGCACATTAGCTCAAGGGGTAGGGCCAATATCTGAAGGGCACAGCCCAATACTTGCGGAGGCTGCACCAGTCGTTACAGACTGCAGCTCAGAGATAGCCAAAGGGATAGCACCAGCAGCTGCACAAGGCAGCACCCAAGCTCAACAAGCAGCACCAGAAGCTGAAAGGCAGAAACCATCAGCTGCAAAGGCTGCATCACAAGCTGACAGGCCGACTGCATCAGCTGCACGCCCACTTGCAGGAGGTGCAAAGAGAAGCTTGGCTGGGGTTGCCTTGAGAGCCAGAGGGCAAAGCTTGGGAGCTGAAGGGATAGCGTTGCACGCTGAGTGGACAGGCTCAGAGGCCAAAGCCACTGCGAATGGCAAAGCCACCGCAGCAGCAGCCGGCAAGAAAGCCTCCAGAGCCATCCAAGCAAGCTCAAAAGGCACACAGCCAGTCCCTGAGCAGCAGACTCAAACACAGAGCGGGATACTAAAGACGCAGGGGACTCTTGCAAACAAGGAAGGCTCTGTCAAGCCTGCACAAACTCAGCCTTCTGTTCAGGACACCATTCCCCAAGGCCCTGATGCTACCCTAGCAGCTGCACAGCCTGCTGCTGCACCAGCTGACCCTGCAGCTGTCCAGCAGGCTGACCAGCATGCTGCTGCTGACTCATCACAGGGGGTCCCTCCAAGGATCACCCCACAATCACGTACTGAGGCAGGTGGGCCGTCAGCAGCAGAAGGGGTTCTGCTGCAGCCAGCCGGGCGGGGGGTTCTGGTAGACCCCTGGGGCCATGCTCCCTTGGTACTGCATCGTGCCAAGGGCAAAGTCAGTGTTGCGCTGTTCTCTGAGCTCACAGGTCAGATTCCTGCGGCCTACACCTGGCATGGCAGTAGCCCCCTCATTGCCATGTACACAGTCATTGTGAGCAACGTGATTGGCACAGTCATCCTGCGTAACCTAGTTGGTTGGCTGAAGGATGCAAATTCGCCTTCTGTGTTAGTGCTGCAAGACTGCTGACACCTCATGTCACAACTCAAGGTGAAGCAATGTTGCCCTGTTGCCATCAATGTTATGTGTCTGTCATAGTCTGATCAAACCCACATAAGCTTTTGAACACCCAATGTGTTCAACCTTCCATCAATTAAACTTGTGGAGACGATATCACAGATCTACTGTGCATGCCAGCATGTACATCAAAGGTGCTTTTTTAGAGAGGCTCATTTGTGACCCAGACAGGTATATGACCCCGCATTGCCCAAACAGGTATTAACATGTGCATATGCAATCCCACGAAGGGGCTAGCAAAAACATTGTTTAGGCTGAAAGCCTGATCTTGATGCAGATGCTGATCGAGGAGCAGCACAGATGGTGCAGCAACTTCTGCAGAGCAGCAGCAACATCTACGTCAACCCGGCATATGAATCTTTGTGTACTCACAAAGCGCAGGAAGCCATGCAAGCAGCTGGCTTGCTACAGAATCGCAGACAAGGAAAACAGCAGGCAAGTTTGCATATGGTCCTTTACAGAAAGTTTGGTACTGCAGCGCCAGTCTTGTATGTTACCTGCATCATGCTGATACTGTGATGAAGCCAGGTGCCTGCATCACCCCAGAAATTCATCTTGGACTACAGCAGCCATCTCATACACACTTGACGACACAGGCAGTAGGGCATATCATGGACGGTGACGTTTTGTTGGCACTCTGCCAACCAGATTGCTGCTGATCTTGTCTGGATGGCATGTTATGCAGGCTTGGTTGCTTAGGCTGTTAGAGAACAAGTCTGTGGTACAAGCAGCAGCCAAAGCAGCATTTGCTCAGGATCAGAGATGCACAGCACCTCTGACGTCTACCAATCCTGTGGCACCTCTAAGTCTGGCAGGGGCGCATGCGTCTGTGCCCACAGTTGCCGCACAAGATCACAGTGTCACTGTCAACCAAGCAGCAGCAGCTGTGGCCTGCTCAGTGCCTGCGAACCCTGTGGAAGCACCTTCTAACACAGCTGCAGAAGCTGCACCTGCTGAAGCAACTGCTGCAGCGGCTGGCAACAAACAGGAACTCACTAATGCACAGGCTCTTGCTCCGCTCTCAGGCTCAGATGACCTAATGGCTGGCAATAAACAGGATCTTAGTGACGTACAGGCCCGTGCTCAGTTCTCAGACTCAGCTGCTCCAAGCTCGGCTCAGCAAGCAGGATCCAGAACGCCCTCAAAGCCTACAGTCGAGCCTGCTGCTGCAGAGCTCAAGCATGCAGCTGATACACAAGCACATGCATTGGACAGACCCCCTGCAGCCGCCCATGCATTAGCTGAAGGGCCAGTGGGTGTAGCACCATCCTGTCAAGCTGACCAGCCTGCCTCAGCAAAAGCCTCCAAGAAGAGGAAGAAGTCCCAGTCTCAGCCCATCAATAACGTTTTTGGGTCTGTCTCCAGGAATACGAAGAAGGCCAAAGCCAACAAGCAGAAGACTGACAGTCTGGCTGCTGCTGCAGCAGCTGGCGCAGCAGCTGCTGTCGGAGGTGCCAGCTCAGCTCACTGTCCTTTGAGTACTGAGGATAGGTCCGAGAGCACCATACCCAATTCCAGTACTGCTGCAAGCAATGACACCGACATGGAGTCTGCTGAAGCAGAGGTTGGCAGCCCAGACAGGAGCCAGCACCCACAGCAACCTGAGACCAGCACCTTGCATGATAAATCATCGCCATCCCTTGATCCTGCCGCCACCCACATGGACATATCATCAGACAGTCACATTGGCAGCAGAGCTGAGGGACAGCACGGCGCTGATGCTGCAGAGCAGCCTCATGTTGGTGCTGTTGCACAGCAATCTCGTCATGCTGCTGCTGTCGCTCAGCCCTCACAGCAACAGCAAGATCATGCACAACAGCAGAGATCCGGGACCCCCTCCGCAACTGAGGCCAAGGCACAACAGCAGAGAACCGGGACCCCCTCTACAGCTGGGGCCAAGGCCGCCATGCACACTACAACAGCAGCTGCCATTAGAAGTGGACAGCGCTCCTTGGATTCTCAGCAGCAGGGGAGTGGCTCTGACAGGGGCAATGCCATGTCTGGCAGTCTTCCTGATGGAGATCAGTCCATGGGAGGCGGTGCAGGACAAGGCGGTGATCAACCCGGACCTGCAGATTTTGAGCCAGAGCATGATAGCGATGATGAGGTATGTGCACGACTGCTGGGTCATAGTGAATGTACCACTACTACTGCTGCTACTTGCAACAGTGTCAAAAACGACAGAGGGTTAACAGTCAACAGCTGGGAAAGTCAAATGAGAGTTGTGCATGTCTCGTGTTTCGCAACATGCGCTGCGGTGGCATAGACACCCACACATGTGTTAACTTGCATGTATAGCAATAACTATGCTTGAGACAATGCGTGTACTGGATGCTGAGTCACAGCTCTGCGAATCTCCATTTGGCCTGATTCCCAATTTCATCAGGATGCAGATGTATGCAACATATTTCAACAAGACTGGCACCATGCAGTTGAAAACAGCGCTGCCTTTCCTGCCGCATCTTTAGGACAATGTTTGCTGACAACAGCGTGTGTATGGTGCAGTATGCAGCATGCACTGCCAACAACATCAACAGAATGCTGCTGCGCAAGCCACATCTCCGGGGTCTGTATGCCTTGGAGCATGAGCTAGACGGTATTCACTCCCTTGCCTGCTTTCTTGCCCGCCATTGCGTAATACTGGTGTTGTAATTGCTACCTGCGGCAGTCATGCTCGCACCTGCAGAATCAAGATCTGTAATCAATATTATAACTATTTGAACAGGTTTTTTAGCCATGATCTGATCTGACCTGCTGTATCATAAGTAATGACTACCCATCACAATATCTGAACCTTTTTAGGGTTTAAAACCTGAACTCTTACTGCTACCTGCGTCAGCCATGCTCTTACCTGCGGTATCACCGGCTTACCATTAGGATAAATGCAAGATTGTTCTTGTGTTTGAAAACATGTCATTACACAATTGCAGAATACCTGCATGTGTGTGCACGCAAGCATGCAACACCCACACACATTCTGTAGTGCACTCAGGCTTCTTGTCCACATGGGATGTCAGCACTGTTCAGAAGAACAATTTGCGCCATTGTCTGCCAACCAGGATTCTGGATCTCAAGCTGCATGAAACTCCACAGTCCGCTGCTGCTGCTTGCCACCAGTGCTGGTGCACGCAACACCTTTGCAGCCTGCCTCGTCTTCCAACTTGAGCTGAACAGCTGTTGAGCACGACTTCCCCATTGGCTAGAGTATTGCATAGCCACTTTACCACTGTCATTTGCATTGCTGAAGCGTCGTCGGGCTCCTGTTCAGACCTGCCGTGCCGCCTACACCGATTTGTCGACAAGCACTGTAATTTGAGGAAGCATGTTATGCTGCAGCCAGGCGAAAGTCTCTGGGACAGACTAAGTTCAACAGTGTGGTTCTGGGCAGTTATTTTCTCGCTCAGTCTGATCCTGGGGAGGATGGAGACAAGGGCACCAAGCCAGCTGGGGAGTACTTGCACCGCATCAGGGCTGTGCGCAGCTGCCCTGTAAACGGCCTTGTCTTTGAGACCATGGTACGCACACTCTTAACATTGCTTGTCTGTGCGACTGCAGTGCATGCAAGCATGTTTGTTCGGCCAAGACATGCAGTCAATGCTGCACTCAATGCACTGTGAATGTCATGACAATCTGATGCTCAACTTTTTTGGCAAACCCGCTTCCCATACTATGCATCCTGTGTGTTACATGCGTATGGTACGTTCACGGCTAGTGACTCATCTTTATTGCACCATCTAAATGCTGTGGTGAGGCTATGGTGCCATGCAGCAGTAGCTTGCTGGGATCTTGCACACACTCGTCTACGACATATTATGCAGAGTGCATTGTTGCATGTCGGACTGTGGACAAGGGCGAGCCATGAAGGCTCATCCAGGAAGAAGACAGCCACAGAATTTGGCAAAAGCTTCAATGAGAGAACTGCCAACCCAGCAGTATACACAACAGCGGCAGCAGTCTGCCTGGCATTGTGTTTGATCAAATAGCCTGCATTTGCAGAAGTCCACGGATACACTTGTATTCAGCTTGATGATGTATAGTGCTCAAGTGGGGCACCACTGCCTGTTCTGCTGCTGCAGCACGGTGAAAGCGTCCCGCTGTGCTGCTTGTCTGACAGTGCCGGCTGCTCAGAAGCCCAGGTGCTGTTGGAGCAAGGCAGGATCCTGAGGAACAGTGGGCAAGCTAGGCTGACACGGCAGGAGGTAAGCAATTACCACTTGCATACACCATTTTTTATTACCATAGCAGTGTTACCCACCATGCAATGTGATGTGATGCAATGCCGTGACACAATCATGCAAACAGAGGTGTTGTACGTGGCATCAAATAGTGACAGTTCAGAACACAGTGCAGTCAGACATTCGTTCATTGCATGAACAATTGAATAACAATTCCCTTTCTATTTGTGACTCTTCAATGCGTTGCTGCGCCCAGATGTCACGCTGAGCTTCATCGTGAGCAGAAGCTCAACATGCATGCTGAGGATTCACCAGCTTGTTATCCTATGGCCAAAGCAGATGTGGCTTTGCAGTGCACTGCTGGATGAACCCCGCACGCTGAGCATTAGCCCATTCACCGAGAAAACTAAGTCTTCCAACAGTCAGTACCTTACATCACTGATGTTTAGCACGCAAGGTTTGACACTCCCTCCGCCTGCAGGTTGCTCATGCAGATGCTGCGTGGCGCATCAGTCTGTGTGAGCAGTACTTTGTCATCTGGGATGAGCTCCAGCAGCCAGACCTGACCCCAGAGCAGGTGGGCAGCCTGAGAGTCAGGCTTGAGATGAAAGCCAAGGAGACACAGAGCAGGTCAGCCACATGTGTGTCTGCTTATGTAGGTGCATTCATCCATTCATTCATTCACTCATTCATTCGTTTCTTTCATTCATTCACTCATTCATTCATTCATTCAAGACCTGTCTTCTGCTTGGGTCAGGTACGTACAATCTTGGGTAGCTCCCTCTATGGATGTAGTTGGTTTTGCATGCCAGAAGCTGTGCATCAACACATCAGCAGTCATCTGTCACCCTCACGCAGGGCTAACCATCTGGCGTCTACATTTCAGGCCAGCGGGGCAATAGCGGTGCACTTGCGCAACAGCAACTGCGTGTGCGGCTTCATGCCACAACTGTGCATACTTTCCTGCATGAGTAGTGTTGTTATGTGGCACCTCACATGTGTAGCCGCAGAAGTGCAGCAATGCCGCGCAACTTGTTGCTCTGTGATGCAGGCCACCTCAAAGTGTGTTTGACACCATTGACAGTGACTACAAGACTCAGGAGAAGGTCAGCCATAGCAGTTGTGCACAACTCCTGTTTTACTCTTGCTGTTTTTGATCTCTGGCATGGTCTACTTCGTTTGCTGGTTCTGGAACAGGTCCACATGAATACATCCCTGCCGAAGTTGCTATGCTGCATCTTCCGCTGCAACTCTGTCAGTGAACGTTTGTACACCTTACCTCACCTTGCTTTGTACCAAACTCAGTAGATTTGCTTGCTACAGTCACTTAAGCCAGATGTCATTCATTGAACAACAAATCAAACGCCCTGTCTGATTGCTGTCTCAGATCTCCCCACCTTGTGTAACTTGTGTGTGATTCCGCCCCTCGCCCCCGCCCCCCCTTTCCCCTCTCCAAGTCTAACTGTCCGCCCCTTTCCCCTGCCCTTCGTTGTCTGGACTCCTGTCTAAGTCCCTCTGCCCCTCGTTGCAGTCCAGCAGGCAGCGCCTGGCAAGCCTCGGCATCCAGATGTCACCCATCCCAGACCATGATGCTCATCCCCAAATGCCCCTTGCACAAGCCTCTGCAGGCCCTGTTCCAATTTCAGGCTCCACCGATCAGAGCAAGCAGCAGAACCTGGATGCAGCTGCTGAGCCAAGACCACAGGCAGCTGCTGCTGATGAGGCTGTGCCACAGGCTGCGTATAAACTGCCGGCTGTCCACAACCAGAGCAGGTCTCCAGATGCTACGTCATTCCCACAATCAGGAGTGTGTGAAGACAATGCTTCTGGACCAGACTTGGCCGCTGAGCCTGTTTGTGACCAGTTGGTGGAGATTCAAGATGGCAAGTCTGCTGTCATACCTGTGGGGGAGGATGCAGGCTCAGCTGGGCTGTCAGGGTCACCAATGGCTCCTGCACGGGTTGATGCCATCCTCAGACAGCCCCAGGCCAGGGCTGCTCCCAGCAGCCTCATTAATCTGAGCGGCCCGTCTGGCGCTGCAATTGACAGCCCTGTTCCCCCTGATCCAAATGGGGCTGTCCCAAGCAGCCCTGCCCTGCCTGGGCTCAGCAGCTTCAGCACTTCCCCAAGGACACTACCCCCCTCCCCAACTCCAGCCACAAATGCGCTGGGGACATTACTTGGTAGCTATGCCAGCGCGACGCCCACTCCAGAGCCAGAGCTGCCTACAACAGACGCCCTACAGAAGCCCCAGACTGCTGCTGCTGCCAGTGCCTTGGACTTCTCTGAGCAGGCTAAGGAGCACTGTGAGTGTGATGCTGATGCCCACCCCCTGAACACCCCCCCAGCAGCCCCACCAGCCACCAGCAGCAGCATGCTTATGCCTGACCAAGCATTTGCCAAGCCTTCTGACATGGCCACACCCTCGACAAGCGCAACAGCATCAGGTGAAGAAGAAGCAGCAGCACTGCAATCATCAAAGGCACCACTGCTGGGACTGTCAGAACAGTTTCCGCTCCCTCCACTTGTCCTGTCCCCAGCAAGGCTGCCCAGACCAGCCAGGACGCCTGAGGCAGTCCCCAGCAAGCCCCTGCCACTCACTAGTCCCAGTGATGCTGCTGTACCAGCACCAACCATCAGTGCAAACGTGTCTGAGATACAGCCTAGTGGACAGCCTAGTGGACAGCCTAGTGGACAGCCTAGTGGACAGCCTAGTGGAGCTGTACAGCAAATGGGAGGCCAAGCAGAATCTGTGCCAAGCAGTACTGAGGCAGTGGGAGAGGCTGCAAGAGCTGCAGCTGCTGAGCATGTTGAGGCTGACACTGGTGAGTGTGGGGGTATGTGTTATACTTTCAATGCAGCACAAGACATGTACCTACAATATGAGATGTTTGTATCTCTATGCTAGCACTGTGTGTGACAGCATAGGTCAACACCATGTAATATTGTGCAACATTAGCACGGCACGACACCCTTTCATACTCCGGCATTTTTTCACATGAGCTGTATGCAGACCATCAGTTTGCACGAAGGGCTAGTATGCGCTTGAATTTTGACTTGTCACCTGTTGCAGTCTCCTCATGCTCTTTGCAGGCTGTGTGGTGCCAACAGCTGGTAGTGAAGCAATGGAGCGCATCATGCTTTGGCAGATCACCAACTTGCATCAAGAGGGCTGTGCAACCTACCTTGATGGCAGTACATTATTTTGTAGGCTCACTGAGCATTGCATGTGCTGGAGCACAGCTGGAGAAACAGCCATCACAAATGTCACCATTGAGACAATTGGTGAGGCCAAAATTCACTATCATGTGCATACTTCCCATGTGACCTTTGCATTGTGAGGTTTTTCCCATCAGCTCATGCAAACGCACATTTGGGGCATCCCCATGTGTTTGCTTGCTCGTCCACGGGGGTTGCCTGGATCAGGACCAGCAGTCCAAGTTCATGTGCAGCAGTCATTGTGGGCATACCTAACAGTGTAGTCTGTTCCTGTTCCTTTTGTTTCATTATAAGGAAGTTTACCCGCGAGCAAGGCCGTGCCTGAAAGGCCTTCCCGGATGATTTAATTTCAACGCAATGTAGGCTGGTGGGGCTATGTAGAGTTTGGCACCAGTGCCATCAAGGCGCAGACAAACGCAGCAAGCCTTGTTGTGGATGGATACATCATTCAGCTATCTATACCGACAGAGCCAGCTCCTGCTTATGCAGCTGCTGCTCAAGCGTGCACTGCCATCACTGTAGAGGAAGCCAGCAGGCCTCAGTACATCTATGCCTCAGATGCACAGGCTCACGCAGCTGCAGTTGCTCTGGCAGGGCCTGCACAGACACAGTATCCTGCGTACAGTCACCCTGCGTATGGCTATGACCCAAGCTATGGTACGCATATGGTCCTCCTGCAATGTTGTTTCCTGTCAGCGTCTGTCTAGTTGATGCGTCATGAGTGTGGTGAGTAATCTGCACATATTCTGCAACTGGGCTGCTACTCTGTTACCTCAGGTTACGCAAGGCGATATTGGCGCTGTTTGTGCTTGTGTTATGTGACAGCACCATTACATTGCTGCGTTGGAAGTCATCACAAGAGAGAAAGCCTGTTTGCAGCAAAAGCTTGCACAGCTCATTCCTGCAACACTGTAGATGCCGTTCAGCCGGGGGGGAAATAATGTGTATATTTTTATGTCTTGGGAAGCATCTCATGCCTTCTGCATATGTGTACCGCAGACACACATTCATAGCATTGGAAGACTGCTAGCCTTTCACGCTTGTCACAGCTGATGCACTGCGTAATGAAGGTGCGTTCACTCATGTGCCATGAGCGCCTCATTCAAAAGTTTCACAATTCCCAGTTGACTCCCCCTAATGAGTCCCAAAGACAGATTCAATCAATCATTCATTCATTCACTCATTCATTCATGCATGCATTCATTCATTCATTCATTCATTCATTCATTCATTCATTCACTCACTCATTCATTCACTGATGGACTGATTGATTGATTGATGTTTCAGATTACAGTGGGTATCAGTATCCGGCCCAGTGGCAGCCCGGGCAGCCCTGGTGGGATCCAGTCAGCCAGCAATACCTGTACCCGCATGAGGTAACATCTGCGCCCAAGGGCACCAGCTCTTTTGAGGTGTCGCATACATACATAAGCTGTGACTGGTGTCATGCTAGAGGCTGAGGTATAAACAACCTTTACAGCAAGGACATTTGCGTGTGTCTGATGACTTGTGGCCAGCAGCGCTCAGCTCAGATCTAGCTTCTGGACTCAGCTAACATCGTTCATACAAACTCAACACGGCACAGACAGGCTTCACAGCTCAGCCGTGGGTCCACGCTCCGCGCGTCAAGGCTCACGTCTGGGGACGACAGCAAGCTGTGACTGGTGTGCTGTGCTGTTTGCTCCACAGTTCCAGTCAGTCACATAACAGTCACCAGAAGGCCCCAGCTAGTCATTGTCTGATCCCTTGGCAAAAGCCTTGAAGTGCCTTGAAGAAGTTGCCTGTAGTGTACTGGCAAGTTCTCTCAAGTAGGGGTTTGATCTGTTGATGCTGCCGCGATGCAACCGTCCACACCCTTGACTCACAGTTGCAGGGTTGAGGCTATATTCAACCCTAGTCCCCAAATCCTAAGTTGCCTGTTCAGGCACAATACCAAGCACTCTATGCTGCACCTGCTCAACTTCCCATTCCGGCCCACACAGAAGCTTCAGAACAACCTCCTCCTGGTGTCGAGACTGAGCCCAGCGGTGAGCCCAAGCCTGAGCTGGTTAGACAGGTTGTGCCGCTAGCCCAGCCTGTGGCAGAACCTGAGGAGCTGCATGCCCCAGAGATCGATGCACAGCAGGTTGCTGCTGCTATTGGCATCGCAGGTACCCACATTCGCATCTATTGTAGATCATCCAAACTGTAGTGACTGCTTTGCTAACAGTTGTGCACAGGCGTGCTGTTGTAAGTTGCTGATAACTGCATCTTGTCAATTAGTGTGACAGAATGGATCGGTTGTGTAGCAAACTGATTCGCTTGTGTGGTAGAGCACCATGCTGCTGTGCAAGACTATTTGTTGTGATATCTTGTTAAAAGCATCATTTACGTGGTATCAATCTGCAACATGTTGCTTGC
>JAABUO010002390.1_pt1 | contig 22958 bp, 32 predicted proteins | sample 5559291 | NCBI WGS metagenome assembly JAABUO01 (sample SAMN10711878, study PRJNA513372) | rock metagenome | isolation source: Antarctica rocks | place: Antarctica: Victoria Land, Finger Mt sud
CTAGTGTCTTGCGCTGAGCTGACATGCTTTGCTGCTTGGCCAGCCTGTGTTGCAGAACACATCTCTAGCAAGCAAATCACAGAAAGCGGTGCAGATACAGGCGTTCTTGTGCTTGTCAATGCAGACATTCCAGAACAGCATGCACCACACAGTCAGCATGGATAATATGTAGATTCAGCAGCCCTAATCAATGCACTGCATTGTTCAAGCCGTACAATGCATGCCACATCACGCATGGATGACAGCCTGACCTGTCTTGATCATAAAGGCGAGCTCGCAGCACTTTGAGAGCCTTGGCTTTGTTCTTGTGCTGAGAGCGTTCGTCCTGCATGGCCACTACCAGCCCAGAGGGGATATGAGTGATTCGCACTGCACTGTTGGTGGTGTTCACGTGCTGCCCGCCCGCCCCAGAGGCTCTGTATGTGTCAATTCTCAGGTCATCTGGCTGTACATCTATGTCCACCTGTCACCAAAGCATTGCATCAGGCAAAGACTATGGCAGGTACCTTGATTCAAGCACAGCTGCTGCCATCTGCTGCTTGTCAAGGTAGAGCAAGACTGTGGGATAGCACGCGTAAACATGCACACACAGCAGCAAGCAGAAACCGCCTACAGCGTCATGTCCAATGGGCAGGCGTTGTGTCTGACAGCAAGAACCAGCAGGCGTGCCGGCACCTCGTCAGCTTGTGGAAGGATGGCAACTGAGGCAGCACTGGTGTGGACTCTGCCACTAGCTTCAGTTGCTGGTACCCTTTGCACTCTATGAATGCCACTCTCATACTTGAGGCGGCCGTACACGCCTTGCCCACTGATAGTTGCGCTGGCTGACTTGCAGCCTCCTTTCTCCTCAGTGGCTGCCATCTCAACAATCTGCAACAGCAGATCACAGGCTGTGTGGAAGACACAGTGCTCCACACAGCACAAGACACTGGGTCTATGACCCAGACAGCGTCTGTGTGGACAGGACAACAGCGTATGACTGCGGTTGCATGAAGCTGAGTGATGAATCAGCATCAATTTGTGAGTGGCTCTGGTCTTCCAAGTGGCTTCTGAACAGCAATGCTGCCCATCAGGTGGCTGTTATTTCCTGCCAGTTGATTGCTTTGCTGGCACTGCTGCTTGGTCGAGCAACAGTACAAGCTGTGCACTGTCTTTTGTAAGCATGTACATATCTACTGGGCTTGTGTAAGGCTTTCTGAGCAAGTATTCAGGGGCTGACCTCAAATTTCCAACTGTTCAGAGCTGCAGCTCTTTCATACATGCGCAGCAGGTCTCCTGCAAACAGTGCTGCTTCATCGCCCCCTGTGCCAGCTCGAACCTGAAACGCCACAGCAACTTTTCCAGGGCATGCTTCCAAGTTGCACCTGGACATGCGGATACTCAGCCTAGGCATACAAGCGGCAAGCAAGCAAACGTGAGCCTGCTTATGGGTCACATAGACATCACTGCTAGCAGTCATGTGAAGACCTCGTGCAAATGCTACATGACTCAAAGCTTTTGCCATGGCATCACAGTAACTCTGTACCAATGATTAGAGTCATACAAGACATGAAGGATTCACAAATGTGCCAGTGAGCAACACATGAGTGCAGGTTGAACAAGCAGAGGCAAAGTGAGTGCACCTCCAGCACTATGTCTCGCTGATCTGTCTCGTCTGGAGGCACCAGTGACAACAACAATTGCTCTTCTAGTTGTGGGATCTGCAACAGCAAGCCTCATCATCACCTTGCCCAGCATAGTCTGATTGGGCAGCAGAATACTAACCAGGCATGTGCCCTAGGAGTTGATTGTCAAAGATATGTCTGATGTAAGGGGTTGCACAGCAGCTACAAGACAGATCTGCCAATGGCCCCTTTGCAAGCAGTGATGAAAGCCTGAGTGCAACAGGGTGAAAACTTTGCATGCCGACAGGCCACATGCATGTAGCTGACGTGTTGTGGCAACCACTTTCTGCTCCGCTTTGATGCAGTACTTGTTCAGCTGACAGGGCTTGAGTGCAGACCTGCTGCTGGAGCTGCTGCTGCTCTTCTTCTGCCATGCGCTGCATCTCCTGGTCGTCTGGACTGTCCCTCAAAACTCCCTCCAAATCATCCATCTGCATACCAAACATACATGTCAGTCATTACTAGCATTCACACATTGGTTGGCCTCGGTTGCAGCAAATACAGGTCAGAACAATGGGTTGTGAGCCTACAGCGCAACCAAGCCATCATGACTGTCATCAGTGTTGACATGTCAGGACGTGTATCTGGCGAGTGATATGCGCCCTCTGCCTTTGCAAAGTTTCTATTGCAGAGGTTGTGAAATGCATATAGGCGTACATCGCAGGATGAGCAACATTTTGCCATGCCAGACCTCCTGACGCTGCTCACTCAGAATGCGCAGAGCGTCCACAACTGGCTGCAGGGTGCTCAACTCCTTGTTAATCTGGCCCAGTTGCTTAGGTGTCAGTTGGGCAGCGCTCTCATCTGACATCACCACAGAGACGCTCACAACCTTCAGAGGATCGAGGATCAAGTGATGTAATAACAGCAAGCTGCTGAGGCAGAGAGCTTACCAGCAAGCTGACGACACAGGTCAGCATGCCTATGTTGCATGCGATGCAGCTGCACTTCTATTGCAGGAGTGATCTTGGGACTGTTGTGTCCTGCATTTCAAAAGAAGAAGCGTAATACGATTCCATAAGACTTCTGTTGCAGCAATTCAGAATCAAATCTACTGAATGGGATCAGCCCACCTGCAGTGCTGTAGCGCTGCGCCTGCCTTTGCCCATACTGCAGCCACTGCAAAGAGGCTGCTGTCTGCTCTGAGCCAACGAGCTGGCAGACAAATGCTGTCATCGAAGCGGCAGCCCCATGCAAGACTCTTCTCGGCTGTTGCAGATCCAAAAGCTCCGCATACCTGCAAGAGCAACACACACCTGAGATCCGCAGTGCGTGCACTTGTGGGACAGCCGGTCGGTGAATACTAGCATACCTGGCTAATGATGACGGCCTGGAACATGCAAGTAGCTGCCTGATGGCGTTTTTAGACATGCTTATGCGCGTCAGCTCCCGTGCGCAAAGAAAATCAGGCGTCGGTCAACGTGACAATCAGCTTGACCTAACTTTTGAACTTAGGTCACTCTGAGTGCAACTTTGAGGTTGCACTCAGCCTGAGGTGGCAAAACTCAGCATATGCTGCAGAGCTGACAAAGAGTCAGCAGCCAGTAATCTCCAGCATTCGTTTCAGCTTTTGATATGTGTGACATGTAGGGCATTGCTTTTTTCGAATGCTGTCTGGAGAGCTTTGCATTATTAGAGGGTGCGCTCGAGCCGCAGGTCCGGGGTGGATCATTCCGTCAGTTCCACCATTCTCACGCAGCAAACACAATTCCAGTGTGTGCATTTATGAGGGTCCATGGCTGCAAAAATAGCCATATCATGTGGTTTCGGAGCTGCCTGGTGTTCAAAGCTGTCGTGAGCCTCGACCTAGCGCCGTTTGCAGCCATTCTTCAGCTTGAACTTGACCGCAGCAAAGATACGCATGCATCAGCAGACGTGAGTTTCACCTACCGCGTCCTTGACATAACTGTGACTTGTTGATGGCCAACCAAGGAGCCAAGAGACAAGTCGAGAACAACAGAAAGAAGCTGCAGCTGTTACAGCAAGTCATATTTGCGGTCACGGTGCGTGCATTGGGGCCTTAATTTAGCGCCTTGCTTGCCGAGCTCGCCGAATCAGCCGCACTTGCCTGATTGCCTCATTTACAGACGTAGTAATAAAGGTGTGTACGTTACTCCTCCAGGCTATATATGCGCTAGTGCGCCTCGGCTTCTTCTACAAGTCATCTGCTACTCGGCACTACGTGCTGCTAACCCTTGCCAGTACAGTCCACTTTGCTTGTTACAGCTTCATCAAGGGGCAGGCAGGCAAGTCTTGACTTGTGGTTGTTTTGCCCATCAACAGCTTCACATGCCAGCCAATTTGCGGGTAATCTGGAAGGATCAGACCCAAAAACACACATGCCCTTTGTTGCAGAGCCTACCTATGAGAATGGGGAGCTTCAGCATGGGGGCTCAGACCTTGACCTCAAGGGCAGCTTGCCTTATTATGCAGTAGAGGTCATCTACTGTTTGGCACTCTTACAGATCTTGACAGCTGTGTTGTCAGACAAGTTTTGGTGGCTGTTGCTGGCGGTGAGGCTGCACAAACCTACTAGTGTAAATAAGTTTTTGGGCTTCACCTGTGTTGCAACTCATGACTTGACTGTTGTTGCAGCTGCCGGCGTGGGGGCTTTGGCTCTTGTGGCAGTATGTGCTGCAGCCTTATTTCTTTTCTCCTTCTCCCGAGGTCAGGCACTGTGCCATGTCCTAGAAGTATCTGAGCTATGTCACATGTTCAGCATGGACACAGCATGGTGCTCTGCGTGCTGTAGACTGAGACTGAAAAATGTGACTCACTGTGTGCTTTTGATTGCACGGCTCAACAGATTGACATGAAATCCTTGCACTCCTGTGGCATACAGCTCAAAAGTTGACATCTTCTTATGCTTTTGAAGGGCATGGAGGAGACAGCTGTGGAGCGGAGAAAACGGGAGAAGCTGGAAAGGAAACAAAACAAGGTCAAATATTCCAAGGGGCGACGATGACCAAACAGCAGGTTTCCAAGTGGCTCTGGCCCAGATCCATAAACTGATTCAGGAACGTCAGTTATTGGTGTGGTCTCACACAGCCGTGTCCAGTTGCATGTCTTGACACATAATAGCAGCAATGGGTACCATCAGGAAACAATGTCTTGGGTATTGCCACAGATTGTTTCAGCTGTGATCATGTTGACATTAAGGCACGCAGACAACATGAGCCAACACTTGTGATTCTTACAAGGACCGTCAGGATTTCACAGAAACTATGGACACTGCTTGTTGGACTTGAAGCCAAGCTGCTTATTGAAACTACTGTGACAAGGTTGTAAGCGGGCTGGGCACATCTTCATGTGAGTCTAAAGCATGAGGTGCTGCTGCTGCGGCTGCTTATCCTGAAAGTATGTCAGTTGCTGTAAACGAATGGCACAAGGTACGTATACAAGATACAACACTGTCAGTACAAATTGCGCTGAGAGCAATACAGGTGGTTAATTAGACAATTGCTGTTGTGCACAAGGCAAAGAAATACACAAGGTACAAGCAGTAGAGTATTTCAGCACATCAGCCCAGGCAATTGCCACTGTGCAGCCTGTACTGTCAAAAGCAAAGCTGGAGGTGCAGTGCCAGAAGGCAGGCGTGATCTTCAAAAACTGAAACTGCACGCTGAGCAGTGTTCACAGCAGCATGCCCAGCATGACCTTGCCTGCTGTCCACAAGGCAGTCACAACAGCCCTCACCAACCATGGGTTCTCGTACACGCTGAACGCTCCATAAGAAAAGGCAATGCAACGATATGCGCATCGGCCCCACTCCCAAAACTTGCGCACATGTCCCTTACGCAGATCCTACATGGCGTTGACACTTGTGTCATGGGCAACAAGGGGCAACAGACAAGTGAATGTGCAGCAGGCACAAGAAGCTGAAAAGGTCAGCTCCATCCAAGATCAGAATATCACAAGAAAATGTGACAAAAGAAGAGGCATAGCCATGGAATGATTGACCATAGCGGGCAGCGAATGATAGGCCATGCATGTTTGGTACCAAACATATGGCAACGGTCTTGACATGGCAGCAAGACAGTGACTGTAAAGCCATGCAGGTATGGCTTTCAAGTTGTTCAGATGCACACGGCTGGCACTCACTCGGAATGTGGATGTCAGGGCTTGCTGTAGCTCAGCTGGTTTCATGTGCTGCGCTTCTGGCACCGTGGCAAGATAAGCAGCTACAAATGTGCCTATAGCATCAAGCACATCCTCCTTCTCCACCAAAACATAACTACCCAGGGCTTCTTCCTCAACTAAACCTTCCAGAGCCTGCATCAGCGTGAGTTCATGCCTTCTGTGATCTGATCGGGGAGCAACTATACAGCAAAATTGTGGTACACGCATGTTCAGCTTCCATCTGCCTCTAGGCTGCATTTCAACAGCTGTATAGCCAGCAGGAGCACGGTAGAAAAGGGTCAGCATTCTCGCACAAGTCAGTAGTGAATTCAGCAGCTTTGTGGTGCAGGCCTTGCTGCTTCACAGATGGCAAAGACAGCATCAGCATGCCAAGCCATGTCCACACCTCATGAGCATGTGGCTCTGGTACTGGCTCCCAAAAGCTGGCCTGCATCACTTCATCATCGGGATGCCTGTGCTCTGGGCAAGTTGGAGCTGAGCTTTGTTCAGCCATCGAAATGGCTACAGGGACAGGTGCAACAGGCCCTCCTGCTGCTGACCTTGCAGCTGTGAGCTTGTGCAAAAATGCTGGCTTCTGCACATATTGCTGAAGCAGGCTGTACAGTTGCTCTGTGCCCCGCGTGGTCTGCAAAGAAGCATTGAGCCAGCCTTGTGCGCCCTGTGCATGCCCTGCTTCCTCCAAGGTACCCCTGTCAATCACGCGTACTCAATCAGCGGCGAAGCAGTAAGACGCAGTGAACCGCTTGAGCAACGGGTACGTACTTATATGTGTCGAGTGTGTCTTGCAAGTGAGCGCACTGGAGATGCTCGAACGGGTCTGACACGGGACTCAGAGGATCCTGCAGCAGGGCCACCCTCGTTGACGTTCATGTCTTGCATCCTTATCTGAATTGCCAAGTTGTCTAGAAAAGCCAAGTCAGCATACCGTCACAACTGTCCCAGAGGGTCCAAGTCGCTGGCCAGCAGCGGACATGTTTCACCTTTGTCTGTTGTGCATGGCAGTGATTCACACAAACGCTATGCTCGGTGTGTTTGCTGCTGCTACAGATGCAGAGTGGTCGTTAATCGCAGGGAGTTGGTCGAATCGCTCGCCTGAAGTGATCTTCCCTCCTCTCTTCTTCTCAGTCATAGCTTCCCTGTCAACTTCCTCTGTGCAAACCGCGGGGCCGTGTGCAACTAAAACTTGGCAGATTCGACTCGAAACATGCAATACCTGACGTATATTCGCCATGCGACGCGGCTGAGAGATCGCTGATTGGTTTGTATGACTTGTTCGGCCAAACATCAGGCGTTTATCTGAGATGGGCAGTGCATGCATGTCCAGCACAGACAGAATGGTGCATGTGAGCAAAGAAATGTCGTACATGCTTCGGCATAGGCCACCACCAGGTGCAAATCAACACACTACGGTGTATAGCAGCACGAGCAGCCTTAACACGTTGTGATCAGTGTCAACTGTATTTTCCGTTGTAGTTTTTGCCTAACCAACTCAAAGGTTGGCCGGCCCCATCAGCAAACCAACCCATGTACCAGCATGCTGTTACCATGCGTGCCTGCTTGGCAGGCATGACCAGTGATGGCTACATATCTCTGCCAGCCTTGCTGACACACTTGAAGCACAAGCCAACAGAACAAGAAATTAGGGCAACTGTTTCCTGTGATGTCAAGGTGCACGCTTTTGGCGAATCTGCGAGACGCCATCTCTTTTTGTTGCTGTGATCACTGACTGCACATACTAAGCTCGATTTCACACAAGCGCATGCTATTTTGCTTGTCCTGTCTTCTACACAAGCACATGCTGTTTAGCTTGTCCTGAGTTCCATCAACAGCAACTGTGACAAGTGAGCGCATGAAATGTTCTGCACATATACAAAACGTGGCTTAGCCTGAACTGCTTTCAGCATGCAGATGTGCTCTGCTGGTTCTGCTACGCCCCGTATGAGCAGTTAATTTGGCTTACATATAGTGCAGAATAGGTATTCTATAGATGACACTACTCAGCCCCCTCGCATCCGAGCAAATCAAGGTCACTCCTTCTCAGTTCAGAACCTAGAGCTGGAGCCCATTACAGATGCTGCACAAGTCCCTTTTGCAGTGCATGTCACTGGAAAGCAAGGGTGAGATTGCCCCATTGGTAGTGACCTCTTGCCTCATTGATGTCTACTGCTGGATCATGCTGACAGCGACTCAGCTTGCGTAAGCATTGAAAGCATTTCAAGTGATGACTCCAACCCAGACAGCTTTCCCAAGGAGTATCAGCAGGCGTTTGTCTACAAACTTGCTGTAGCTCCTCCGCAAAGCAAAGCAGATCGGCCCTCTAACGGAAGCTTGCTCCCCAAGAGTACAGCACAGAACAGACGGACTGCCTTTGATGCAGATGGGAGGCAATTCAGGAGTCAGGAGAACTTCGCCGTATGAATCGCACACATATACACTTTGCTTCAGAGCAAAGGCACATGCGCACAAACACATGGGCCGTTCTGATGCTGAAGCTGGACCTAGCAAAAGCCCTCTCAGACGGCTACCAGTTTTGGCGCTCATCCAATGGAGTTGTTCTTGCTGAGGGCCCAATCCCCCTCAAGCTGCTCAGCCCTGTGACTGGAGAGCAGCTGTTGTGACTTTAGAGTGCTTGCTGCAGGCAGGCATCAGTCATGAGCAATGCTTGAGACCTTCAAAAAGCAGTGTTTCAAATGGAACAAGAACTGAAACATGTTTGCTCTTCCAAGTTTGAAGCAGTCAGAAGCAGTTGTGCTATATCAGTGATCACACTGCTCATGTATAAACAACATGGCTAAAACATTGGTAATTCAGGTCACACTTCTCAAGATGATGCAATTTCCTAACTCATGGTTAGCCATCTTGACACATGAGACATCCTTGCAAGCTCTTGAACGCAACTTCTTGACAGACTCTACGAAGCTTACAGTACTGCAGTCCACTCATCAGTGCATTGATCTGCACTTCACCTATGACTTGCAACCGAGTGGACAAGTCAGGTACAAGCCACTTCGTCGTTCTTGTCCAACCACAAGGATACAACTGCTGGCAGGGCTGGTCACTTAGGTGAATGCAAAGCACTCTTGATGCTGTTCTTGGATCCAGAGCTATCCACGACGTTGTCAACTCTAGGCAGGAAATTGTTCTTCTTGACATGTAGCATCACATTTCTCAGTCCGTACTGCTGAAACGCCTCGTATGCAGCTCTGAAACCTTCCCCATAGACCTTGTCAGTGTTGGTGCGTGTCTGGTTCCCATAGTAGCTCGAGAGCTTCTCAAACCACATGACCTGCATCATTGCCGATGTCAGCTAAATTGCAGAGTGTCGTGCACTATGAGCTTTCAAACAGTCTCATGGCCTTACAACTGCTTAATGTTCTGCAGTCACTCAAACTTGTCTTCTGAATTACCTCATACGTTGACTTACTTCATGAGCTTGGTGAAAAGCAGTAACATGCAAACGGCTGAAGCAAATCATGTTTGGCAAAAGTCTTGCACAGACATGCAGCACTGTTTGTCATGTCAAGACGCACCTGCTGGTTGACATCATTTGGCAAGACCCACAAAGATTCCCTGGTCCTTGAGTTGTGGTAGAATTTCTTGCCCTCAGCATTGACATGCTCCCTCCATTCTGACATCAAGTTCTGCAGTGCTGCCACCTGCTTTGAGGCAAGATCAGAACATTGAGTGCTTTCATTGAGCCCAATAATAAAGACAATTTTTGGTAGGTTCCTACTAGGTGTGTCTAAACCTAGTTCTGTGTGCCGACATCTACCATCATTAGAAACCCATTTGCACCCAAGGGGTTCAGTGAGCCTATACAGAAATTAAGGTGATTGTTGCACTTACGCTGTTTGCAATGTTTTTGAATCACATTACATGACATGTGCAGATTTAAGTGTAGGTCGCAATCCTTACCGGTGCAGAGGGCATGGCAGGGATCTTTGCTGCGCTTAAAATGCCACTTGTTACGCTCTGGTCTAAGTAAACTTTGAATCCGTCCGGCGCCACCACCTCCTGCCACCGATTCTGCAGCAATCACCTCTTGTATGTGCCATGCTTGTTGAGCATGTCATCCGGCTTGCTATCTAGTTTGCCCCCTGAATGTCTGAAACATTTACTGACGGTCTATCACTCGCCGCCTACCACAATCAGTCAGTCAAACTAAACAGCTAGCCTGTAAGTCAGTCAGTCAGTCAATCATTCATGGTCTCTGTGCGGAAAGAAAAATGAAGCACAGCCTTGCATTGGGAAGGCAAGGGTGGCAGATCAAGCAAGACAGGGCAATTGAGCCTACGTGTGCAGGTAGTCTTCTCACCCAGCGTCAGCTCATTATTTTGGATAAAACCAAGTTTCACAGCCATTGTGATCAATCTCAGCATTACATGCAAATACATGTCCAACATGGACATGTCAACAAATATGGTCTGGATTGTACACATCCAAACCACATGAGTATGGTGACAATGTGGCGCAACAGATCTCCACTCACTGGGTCATGCCAGGTTGTCTGACGTGTGACTGGAACGAGAAAGTATTTGCGCCCATCAGCATTAACACGCTGTGCCCAAGTGCGATTGTCCACAGCCTTGCTTTTGGGAAGAGGAACATTGCCTTGGGTTGTGGCAGCAGCAACAGGAGACGCCTGCAAGCAAGCATACAACCGCTCTCAGATCTTGGGACTTGGCAACATGCTGATTCTGCAGCTTTGTCATGTCTGCCATGTAAATTGCCCAAAAATGCTTTTGAGCTGTTACCTACACAGAGTGACATCACACATATTACACAGCTTCAGGAAGCGTCATAACACCAGTTGCCTGACATCTGACATGCAATACAACTGGCATGCATGACGCAGCACTTGCCATTGCAGACATGAGCAGGAAAATCTCATGCAACCAAGCACCTGTGCTTCCAGCCACATGAAGCCCAACAGCTCTGCTATGCCCTCACCAACAGCTGACAATTCATCACCCTCAGCGTGACCACAGTTGATGTTGTTCTCGGCAACCCAGGCATGCATGACCTCATGAGCCAGGATTGCACCAGTCAACAACCATGGCAGCCCATACATCACCAGTATACCCTTCACCTGCACGATGTCACCAAACCATTGACAGACTGTCTTTGAGGGATGTGTACACACCTGATGTAAGCTGGTGCAAGCATTGCATACAGGAGAGGTTGTGTGGTGAAGGCTGAAGGGTCATGCTGGCATTGCTGGGAGTGTGATGTCCGTTGTTGGAGCCCACTCTGCACCAGCCACATCTACGTGTACTGAGCAAAGAGCCAGTCACCTCATATTCAACTTGGGACAAATCAGCAGGCCGCAGAGTGGCATTCAGGGATGGTTGCCTATACACTGAGGAGAGACCAGGCTGGCTGTGAACAACATGCTTCACATGGCCATGTCCCCTCAGGAGGCACAGCCCCAAAGTGTGGAAAACGGGTGCCTGCTTGTCAGCCTCTCTGCACGGCTTGCGCTCCTGGTCAAGCGTATCACCATCCACCAACATCATAGGAGGACGCTCTCGCAATGCCAAGCCCATCTTGGCAAAGAAGCCCAGAACCTGCAATGCATCAGGTGCTTTGGGATAACAATCATACGTGCGTCTCTGATGCAGACTTTCTGCATTGTTGCAGAGCAGTCGCCAAATGCACAGCTGAGCCGTCAAAGGATCACATGTCAATCACATGTTGCGACTCCTATACCAATCAGAGGTTGTTGCAGCTTGTTGCGCAAAGGCTCTTGTCTTTGCAGTCTTAAGTATATCAGGTTGTGCGTTGAAGTCCACAAGAAGGCAGAAGTAGTATGATGGATAAGCACACTGTCAGCAAGCAACATGGGTGAACCATTGCAAGGCAGCATGACCCACATTGTCAGACAAAGGCTGGGCTTCTGACATGATGTGCACAGCAGTGCATGAACAGTCATTGCATAATACTCACGTTATCATACAAAGGCTGGGCTTCTGATGTGCTGCGCACAGCAGTGCATGAGCAATCATTGCATAACATCCTTCTGCCCAGTGACAGTGCCAGCCACTGCTGCTTGTCAGGCTTCAGCCTGTTGCATGAGCAGCAGCGCATGGTGCCATCACTAGAATGCTTCTTGCAGTACTTCTGCTTCCAGAATGAGCTCACACAGTATTCCAAGTGTCCATCTGCCTACACATGCACTTTCAAGCTTGGTGTCACTTCAAGCTAAGGACATGCACCACATCTTTATCAACTATTGATGATCAAGTGAAAGGCACAGAGTGAAAGGCACAGTGGGCAAGGCACAGGGTGGAAGGCACAGGGCAAAAGGCACAGGGTGAAAGGCATAGGGTCCAGCAGCAGCAAGAGTAAAGCAAAAGCACCTACCAGCTGAGGCACCAGCTCGCTGCAGACATCACACCGAGGGTCAAAGTTTTTCCTGTGACAAGTCCGATGGTATGGCTGTTTGTCATCCCCATGAGTCTGGTACTTGCTGTCACCAATGGGCAGATGGCAGTCGGTGCACAAAAAGCACTCATAATGCAAGCTCTTGCCGCCCACAATGGTATACTTGCCGCTGAACAGCTTGTTGCAAGCTGAGCAGCGAGCCCCAAACTTCTCCTTGTAGCAGTCGGGGTGGTAGTGGGCCTGCTTTGCATCATCACTGCTGTACTTGCCATCAATCACATTGTGGCATCCAGTGCATTTGAAACAAAGCCGGTGCATTGGCTTTCCCTCTAGCGTGATGTCGGTGTCCACCTTGTTGCAGACAACACACCAAGCGCCAATCTTCTCCTTATAGCAGCGAGGGTGATAGTGGGATTGAGTCTGCTCATCAGTTTGGTAACTGCCTTCAATGGCTTGGCAGCAGTCATTGCACTTGAAGCAGTCAAAGTGCAGGCTTTCCTTGCCCACAACGGCATACTTGCCACTGAGCAGCTTGTGACAAGCTGAGCAACGAGCACCAAACTTCTCCTTGTAGCAGTCTGGGTGATAGTGCGTCTGAAGCTCCTCATGCATGGTGAACTTGCCACTGATCACCGCATTGCAGGACGAGCACTTGAAGCACTTCCCATGCATAGGCCTGCCCTTGACAGTAATGTCAGTCTCCACCTTGTTGCAGACAACACACCTAGGGGCAAACTTCTCCTTGTAGCAGTGCGGGTGATAGTGCGTCTGCTTCCCTGCCTCTGTGCGATAGCTGCTATCAATAACATTGTTGCATGCTGTGCATCTGAGGCACTGCCGGTGCATAGGTTTGCCCTCCACACTGATGTCAGTGTCCACCTTGTTGCAGACTACGCACCGCGCACCAAACTCCTCCTTGTAGCAAGCAGGGTGGTATGGCAGGTTGTTCTCCTGGGCCTGTGACAAACGAACCCTCCAAGACAGCTGAGCAAGCTGCACATCTCCAGCAATCCTTATGCCAGCGACTACCAAGGGCGGTGAGCGTTCGCCCAGAGACCGCTGCTTTGCTGCATCCCTTGCAAACAGCCTCATTGTTGGACTGCACTCCTGTAGCAGCAGCTGCAGCCAGGGGAGGCTGACTTGGGCCAAGAGCCACTGCAAGGCTAGCAGCAGCAAAGGCTTGCTTGCCCTCTGGTGCAGCAGCTGAGACAACAGCAGCTGTGGGCCAATCAGTGCTAGTGGCAGTTGCCAGATTTGATGGCTTGGCTGCTGCTACTGAGTTGGAGCCAGTAGCTGGCGTCTTGGTCTGCGGCAATGGTGCTGCATGGCTTGCGTGCAAGCTCAGAGCTAGAGCTGGTGATGATGCACTGACGGCGTGCACAAGCTGGGGCAAGCCATGGTGGCCATTCAGGCATACTGATGCACGCTCCAGTGGCCCATGGGTGTTCATTCCTTGGGCCGAGGCGCCCACAGCTGCCACTGACTGCAGGGGGCTTGCTTGCGCTGCAAGGGGCCTTGAACTAGACTGGGCAGAGTTCTGCTGCAGCAGCTGCCCATTGCTAGCTGTTGCTGCATTTGCTGCAAGTGATGGTTTGGCCGCCCTGGAGACCTGAGGCTGTTGCTGCTGTGTTGAGCTGAGAGCAGCAGGTTGCTTGCTGACACCACCAATGCTGTTGGTTGGCACTGCTGACTGAACTGATCGTTGTGGCATCCGAGGAGAACCGTGTCCAGCTTGAATCAGCTCGCCACAGTTGCCTGCAGCTGTAGCCTTGGCAGCAGCCATATCAGCAGCAGCGCTAGCACTGTTCACATGTGGTTGGGACACGTGATCCCTGTCTGCAATGTGTGTGCTGACAGCTGTCTTGGCTGCCTTTGGCTGATCTAGGGCAGCCCTTCTGAGGGGCACCACCTTGCTGGGCTCTGGCAATGCCGCACTCCCAGCAGCAGTGCTGCTGTGTGCAGATGCTGCTGTTGCAATCTGCTGTAACTGCCCTCGGGTGACTGTGCGACTGCTTGCTGAGACATCATGTGCTGCTGCTCTGGAAGAGGTTGGAGCAGGCAGGGTAGCACTTGACGGTTGTGGCTGCTTTGCAGTGACAGAGCTCGATGGCTGAGCTGAAGTACTGGCCAGAGACCTGCCTTTGCTTCCATGTGGCAAACCTGAGGCTGCCTGCTTAGGCTGGACTAGCCCATTTTGCCAGCTTTCAGGTCCTGCAACTGCATGGGACAATCAACTTGTCAAGCAGCTTGAGATTCCAGGGGAAGACGATCTTTGCAATAAACAGTGTTGATGGCAGTTGTGATGACTTGTTGACCGGTTTTCTGCATTCAACAGAAGGGCATCCATGTGTGTTTTGTGCTGTTGCTAGGCATTTCTAAGGAAAGCACTCAAGCAGCAATACTTGCTGTAAGCTAGAATTGTGTTTGACAATGAGGAATGTAGCATTTGCATATTGAGCGTATGAACTCCATCTCCTCAAAGCTATTGCAAGCTGCTCCTGGATTTCAGAGTTCTTCTAGCCTTTGCTGGCTACCTGCTGGTGAGTACTTGCAACATATGTTTCATGTGGGCCCAAAACAAAAGCAGTGCTGTCAGACGTCCAACATCTGTCCAGGGCATGTGATGTGATGTGATGTGGTGTTCATCTCGTTGTGTGCATGCAGTATACACATTCGTGCAGTTTATCATCACCATCACAACAAGCATTCTAGCTGTTCTACCTGGTTTGATGGTCTGGACCTTGACTGCGTTACTGGCACTACTGCCAGATGTGGCAAGGCCGTCAGCCACCAAATGGCTCAATTGCCTGGCGTCTGCTGCTCTGACATATGTGTCATCGTCAAAGTACCACTCAAACGCACTGGCTTTCAGAGCATCCCGTATCTCTCCGACCGTGACATTATCAGAAACTGACAGGAGCTTAGCAGGAGCACCGTCAAGCTCGATGTAAATCTTCATATGCGCTGAGTTACAAAAATAAACTGGCCGCAGTCTTTCGCAAGCTGGAGGTTTGTCTGACGGTCAAGTTGTCCATAGCTAGTTGGACAAGATGCTTTCGAGGTGGTCATCTGTAAACAAAGTGGTAAGCTGCCGGAGCCAGGGACAAGGGCACCGGCAGAGTTTCTCTCACGGCTGTCATACTCTACACACCATACAATGCTGACCCGACGAGGCTGCAGCAAGGGAAAACACGCTCAAGTCAAACAATTGTACGGAGGTCTGGACTCCTCGGATCATGAATTCGCACAATTGCTCACAAACTTTCATCTCCCCACATGGGTTGCTAGTAGGCTAAAGCTGTCTGTCAAAAATGCAGCTCACGCAAAAGGGCCGGCTAAGCAACTATCTTTGTCTTGAGCATGTTGTACTTGACGCCGACTCCATTTCATGATCCGCAGCACTATGTTGCACAGACTGATATCTGATTTCAAATTGTTCCAGTGCAAATTGCTTCAGTATTGGCTCTGTTCACATCTGAGTCTCAGCTCTAGAGTGAGTGCCGCATGGTGCAATCATCAGGGACATGCATGTAAACTTGCTCAACCAACAACATCACGTTCTGTGCATACACCTGCCTGTGTTGTGTCAAGAAGCCTGTGCAACAGGTGTCTGAATGAAGAAGCCCGCTGCAGATTCAGGAAGTCTGATGAACATCTTGCAAATTGTGTAATTCAACACAACTCATACAAATTGCAGTGGTGATGTGACCCGTCTGTCTGCTCTACTTTGTTGCACTCCATGGCCAGACACCTTGTCTGTTTGGTTAGGCTGTCACAAGTATGACTTCTGGTAGCTGTCATACCGAAGAGAACCTGTTTCTCAGCTGCAATGCATGAAGATACTACCATGTCTATGAAGTCTAACAGGTGTGCTGAAGTTTCTGCAGATGTAAATGTGCCTGCAGTTGCTGTGAGCTTGATGTGGCTGAAGCAGGATCCTCACAACTGGTTTACCTTGCACCAGGTGCTTTTGTTGTAAGCGACCTGCAGTTTGTACAAGCATTGCCCATCACTGTGTGGTACACCTTGAAGCCATCTGTGGTGTGTAGCCAAGTTCCATGTCAATCCAGATCAGCTTGATCAAGGGCTTCATCACCAGAATTTTCCGCAGCTTTGGCTGCAGCTAAGCTCTGCCCCATGCTAGCAGCTGCTGTCCCTGTCTTGTGCTGCACCACAACAAGACTTCAGTCAATGAAAAACACGCCTGTCATCAGTTTGACAGTCCCACACACGTGAAATTGGCTTTTATGCAAGGAAGAGTGTACCTTCTTCTTTTGTCTCTTGGCACGTCGTTTTGCCGTGCGTTCCTCCTCCTCCCTGGCCAGCTTGTCTTTCTTTTCCTGCAGTCATCACAGCTGCTGACAACCAGGTCTCATCTGCAACATTGCCACAGGTTCCTTTACCCAGCAGACGCATATCACGTTCAAGTTGCTAGCAAACATCATCAAACATCATCTGAACTGGCAGATTACCTGGTATTCTCGTTCTGCTGCATCTGCAACTGCTTCTTCTTCTATTCTTTGTTGCCGCATGACCTCACGCCGCCTTGCCTGCCACAAACTGGGTGAGTTACAGTTTCAGAGAATGTTGTCATGTGCAGAATCGTGCTTGTATTGACACGATTGCAGATGTGCAAACAGGGGAACGTGCTCTAGCTTTTGATACCAGTATTGCAAGATGTCCGGGCATCACAGTTGATACATGCTCTAGCTTTGGATGCCAGTATTGCAAGATGGCTGGGCATCACATTTGATACACGCAAAAAAAGGCAGTAAAAGGCAGCATTTACACAGGCAAGCCTGGCCTGGCAAGATACCCACCTGCCGGTACATGTGAAATTCGCCACTGCCAGCTCCAGCATTGCTTCCTGCCACATTCATGATGCGAGTAGGGATTTTCTCCGTGATGAACTTGAGTTTCTCCTCCAGCACTTCAGCCTGCAATGTTTTTGAAGGGCCTGACAGGCTGATGCTGCTGACATTGCAAGTTGGGTGCACGGTGAATGGAAATAGTGCAGCTGGCCAAGCAAGCCTTACATCTTTAATGCGCTGTTCATACTCCTCTTGTGTAAGCTCCTGAGCTCCTCGGACTGCAACTATAGCACCCCTGCTCTCTTCTTTACCAGAGCTGCTGGCATGAGGCACCAGTGCCATGTGCTGTGCGGCACTTTGTGCCCAAGGCGCACTGAAGCTGAGTTGGTAGCCGCTTAGGCTCCTGGTTCTCAGGTCTTACTGCAGCTGTGAGGGCTCAGACAATCAATTATGGCTTTGCCACCATCTGCAAAGCTTCTTAAAGACTCTCTGCTGTATCTGGTCCCAGGTTAAGCGCTGCAGCTGACGCACCCAAAGCAGCAAGCTCTGTACGGCCAGTAATAGTTAGCAGTAGTCGACACTCTGGCGGCACATACAATACTGCTCTTGACCACTGTATCTGACGGAATGGATATGATCTTCGTGCCTTTGAACCGGCAGATGTTCTCGACAAGTCCATTTCCTCACGGAATAGAAGTTCTTTCGTTTCGATTGAAAGGTTAGTTCCAGCTGGAGTGCGACAATTTGAGGCAGCGACCCTGAAAGAACGCGCCTAACAAGCTTGCTTGCTGCCGGCAAGTTGCTGCATCACCACCAGCTATCGATTTTGAAAAGCAAACTGTTGAAGTCGTTTCTGCAAACGGCTGGTGACCTTGGTGCACCTTACCAGGCCTGCTCTTTCGCACTTTCACGTCTCTCGCTCTGAAAATGGCGGAGAAAGTGATCTTGAAGGTACTCGATCCTCGCACGTCAAGATATCTAGAGCAAGTTTGGGCAGGACCTTGCTTATGTTCACTTAGGTCTGCTACACGACCGAGATCTTGTTTTTGCAGAGCTCAGACGGACAGGAATTTCAGGTTGATGAGGATGTTGCTTTTCAGTCCATTACCGTCAAGAACATGATTGAAGACACAGGCGCTGAATTCGCTGTTCCTTTGCCAAACGTTAATGGTGTAACACTGAGCAAGGTTCTTGAGTACTGCAGTAAGCATAGGTCAGGTGCTGTCTGAGTAACGACATCGCTTTGGTATGGTGGCTGGCACCGAGCATGACACTGCATGTTTGTGGTTCCCCGCAGTGACCATCAAAAACAGCTTGATAAAGCAGCAGATGATCACGCCAAAAGAGCCCTGGAAAAGACTGTTAATCAGTGGGACAAGGATTTCATCAACGTGGACCAAGCAGTGCTGTACTTTGTCACCCTGGCTGCAAACTACCTCAATATCAAAGATTTGCTGTGAGTCACCTATGCTGTCTCAAGTCTACGTGTCTGCACGTCTGTGCTTGTACTCTACCAACTGCGGTGCAGTTTGAAACGTGTTGTGCTGCAGACAATTGTGCTGCCAGACCGTAGCTGATATCATCAAGGGCAAGACACCAGAAGAGATCAGAGCGTACTTCCACATTAAGAATGACTTCACACCTGAAGAAGAGGAGGAAGTCAGGAGAGAAAACCAGTGGGCATTTGAGTAGTGTGAGCAGTTCTGAACAAGATGTATGAAAGTTGCTGTGGGTGCATATCCTGGTCAGCCATTTGCCTGTTTTCTGGCCATACTTTCTACTTGTAGTCTCAGCTTATGTTCAGTCCATGCTATACGCTCTCAAAGAGCTCACCCCATCTTCACAAGCGATTTAGGTAGATGCACAATCCCAAATTTTGTCAGATGTTGTGTGATCATCCAGCAAGCTGTGGGACATACCCATGCTATGCTGGCTAGTTTGTAGCTTGTGTCCTTTGCTTCTGCTTGCACATTTTGGCTCTTATTTCTGACAAGCAACTCCCCACTCTCGATGGTGCTCTCTGCTGCATTGCATGTCTGTTGTAAAACATGTCTTTGGCCTACATCTGCCAGCATGCAGCTTCAGGTCGAGCTAGGACGTATGACTAAGTAATATAGTTCAGCACCAATATTGCTGTATTAATACAGTATAACAGGGTGTCCCAGCAGGCTCGGCCATGTTGAGCAAATGCATTGCACCCTTGCAAGGGTAGAGTACAAGTTGTAGCCTGTGTTCTGGCATGTCTAGTTGCAGTGCAGTCGCTGGGAACCGTGTTTCACACCCAAGCAGCGCACAAGCAGCGCAGTATCCAAGAATGACCAATCCATTTAGCAGGTACAGCAGCAGGCCCGGCATGGCATTGGCATGTTGATGACATGCATTTGCACCCTGTGCTCCTGATAGCCTTGCAGCTACAAGACCCTGATTTTGCAAGTCTGATTACAAGACCGTGAAGGAGTCTACAATTGCCTTAAGCTTGTCTCGATCTACTGCATAGTTCTGCAGATCACAAAGTGTGTCAGTAAGCATACTTGGCTGTTTGTCATCCTTGTCCTGCTGTACACTCGACCACGGCAGAATCTATCAGCTCACCTTGGTTGGCGACTTGACAAAGAGAGCAAACACTTTGCCACTCTTGAGCGTGATTGACGCCAGATAGTGCAGATCCTGCGTTATCAGCAGCATCAGTGACTAGCTGGTGATTTGCCTGCTGCAAGATATGGCTGCACCTGACAATAAGGCCAGCAAGAAGTAGGCCTCAGCACAATGGCGAGTACTTTGCATTATGCATACTCACTGCTCCAGTGACTTCATAGTCATAAAACAGCTCGCCATCTTTCTCATGCTGGCTGTTTTTCTTGTCAGTTGCACCCACCAGAGCATCCTGAAGAGCACCAGAAGCAGAAAATGAAAAAGACTTGTGTTTCTAACTACCTTGTTTCCTTGATAGATTGGATCTCAGATACATTTTCCCAAGAATGCACTGGTTTGCAGAGCTTGGTGAAATGCCTGGATCATAGAGATATTGTGTCAGATACAGTTAGCAACATGACTGTAAATGCAGCCTTCGAGATGCACTTCAATGCATTTCAGTGCATCGCGCAGCCTTACATACTGTACTACCTTGTTTCTACAGCTGTGACCTGCTGCATGCAATGACCCAAACTGTTGTGATATTCAACTCTTTCAGGCGCGCCTTGCATTTATAATGCATTTGTCGACGTATCTTATGGACAAGCTGATGCAGCAGACGTTGTGGGAACAGCACCTGAAGATCATAGTCAGCTCCTGCAAAGCCTTGCAGGGTTGCTTCCACATCTCCAAGTTTGTTGAATTTCTTGTCCTCTCCAGCTCGGCCAAATGTCACAACAAATGCGCCTTGCGCTGCATGCGACGCAAATCATGTCAAATTTGTGCATTTTCCCATTAGCAGGGCATTGCTTTTCTGAAGCCTTCAGGCAGATTGATCATGCACAGTTTTTGACGTAGCAACATGACAGCGGCCTACTTTTGCCAATCTTTGGATTGATCACCCTTGAGTCTATGCCTTGCATGCCCTTTTCTGTCTGTGAATGCACAATGAGATTTGTCAAGATTTGCAGTAGTAGCAGTAAAGTGGCTGCTTGCTTGCATAGCAGAGGCGTACAAATGTGCAAAACTGACCTTGTTGACGACATCATTCTTCCAACTGGCAGGATACTCAAAAGTGTACCTGTATGCATTGACATGTTTTGAGCAGTGGTTGGCATCATATGTTGCAGGGCTTGCTGCAATTCAGAAGACATGGCTGAGCCAAGGACAAGCATACTTGGCACGACACTCATAAACAGCTGAGTGGGCAAGAAGCATAGCACAAGCAGAAGGGTACTTACTTTGCACCTTCCTTGGCGTTCCCTCCGTAACCCCCATAACTAGTGGGTGGAGAGGCCTTTCCAAACAGTGTTTTCGTCTCTGTGTAAAGTCACATTAGTTGCAGTGAGAGAGTGGTGCATGCCAGGGCTCATGCACAATAAAAGCTCACCACCCTCAGCTTCCGCCTGGTTCATTCCAAAGCCGTGGCAACTGCGGCAAGAGATAGCAATGTTTCGCGTCTGTCCAAAGCTCTTGGTGCCTCGCTTGCGGAGCAAGTGCAAGCATGCTTCACGCAAGTCCTTCGCACAGGCTGTTGTGAGCTGCTGAAGGGTCGGATGTTAGCAACTTGGTGTCTTCCCAAGCCGGAAAGTTGCAGACTCGTTATGAAGGCCATTGTGCAGCAAGGACAAATTGCACTGATCAACAGATACATGCATGTACAGGTCATATCTTGCACGGAGTGCGAACCGGTACAGGCGATTGCACGGCAGTCGTGGTCATCATTGCTACATGACAGGCAGTGTCCGTACATGTAATCAAGCAGTAGGTTAGTGTGTCCCAGTGTTGTATGGGACTGCATGAACAATGCATGCGATGTATTTGATCATATACTCTAGCGCAAGTCCTGCATTGCAGGGCCTAAGACAATTCTGATTGTTGTACATCATCATGCGCCGCCATCTTACAGTGTGACATTGGTGTATCTTACCAGGTATGTCTCTCATCAGACCACGTGCGACCACACAGGCACCTGGTGCACATGCCAAGCTGTAATTAAGTTCCAGACTTATGGCCAAAGGGATCAAGGCTACTTGCATGCGCTGCACCGCTTTGATGTTGCTCTATGACTGTGGAGAACAAACTGGGCAGGGGGTGATGTATTCCATGAGGGGTGTGCAAGTCTGCAATGCCAGACACCGAATAGCTGCCCCATTCAAGCACACCCACCTGAGTCCCGCAACTGCACACACATCCATTGACACTCAGCTGTTGCCAAGCATTGGCCGGTCTATGGCAATTTGAGAGTGCGCATGTATGAATGTCCACTCAGTGCCACAGAACACTCAGCTTCAGAGCACCACAGCACATGATGAGATACAAGCTCAGCAGTGCAGCTCCCAAACACTTGAATACGTCTGTAAGCCGTGGGACCAGAACTGTCACATGCACATTGCATGCACAATACTTCTCAGGTCTGCAGCAGGGAGTCAAGCCTCTGCAATGCATGCTGCAGCATAGCCTACTTTGGGCACACAATACTGCTTCCGGTGCCGCCACTTGCTGACGAGATGCTGCCCCCCATCCACCGCTGGGGCTTGACAAGAATGCATTGTTGTGCTTGATGCGATACACCATCCACATCTCCATGTTGGCTGTTGATGACACGGTCTGCTGTCACTAGCAATCTGCGGCACTGCTTGCACACCCAGTCGCCACTCTGCATGCACACACTTGCACATACAGTGATTTACAGCTTGGGAGGTGGAGTCAAATGTTATTTGTTAGATAACATGACTTTTGAAAGCACAGATGAATGTGATGTCCAGCATAATCAAGCTGGTGAGAACTCTGCTCAGAAAAGAGCATGATGTCCACTTGCTGATAGTTTGGGCAAAGTAGTGAAAGAGTGCTGTCCTCTGATGATGCTGTAGACAGGTCAGTCAAAAAGGGATTAAAAGACAACACTTGTGTCTGCAAATTGTGTGGGTGCTTGAAAGCGATCAAAGACTTCTCTTCACAGTGTAAGCAAGTATTGAGGGCCTACTGCACTGTTTTTGATCTGTGCTAGCACACTGTTTTTGATCTGTGCTAGCACAGCTCTGACATGTTGCCAGAGCAGCAGCAGCTAATGATGACTGAATGCGATTTCACAAGCAACCTTACCAAGCCTAATCAGCCAGATGCGAAGAATGTCATGAGCTGCAGTCAGGAAGTAAAGTGACGTGTCTGTATCACAGGATAGCGCAGATTAAACGCTACACACACACTACCTTGAATTGCTTTGGCAGCGGCCGTGTGTTGAGGGTAGCCAGCTGGCGCTGTTGAGCTAGCAGCATGGCTCTGTAGGGCTCATAGTCAGGGTCAAGCTTGTGACCCATAGCTGCAA
>JAABUO010002392.1_pt1 | contig 22947 bp, 16 predicted proteins | sample 5559291 | NCBI WGS metagenome assembly JAABUO01 (sample SAMN10711878, study PRJNA513372) | rock metagenome | isolation source: Antarctica rocks | place: Antarctica: Victoria Land, Finger Mt sud
GAAGAAAGTCAATCTCGTAAAGGATCTGGGGGAAGAAGTCAGGATCGAAGTTCATCCCGGTGAAATGCTACAGGTGTTCTCGAATCTTTTGGGGAACGCCCTGGATGCCCTTCCTGACAAAGGAACGCTGCACCTGAGATTTCGCAAGCGCGACGACCAGGTGCACGCTACGATTGCGGATAACGGCAGTGGAATACCACAAGAGATATTCTCTAAAGTTTTCGATCCGTTCTTCACAACCAAAAAAGAAAAGGGAACTGGTCTCGGCCTGCCCATCTCGAAATCGATCATTGAAGGGCACAAGGGCAGAATCAAACTTCGCAGCTGTACACGCCCCGACAGAAGCGGGACAGCATTTTGCATCTCTTTGCCCTTGAATCGAAGCTTTGCCTCTAACCGAAGCGGTTCGGAAGAAGCTAAACCTGTAAACTCGTCGACGACCGCTCCAGAATCCTCATGACCAATACCGGCCAAAAGCATGAGCAGAGTTGTCTGTGGGGATAACGGCATCCCTTTAAAATGCCTCGAACCGATTCATCCTCTTTTTCGTTTGGGCCATGCAAGGTGCAGTTCACGCGCTCGCCTGGGAATACTCGCTGGCGTGCCTGTAGGGGACAGCTCAAGAAAGGGAAATTTACGTACGTTTAGGCGGCTGGAGACCCTGACCCGTCGCATACAGTGCCTGCCGTTAGTCGGACATTGAATTCAGGACGACTTCTGAGACACTTTTCGAGGTGAAAGAAGGCAGTTTGAGGACCTTTCTGACAAGTGTCAGAAAGGGTTGTTTTCGCGATGAACATTGACCGAACGGGATGCAAGTGCTGCGGCCTCAACACGTCCGCATCGTTAGCGTACGTAAATCTTCTTTTCTTGAGGTGACCCCAATTGACACGCTTGCCGCTTCCACCATCAACGTCCGGCTATCGGCGATCCGCAAGCTGGTCGGCGAAGCCCGGCGTCTCGGCCTGGTCGGGGTCGAAGAGGCTGCGAACCTGTCCGACATCCCCAATATCCGGCAGCAGGGGACTCGGCTGGGGAACTGGCTCACGCGCGAGCAGGCGAAGGAGCTTTTGGGGGTTCCCGACCGCTCCTCTCTCAAGGGCAAACGCGATTACGTGATCGTGGCTCTCCTGGTCGGCTGCGCGCTGCGCCGGACGGAGCTGGCCGAGCTTGAAGTCTCAACCATCCAACTGCGCGAGAACCGCTGGGTGCTGGCCGACCTCGAAGGCAAGGGAAGACGCATCCGGACGGTCGGCGTCCCCGTCTGGGTCAAGCAGGGCATCAACGCCTGGATGACCGCCGCGAAGATCGAAGAGGGAAGACTCCTGCGGAGCATCAGGAAGGGCGGCAAGGTAGGCGCGAGTCTGAGTGACTGGGCAGTTTGGTCGGTGGTTGAGCAATCCGCGAAACAGATCGGCATCGAGCACTTCGGGGCCCACGACCTCCGCCGCACCTGCGCTAAACTCTGCCGGAAAAGCGGTGGGGATCTCGAACAGATCAAGTTCCTGCTGGGACACTCCTCGATCCAGACCACAGAGCGTTATCTTGGGTCTGAGCAGGAGATCGCCATCGCAGTCAACGATAGTTTGGGGCTCTGAAAGGCGTGCGCATGAAAAAGGGTGTCCAGAGGGTCCTGCACTGCCCTTGTGGGCAGCCGAAGATCCTGGCTCAGGGACTCTGTGCGACCTGCTACACCCTGAAGCGACAGGATGAAGAGTACTTCGGCGGTCTACGGGAAGCGGTTCTCGAGCGCGACGGCCACTGCTGCTGCGTTTGCGGAGCGTCGGGCCGGGACAAGCGTTCGATCGCCGTGCATCATCGCGTGCCCGGCAAATCGCTTTTCCCTCTGATGATCTCGCTCTGCCCGGGCTGCCATGCCAGGGTGCATCGAACCAGGATGGTCCTGACAGAGCTGCCGCCCTTGCTGCTGCAGCTATGGCGAGAACAGCACCCCGACGGTCAGGAGCAAACAGTTCTGAACTTCCGAGCGCGGAGGCCAATTGCAGCAGCGGTGCCGCTGACCTTTGGCGATGAGGAGCTGGTCTGAAAAGCAGGGAATTGCGCCTTCCAGGAGGAATGCATGAACATACCTGATCTGGTCGATGTCGTGAATGAGAATGCTGTGCTCATCACGCGGCTGATCGCGGAAGAAATTCTGCTGGTCGATACCGAGCAACGGATGAGTACCGATAACGCCCTCTATGCCCTAGCCATGTCCTACCGTGCCGCCATCCTCGACTTGGAAGCCAAGGCCGCCAGAGGCCCGGTTCAGTAAGGGTTCGTCATTGCGAACCAGAGGTTCACCCGCTTTCGGGGGCAGAGCGGCTGACGACTATATAACTGTCGCTCTGCGTGGAGGGACGCACGATACCTACAGTTGCCGTTCACTATTTCGAAGGCGATTTAACCACGTTGTTCAGTGAAGAAGTCAATGCGTGCTGGCGAGTGGTCATTCGATTCAATTCTGCCTTGGATCTGCGACTAATTGGCCACTGCTAATCGTGCATGTCTCCTGTCGAGTAGTAAAGATTGAGGTAATGACCGCCGATTGTGATTGCATCCGCGCCATTGGCACGGAGAATTGACCTGTGCTTGCGCAGCAGTTCAAACGTGGGCGTATGCCCCGCGACCATGGGCACCTGAACGTCAGTCGAGCCGGCAGCCAGAACGACTGTTCTTGATTCATTCCCAAAGTGAACCGTTAGGGATGCAGCCGAGGTGAGGTCTGCCGTCACGTAAACGACGTCCTTAATCGGGCCGTAGAACTTAGTTAGCGGAGTGCTGCTGCGATGCACATCCTCAACAGTCCGGTAGGCCCAATAGATAGAATCGCGCATGATTCTGGGGCGCTCGCCCGTCTTGTACCACTGAATGAAGTAGGCGAGCAGGTCGGTCGCGCCCACATGGGTATGGAAGTAGTGCTGCGTGTCCGGTGGTGCTGCACTCGCGCCGAGGTCATTCGCTCCAGGGTGTGCAGCGGGGTCGCCGATAGGAGCGACGTAAGTTCCCTCGACGAAGTCATTCCAGGTGATGATCTCAACCATCTCCGGATGCGAGGTTTGGATCGAATCGATCCACATCGCACGCATGCCCTGATAGCCACTGTATTCGTAGTAGCGACCGGCGTTCGCACCCCAGAACTGTAGGCAGATTGGAGCCATGTAGAGCTTGCGTTGGGCATGCAGGACGGAGGCGTAGGCATCCGAGGAAGGAATTTGGTCCGGTGGGTGGCCGAGTCCGGGGACGCCCGCGATGCCCCAATAGAACGCTCCGTCGATGTTGTCCTTGTAGGCAGCCAGGCCAGTGTCTATGTCGGGCGTGCCGGGGAGTTCGCCACCCCAGAAGAACGCCGGCACGAGAAACAATGGCAGCGCTTTGCTCGACGAAATGCCGCCCGCATAAGCGATGTCCGCTGCGGCAGAATACCTGGATGGGTTAGCCCCGGTCTCAAGATCGTGGCGAATCTGCCGCCAGAATTGCGGCCCTTCCTTTGTTCCCGCAAAGGTGGTCAGAAGAAACTTGCCGTCGCGTTTTGCGTAAACGGAGGCGTAGCGCGGATTGTTGGCGAAGCGGCGGACCATGTCCTCCACATCTTCGGCTCGGTTGGAGCAGCACATATCGGCGGAGAATGTCAGCTGAAAATGGCTGTGCAGGCGGTAAGCCGCTTCAAACATCGCTGCGGCGCGGGGAATGTAACGCGGCTCCTTGGTCCAGCCGCCTGCGTTCAGCGCGAAGCCGTCGATGCCGATTGCCTGGGCCTGCTGGATTTCGCGTTCGTATGAAGCAATCAATTGTTCGCGCGGAGCATCGGCAGCCGGGTAGTCCTGATTGGCCAGCATGTAGTGGGCGAACACAGTTCTCTGAGCGAGAGCAGGAGAGGACGCTGAGACGAGCACCAGGCAAAATGCGGCAATGGATAGAAGCCTCCGCCAACCGGACCGGACTGCACTCGGTGAGATCACAATTACGGATCAATCTACCAGAAGTACATCGCCTCAACTTTAGGGGGCCCGGAGCGTCCGTCGATGATCTCGGTGCTCAGGACGAACTCCATATTCTTGTCTGACCAGCCGGGCGGCGCATGAGCTTTGATGCTGCCGATACCACCGTCCGGCCTGGTGAGGAATTCGCCCGCAGTGATGGTGCCGCCCTGCGCGATTCCTGTAGAGACGATGGCCAATTGCCCGGTGCTTGGGTCTACGAAGCGCGCCACGACCGCGTAATCGCGATAGTTTTCTGTCGAGACCTGGAGATGCCGGTCGATCTGCCAGCGGACTTTGGGATTTTGTGTGTCTTCGATCCAGAAATGCTTCATCTCAGGGTCATTGGCAAACCGGAAGCGTAGATCGTGAGTGACGCGCAGCGTCCATGCATTATCGAAGGTGCCCAGATAGACGGTCGGGCCGTGGCGCAGATCGGTCAGGTTGGCCGAATCGTCAAGCAGCGTGTATTGCTGGTGATAGGAGCTGAGTAGCCCGGCTATGCTGACGATTGGTTGCAGATCGTTAAGGATGAGAGCCGGAGTCTGCTCGGGAAAGCTTTGCACCTGCTCGGGCTGTTCGGCGTCTCGAAGGCGTACCGTGTCGAGTTGATTGCGCGGGAAACAGATCACCACCGGATCGGTTGAACGCAGGACGGGAGCCCAGAAGAGATCGAGCGCGCTCTGCCGGGGCCGCGTCGACCACCATGCCCCAGCCAAGAGCAGAAGTACCAACAAGGGAATGCCTACCGTGAGCCAGTACGGGCGCTTTTTCGAGTGGATGGGCGCTACGACCTCCTGAGGAGATTCACTCCGAAGGGGCTCGATTGTGGGTAGCGTCTGTTGGAACACGGGATTCGGCGAGATGCTCTCGTCGGCCGTGCTTTTCGGCCAGTCGAAGTGCGGCACGTAGGATCCGGGTTGCAAGGAGATTCGCAACTCGGTGTCGTGACCAGGCTCCTGATAGTACTGGGCGATGCGCTTGCGAATCTCGGCCGCAGTGACCCGCACGATGGGGTCTGCGGTGGTGTCGTACCGGGCATCTCTTCCAAACACTTCGATCCCGACAGTCCGCTCTTTCAACTGATCGCCGCGGCCTTCGAGTTCCTCCTGGACGATAAACTTGAGAAAGCTGGGGAAGCGTTTGCTGTTGGAGAAGTGCGGGTTCCGTTTCAGCCGGTCGAACTGCTGCCAAATCTCAGCTCGTTGCTCCTCCGTATAGAGGATCACAGTATTGGTCGGATAATTCGGCACAGAGCGTCATCATAACGCCTGGGATGTATCGCTGTCAGTCGCAGCCTAACGTCCATGCAGTGAGCTGTATCTCATTGAATCCCGTACATTTGATCGATCCTTTACGGGGGTAAATTCTCCCGGCTTACGGCAAGGCACCTTACAACTCTTGGCGAGCACTCTCTAGGATTGGCCCTTGCTAAACCCCAAAGGGGTAGTCGTGCTTCAAAAACCCCACCGGACTGTAAGCAGTACCTACTGGAGGCAATTCATGAAATTTCCCCTGAGCGACCGCGTGGCCGATCCGTTAGCGCGGTCCGCTACTCTTCTCCTTTCCGTCGCCCTGATGGGTGGCGCAGCCCTGGCACAGGTAGGCGCAGGTTCGATCAGTGGTGTCATCCAGGACCAGACGGGCGCTGTGATCCCGACCGCCACAGTCACCCTGAAGAACACGAGGAACGGGCAGGAGCGCGTCACGCAGAGCACCGGCTCGGGCGCTTACAGTTTTGCCGCAGTTCCCAGCGGGGACTACCAAGTTGTCGCTACCCGCGACGGGTTCACCCAGTCCATCCGCTCCGGCGTACACCTGAACGCGGGCGACGCGCTTGCCCTGCCGCCGCTCAAGATGGAAGTTGGCGGGACGAGCACAACGGTCTCGGTCACCGAGAATGAAGCTGGGCTTCCGCTGGACAGCGGCCAGCTGAGCTCGACCATTACGGCGCAGGATCTGGACCGGCTCTCGGTCTCGGGCCGGGATGCGACCGAACTGGAGCGCATTCTGCCCGGGTTCGCGATCCGGACTCTCGGTTCCACCAACAGCGCTCCGGATTTCTCTCAGGTGCAGATTGGCCAGCCGACTCCGTATGCCTCGAACGGAGCTCCCGTAGCTGGCATCACGCTGAAGCTGGACGGAGCCAACCTGACGGACGCGGGCAGTCTGGGTGCCAGCCTTCAGAATATCAATGACGCGTTCGTGAGCGAAGTGCAGGTCCAGACCTCGAACTTCGGCGCGGATCAGTCGAACGGCCCCGTGCTGATCAGCGGTGTCACCAAATCGGGCACGCAGCAGTACCACGGTTCGCTGTACACCTATGCACGCACGAGCCAGTTGAACTCGAACGACGCGCTGGCCAAGTACGACGGTCTGCCCCGGCCGAACGATCGTTTCGTCTATCCGGGCGGAACAATCAGCGGGCCCGTGCCCCACGTTCCTAAACTGACGTTCTTTGCCGGAGCCGAGTTCGATGCGCAGAAGAACGTGTACGCCTACGGGTCTGCAAGCAGCGCAATCGTTCAGGCACTGGTCCCGACGACGGCTCTTCGCGCCGGGGACTTCAGCCCTGCGGCACTCAAGGCTTACCTCGGGCCCAAGTATAACGACCCGAGCTACCCGCATATCTCGCCCACCCCGACCGTAGGGGACAATGGTGCGCCTCTGGTGAATGGAAACATCTCGGCGTTTATCGATAAGAACGCGCTGGCCTTAATTAACGCTGTTCTGCCGTTGCCCAATCTGCCGCTGGTCAATGGCTCCCAGACGAACGCGAACGGGTTCAATTACCAAACCGAGAACCTGGTCAACAACAATATCTTCCAGTCCGTCGGGCGGCTGGACTATGCCTTGAATCCAAAGAACTCCTTCTTCGTCCGCTACAGCTTCGAAAAGGGGGACCAGGGGCAGCCGCAGATTCCTTATTACTCGCCCCAGGGGGGCAGCATTCTGGGGTCGGTCAACACGCCCGGCGGCGGTCTGATCAACAAAATTCAGGTGCATAGCGGGTCGGCCAACTATGTGATGGTGTTCACGCCCACGCTGACGAACGAACTCTACGGTACCTTCACCTACTTCGATGAGCACTTCGTGGCCAAGACACCGCGCGCGCTGCTGAAGAGCACGGCTGGCTATGGGTACAACGGAATCTTCGATAACGGAAGCCAGCAGCTTCCACAATTGCAGACCTATGCGGAGTACGGCGGTCTGCCGCTCAGCCTGACACCTGACTTTTCGTTGGGACCGCTATTCCTCAAGAAGTTCCAGCCTAACGGCGGTGACAACCTAACCAAGTCGATTGGCAGAAACACTATCAAGGCGGGATTCTTTGTCGAGCGAGTGGTGAACAATCAATCCATCACCAACGGTGCCAGCAACGGCGCAATTCGCGACTACTACTACGGTCCGGCCGGAAGTCAGATCCATAGCTATGCAGGTAAGTATCCGAACGGCACGCCCGCCTTCGATCCAACTCCACATTTTGCCAGCGGCAACACCCTGGCGAACTTTCTGGAGGGCCAGATTCAGGATTTCCACCAGGACTCCTTCCTGCCCAGCACCGACCTGTACTTCTGGAATGTGGACGGCTACATACAGGATGCGTGGCGCACAACGTCGAACCTGGTCATTACCGCCGGGGTTCGCGTGACCCATCTCGGCGCGTGGACGGACGCCAGGGGAACCGGGCCGGCCATCTTCACTCCGGGCACCATTGGAACCGCGATCAATCAGGTCACGAACCCGTTCCCTGGGTTCCAGTGGCATCGCACGAATAAACAATTCTCCACCTCCGGCACAGGGTCTGTGGCGGCCTGGGCTGAGCCACGTGTCGGCTTTGCCTGGGATGTCTTCCGCACCGGCAAAACAGTGGTTCGCGGCGGAGTGGGCGTCTATCGCTTCCACGACGCGGAGACCGATGTGGATGGCGCCTTCCAGACCTCCTCCGGTCTGAAGATCGCCGATTTGCAGGGTTTTGGCGGTAATACGCTCGGTGGAACCAGCTCGGTCCACCAGAATCCAAACACCTACGGGGCAGCTGGGGGTACGCAGACTGCGCTTCCGATCGCCTCAGTGACGGCTCTCAATCAGAACGACAACAATGTTCCCGTTACGAACAACTACAGCCTCTCGGTCGCGCAGCAGTTCCCGCACGGCTCTGTCTTGCAGGTCTCGTATGTGGGCAACAACAGCAATTCGCTGCTGAACAACGGAACCACGCAGGCAGTCGTACTCAATAACATCAATGCAATTCCGGTGGGAACGCTCTTCACCGCGGCTGCCGCCACCAAGATCAATGCCGAGTCCCCAGGCTTCTGTAATGCAACGGGCTGCACGCCCAAGCAGGCACAGAGACTGGACGTTCTCAACAACTATCCTGGCGATCCTAACGTTCAGGTGACGCGACCCTATCCGGAGTACGGCAACATCGTCATCCCGGCCCACAACACGTACGCAAACTACAACGCCCTTCAGGTGATCTTCCTCAAGCAGACGGGTCACCTTACCTACAATCTCAACTACACGTTCTCAAAGGCGCTGGGCATCCTGGGGTCGGCGGCGGACTTCAACTTCACTGCGCCCATTGATCCATTCAACATTCAGAACAACTACGGCCCGGAGAACTTCGACCGAAGCCAGGTCCTTAACGCGTCGTATTCGTATCAGCTCGGCAGGCTTGTTCAGAACCGGCTGATCGGCGAGTTGACCAACAACTGGCTGGTGTCGGGAATTACGACGGTTGAAAGCGGCGGCAACCTGCAGACGGGAGTCAGCTTCTCTCCAAGTTTCTATCTGCAAGGTACGGTGAATACGGGGGCCAACGCTTTGACGGTCAGCAACCTGGCTGTCCTGGGGACGCCGGACGTGAACCTGCAGCCAACGGTCACGTGCAATCCGGGCGCTCACCTGAGCAAAGACCAGTACATCAACGCAGCGTGCCTGGGTGTTCCGGCGACCGGCACGAATGGCCGGGCGATCCTTCCCTACCTGCATGGACCGGCGTTCTTCAACTCCGACCTGACGCTCGAAAAGGGTTTCTCGCTCGGTGGCGAACACAGGCTGCGCTTCCGCTATGCGGCGTTCAACTTCCTCAACCATCCTTTGCACAGCTTCGGCACCGGATACGCGAGCCAGGGGACGTTGAACCTGTCCGACACCTCCAGCACCGGATCGTACGCGTCGGCGGCTTACAGGCCGAGCTCAGGCTTTGGCTTTGCCCCGCTGACCGTTGGCCGGCGTTTGTCGGAGGTTTCGCTCAAGTTCGACTTCTAACCTCCTGCACCGCTCCCAAAACGCCGCCGCGATGTTGCCATCCCGGCGGCGTTTCTGCATCTCAGGCAATCTTTGTACGTCGCAGGAGAACGAATGTTTTCAAGATTGTTGACTATCTCTACACTGTTCGCTGTTTTGGCAGGCACGGCGCTCCCGCAAGCTCCGGCTCCCGTCGCCAGCCAGCCCATTCTCGAGTTCGCCCGCGTGACCGCCGCCACTCCTCTCCCCAACGGTCTGGAACTTCGAGACGGTGCGCTCTTGCTGCGGATTACGGCCCTCCGAGAGGATGTGATTCGCATTCGCGGATCACGTACGGGCGTGCTGCCGGAAGACGCCTCGTGGGCCGTGCTGCCGCAGGCCAGGCGGGCTTCAGCGCCCGTGACGCAACAGAGCGATGCCCGCATGGCTGGCTTTAAAACCTCTGCGCTGCAAGTTGCAATCGACCGTGCTACGGGGCTGCTGACCATTTCGGATTCTGCCGGGCACATCCTGCAACAGGATGCCGAGCCCATCCGGTTTCAGGGCACGCGCTTCCGGCTGGCCAAGACGATGCCTGCGGATGAGCATTACTTCGGGCTCGGCGATAAAACGGGAGCGTTCGATCACCGCGATGCGGCGTTCCGCATGTGGAATACCGATGCGTATGCATGGCAGGAATCAACCGACCCGCTTTACAAAGACATTCCGTTTTATCTGACCTATCGTGCCGGAACATCGCTGGGAGTTCTGCTGGACAACACGTGGCCGTGCTCGTTTGATTTCGGCCGGACTCTGACCGATGAGTTCGAATACAGAGCGGAAAACGGGCCTTTGGATATGTATCTGCTGGCCGGTCCGTCCGCCAAAGATGTGCTCAAAAATTACGCGTGGCTGACCGGGCCCACGCCGCTTCCGCCACTGTGGGCTCTTGGATTCCAACAATCGCGTTACAGCTACATGACCCAGGAGCGGGTGCTTGAAGTCGCGGCGAAGCTGCGTGCGGACAAAATCCCCGCCGACGCGATCTATCTCGACGTCGACTACCAGCATAAGAACTGGCCGTTCACGATCAGCAAGACCGCATTTCCGGATATGGCTGGCATGATTCGGCAGCTGCACCAGGAGAAGTTCCACGTTGTAGCCATCACCGATCTGCACATCGCCGACCAACCGGACCAGCACTATGCACCCTTCGATACGGGAACGGCCGGTAACGACTTCGTAAAGAGTCCCGACGGGTCCCTCTTCGTAGGCAAGGTCTGGCCCGGTCCCAGTGTTTTCCCCGACTTCACCGCGCACGGTGCGCGCGAGTGGTGGGGAAGTCTCTACAAGGGATTCGTCGGTCTGGGCATCGACGGTTTCTGGAACGACATGAACGAGCCCTCAGTGTTCAACGATCTGAAAACCATGCCGAAAGATGTGGTCCATCAAATTGAGGAGCCAGGATTTGCACGTCGCAGCGCGACTCACGAGGAGATTCACAACGTGTACGGGATGGAGAACTCGCGCGCCACACGTGACGGCTTGCTGCGGTTTGAACCGGACAAGCGCCCGTTTGTGCTGACACGTGCCTCGTACGCTGGAGGCCAGCGTTACGCAGCAACGTGGACCGGCGACGACTCGGCCACCTGGAACCACCTGCGTCTGACCACCTCGATGTTGAAAAACCTCGGGCTCAGCGGGTTTTCTCTGGCAGGCGCCGACGTTGGCGGCTATGCCGGCACGCCCTCCCCCGAACTGCTGACCAAGTGGATTGAGATCGGCGCGTTCCAGCCCATCGACAGGGACCACGCCGAGAAAGGTACGGGGGATCACGAACCGTGGGCTGGCGGCCCCGAACAGGAAGCCATCCGCCGGCGCTTTATAGACGAGCGCTATCGTCTGCTGCCCTATCTTTACACCACGATGGAGAGCAACTCCAGATCTGGTCTGCCACTCCTGCGGCCGCTCTTTCTCGAATTCCCTGACGCTGCTCCGGACCATCATCCGCTGGATGTGGACGTGCAGAATGGAGGCGAGTTCATGGTTGGACCGGATCTGCTGGTTGCCGCACCGCCATTCTTTGACAAGATGGACGACTACAACGTGAACCTGCCAGGTCCCGGCTGGTACGACTACTGGACCGGCCTGCCTGCGACCGCCCCGGGGAAGCGGGTGGTTGCTCAGGGATTGCAGCCTGAGGCGGCCGAGGGCGCTGTCCTGCCGGCCGTGCATGTGCATCCTGAACTGGCTGTACTGCCCGTTTTTGTTCGTCCCGGGTCGATTCTGCCAGTCGCTCCGCTGACGCAGAATACGGAAGACAAGCCGCAGGGGCCGCTGACGCTGCGCGTTTTTCCCGGGCCCCACTGCCATGGTTCGCTCTACCAGGATGACGGCGAAACCTTCGCATACCGAAAGGGCGATTTCCTTAAACTAGAATTTACCTGCAAAATCTCTTCCGCCAGTCAAACTGCCCAGGTTCATATCGGCCGACACGAGGGCAGATTTCCGGCCTGGTGGAAGCAGATTCGCGTGGAGGTGAACGGCTTGCCCAGCGCGACGCAATCAGTCGTCGTGAACGGACATGCGGGCCATCTGGAGAATAGAAATGCCAAGGCAGTGGTCGTTGCGGATGACGCCGGGAACGGGGTAGACGTGCTCATGCGCTAATCCAGCACACCTTTCCTACTGAAACCTCCAGAGGTCCACGTGCAGCATGAGCGGAATTGAGGGCAAAATTGGCCAAACCCCATTCAATCATCAAGGACCGTCCGCAGAGCGCCACCCAATACTTCATCGGCTGGCCGACGGAGTCTCTGCCTGACCCTCAGTGGTGTAGCTTTGGAAATTGTTTGGGTTCTTCCGTACATTTGGTGAGATAGATCTGTGAGGGAGCTGCTTCTCCGTTGAGCCCGTTTTCAGGCTTTGTGTAGGACGCGTAGCCTGAGCAGATCGAAGCTGGCTCGGCCGTACATCTGCCGCTTGATCAGCTTGAGTCGATGGACCTGTCCTTCGACTGGGCCGTTGCTCCACGGCAGATGCAGGGCGGCTTCGACAGCATCCCGATCGCGTGTGATCGCGGAGACGAAGCGGCTTAGGGCGGTGTGTTGAGCAGCTTCGAGCCACTTGGGCCAGGCGGCAAGATCGCGACAGCGAACGATACGGAAGAACTCCTTTCCAAGATGCGCGAGCTGGGCGATTTCGGGAAAGGCGCAATAGAGTTCGTCGAGATGCAGCCTTGCCGAGGCCGTTTCCTTCAGGATCTGCCACGCTGTATGCCGCGGTGAGGAATGCACCTGTGGCGTTCTTCGCATCGCGACTGCATCCCGTTTGCCATCTCCTCGATGCTTCTGGAGCCAGTGCCAGACACTGCTGAGCTGGCCGGGATAACCCTGCTGTCTCAGTTCTCGCCAGAGCTGGCTGATGTTCCGGCATCCCTGAAGCAAGCGTTGATCAAGATAGACAGCATATGCATCGACCGAGTGTGGGTAGCAACGAGGCGTCCTCTCAGGAAACACACCAGCCTTTATCCATCGCTGCACCGTGCGAAGACTGATCCCGAGCTGGCGAGCAGCGTCGGACTGGCTGGCACCAGCATCAACCAGAGCTTCCACTTGTCCATAGAGATGGTGCCTGCGCTCGCGGTTCTTTTGTTGCGCCGTCGGAGTGGCCGGAATTTGAGCTGTCGCAGGCAGTTCTTTCAAGCCAAGAACCTGGCAGGCCCTGGCCGCTTGCGTCATGACGCCGCGATGGGGTTCAAGAGCGGTTCTCAGTGCCTCACTCAAATTGCTCAGTAAATGCCAGCGATCGGCGATCTGAACGGCTTCTGGAGCAGCTCTCCGTGCTGCATCTGCGTAAGCGCTGGCCCGGTCGCGACTGATGATCTGCGTTCCCGGATGCTCTCGCAGCCATGCCGCCACCGTCTTTGACTCCCGGTCGGGAAGAAGGTCGATGACCTTGCCCGCCTCCAGATCGCAAAGGATGGTCCCGTAGCGATGACGTTTCTTCCACGCCCAATCGTCGATGCCGAGAACGCGTGGAGCCGACACTGTGCAGGGCTGAATGCGCCGCCGCACCTGTCGAAGCAATGTCGATCCACTCGCCAGTAAGCCCAGGCGACCTGCGAAGGTAGGGCGGACGAAAGCCGTTCTCAGAGCAATGCCACCTTTGCTCCTGGGGCTTTGGCGCGAACAGCATCCTCAAGGCCATGAGCAAAAAGCGTTGAACTTCAACGTGAGGCCTGCCCTTCCAATGGCAGTTCCGCTCTTCACGCAGAGCATTGAGAGCAATTCAGAAAACCAGAACCAAGGGTGGCGCAAATCCCTGATCTAAGAGTCACTACCCTTGGGCCGCGCGGCGCGCAATGCAAGGATCTCATGCACTGTGAGAGTCATAGAAGTTCCATCAGAGAAGTCAACGGAGATCTCCTGACTTTCCAAACGGTAGACATCCAGGATTGTGACTTCATCTTCTGATTGCATGGGACCTTGCATAGATAGCCTCTTCAGCGTCGCAGAGCGGACTTGTCAAAATTGAGCAGGAGATCGGCCGGGGCTTGCCCAACCATTCATCCTGAGATGCCGGCAAGTGATGCAACGGATTTCATGCTGTCACCTGCATCATGATTACTCTCAACGCGGGAAAGCGCATGCTTAACTGCTCATTTGCGCCAAGAAGCGGTTTTGTGGCGTGTAAGTGCATCTCAATTATTGAAGGGTAAAGGCTCGACCTCGTGCCTGTGAGTCACTCCGCGCGATGGCTCTTGGGTTTCCGATGAATCGCACGATTCCGGGAGGAATGAGACTTGAATCAGCAGGAACTTGAGCGGTTGTCCGTGAACACGATCCGGATGCTCTCTATTGATGCCGTGCAGAAGGCCAACTCCGGTCATCCAGGCTTGCCCTTGGGCGCTGCAAGCATGGCCTTCGTTCTTTGGACTCGCTTCCTTAAGCACAACCCTGCCAACCCGCTCTGGCCAGACCGGGACCGTTTTGTATTGTCAGCGGGGCACGGTTCGGCGCTGCTCTACAGTCTTCTGCACCTCACCGGTTACGACCTTCCCCTGGACGAAATCAAACGCTTCCGCCAATGGGGGAGCCGTACTCCAGGACATCCAGAGCGTAGCCACCACACACCGGGCGTTGAGGTTTCTACCGGTCCCCTCGGGCAAGGCTTTGCCAATGGTGTCGGGATGGCGATGGCTGAAGCGTGGCTTGCGGCACGGTTCAATCGCCCCGACTCCGAGATTGTGGATCACCATACCTACGGCATTGTCTCCGACGGTGACCTGATGGAAGGTATCACGGCTGAAGCCGCGTCGCTGGCCGGCCATCTTCAGCTCGGTAAGCTGATTTACCTCTACGATCAGAATGAGATCTGCCTTGCAGGATCGACCAACCTCAGCTTCACAGAAGACGTGAAGGCTCGCTTTGAAGCATACGGCTGGCACACCCGCGTAGTCCGAGACGGAAACGACCTTGCTGATGTCGATGCGGCAATCTGCGAAGCAGAAGATGTGGTGAACAAGCCGTCTCTCCTGCTGGTGCGGAACCACATCGGCTTTGGGAGCCCGAAGAAGCACGATACCTTTCACGCCCACGGTTCGCCGCTTGGAGAAGAAGAGGTTGCAGCGACCAAAGCTGCCCTTGGTTGGCCCAGCCAGGAACCGTTCTTTATCCCGGAAGAAGCTCTTCAACTCTTCCGCGGAGCTCTCGACGCCGGTAAGCAAGCGGAGCAGGCCTGGTCTCAGCGTTTGGATTCGTACCTTTCGTTGTACCCCGAGCAAAGTAGAGAGTGGCAGCAGATTATGAGTGGCGGTCTGCCTGTTGGATGGAAGGACGGTCTGCCTTTCTGGACGTCGCAGGACAAGCCTATTTCAACTCGGGTGGCGGGTGGTCAGATACTCAATGCCCTTGCTGAAGTAATCCCAAACCTGGTCGGTGGTTCGGCCGACCTGAACCCTTCCACGAATACTGCAATGAAGGAAAAGGGCGATTTCGAACCTCCTACGCAGAACAAGCCCACTGTGCAGGGAGCTGTCGGCGGTGCGTGGGATTACAGCGGCCGCAACATCAACTTTGGCATCCGTGAGCATGCCATGGGAGCGGCTGTAAATGGCATGGCCGCGCATGGCGGCCTGCTCCCATTCAGCGCGACCTTCATGGTTTTTTCCGACTACATGAAGCCCGCGATGCGCCTCGGCGCGATGATGGGCGTTAAGGCCGTTTATGTATTCACGCACGACAGCATCGCAGTGGGCGAAGATGGGCCAACGCATGAACCCATTGAACAACTCGCTGGCCTCCGCGCAATCCCTGGGCTAACCGTCCTCCGACCAGCGGATGCGAATGAAGCTCGCGAGGCCTGGGCGCTGGCCATCGAACGTTCCACGCCGACTGTCCTAGTCATGAGCCGTCAAAACCTCAACATACTAGACAGATCCGGGGCGACGAACGGGCTTACGGAGCGTGGAGGTTACACGCTGAGCCATGCTAAAGAAGCTCCTGAAGTCATACTGTGGGCACGGGGTCTGAGGTCGATCTGTGTGTGAAGGCTGGCGCGCGGCTGCGCGAGTTGGGCGTGCCTGCAAGGGTTGTAAGCATGCCAAGCTGGGAAATCTTTTACGAGCAGAGTCCCGAGTACCGGGAATCAGTTCTTCCGGCGGCAGTTCGCAAGCGGGTCACAGTGGAGGCGGCGAGCACCTTTGGCTGGGAAAAGTTCGCAGGATTGGATGGTTGCATCATTGGTATCGATCAGTTTGGAGCGTCCGCGCCAGCTACTGAGATCATGGCGCGCTTTGGCTTCACGGCCCAGCATGTAACGGCGGCGGCTCTGCAACTGATGGGTCGATTCGAGGACGCGAAGAGAGAATCCGCAAGGGACGAAAAAGAGACGACCGCCGTTGCCGCGACCTCTTCGACAGAGGGTCACTCGTGATCCCTTAAGTTCCCCTTGTGCGGAGCGTATCACGTGGACTGGGGTTCTGGTGCTCGTGATGAGGCCGTCGCTATGGCCGAACTGTGACAATGTGCCATTTGCCTGAGACACTCTAACGAAGTGCTCTGGTGACGGGTCAAACCCCAGGAAACACGCTGCATCGCAGCGAATTTGGACAGGTTCTAAGCATTCACCGGTTGTCTGTCTGTTCCATGGTGATACTGAGCTGTCACTGGCTTGCTCCACGACTCTCTATATGGCCCACCATTAGAAGCGAACAAAGGCGCTGGCCTCGAAGTTCCTAAGCAGATCGGCCACGTCTTTGTAGACTTCGATACAGCCTGCCTGCAGCATTTCTTTTTCGCTCCAGCCACCCGTGGTCACTCCGACGGTCCAGATCTCTGCTTTTCCAGCTGCCTCGGCATCGTAGGGCGTGTCCCCGAGAGCCAGCACTTTCGATGGAGGAAGAGCGAGCTTCTTCAGCGTTGCTTCGAAGATGTCCGGGTGCGGCTTGGACCGTTTCGCATCATCTGCTGTACTACTTTCCTCGATAAGGTCGCCGATATTAGCAATTTCCTCATAGGCTTTCAGCTGGTCTCGATCGGCCGACGAAGCAATCGATATACGGATGCCTGCCTCCTTCATCCTCATGAGCAGTTCCCGAACCTCAGGAAAGGGCTTGACCTGAGCAAGGTAATCCATGCGGAAGATGTACTGGCGATAAGCCATCAATGGTTCCTCGACAGCAGCTCGCTTCCACCATGGCACAAAGACAGGAATTACTTCGTCCCCCCCTTTGCCGATCTGTTTGCGTGCTTCTTCCAGGTCCACGGCGATACCCATGACGGCGAACGCATCTTTCCAAGCCGCAGCGTGCAGCCAGTTGCTTTCTACAAGGGTTCCATCGATATCGCAAAGCACCGCTTCAACCATCTCTATAGCTCTCCCTTTGTGAACCTTAAGCCACCTCTGAGATGCGGTGAGCAGGCTCGCAGGATGCCGGTATACCTATTGCATCCGACTACAGGTTCGAATCTAAATAGCCTGCCGAGGAGGATCAGCCAGGGGACGTGGTCGCATCATCAACACTCCATCTGTTCACGGATGTCCTTCAGCTCACCGACGCACCTTACGTCCCGAATAAGTTCGCTTGAGTGAGAACTTGGGGTCGTTGGATGCACCTGCGGTCGCACAATGAGGCGGTAGTTTAGCCCTATCTGCTCAACTATGGGCATCCTCATCAGGCGAAGTAGCTAGCAAAGTAGCTCGAAAGGAAAGCGGCACAGATCCGGCCATCCGTTCAAGGGATGCCGTGCAGGATGATTGTTTGGATTTATGGCCGGAACTACAAACGTTCGACATAGTTGTGCATCCATCTCGCAGTAGTTTAGGAGGAACTTTCCACATGAAGTACAAGGCTTTTTCGCTACTGCTGGCGTCAGCACTGACCGCCGGCGCATTCGCACAGACGGGCAGGTCCCACCGATACGGCGGGGTCTGGTTCAAACACAAACTCCCGCCAGGTCAATACCGAACCCCACCACGACTATGGGTGGATTGGACTACTAGGCCTGGTTGGCCTTGCCGGACTGCGGCGGCAACATCACCCAAGTGGGGTTGAAACGCGTAGAAGCTAGCCGAGTAGCAGGCATCATCGCTTGTACCATTGCCGGAGATTGCAGCGGTAGGATGGCTTTGGCTAGCTACCGCATCTCCGTGCCTAACTGAACGCGGACTGGGTCAGGAATTGCTGGCTTGTCTTGGCAAACCCATGGTCAAGACTCGAACCCCCTCGCGTGCAGCCGTAGGGCATACCTAGAGCGGCATCCTGCCCCCGGTGGCTCCGTAAATCTCACCAGTCACGTAGCTGGCATCGTCGGACGCAAGGAAGACGAACACCGCTGCCTGCTCGACCGGCTGAGAGGGCCGCTTGAACTGAGTGCTATCACCAAATGTCTTCACCTCTTTCTCTCGCATCGTGGCCGGGATTAGCGGAGTCCAGACTGGACCGGGAGCAACACCATTCACGCGAACGCCGTAGTTCATGCAAAGCTTCGAGAAGCTCTTCGTAAGACTCACGAGCGCGGCCTTCGTAGACGCGTACGGGGCAAGTTCATCCTTCGGATCGAACGCCTGGATGGAGCAGGAGTTGATGATTACGCCTCCCGGCTTCATGTGCGGAAGCGCCCCCTGTGTCAGGAAAAAGGTGCCATAGACATTCGTGCGGAACGTTTGGTCGAACTCCTCTTCAGAGATGTCGGCCAGCTCCGCATATGTCCTTTGAAAGGCTGCATTGTTGATGAGGATGTCTAGTCTGCCGAACTCTTCCATGGTGCGGTCTACAAGCTGCTTACAGAAGCTCTTCTCGCGGATGTCGCCGGGAATTGCGATGACTTTGCGACCCGTAGCCGTGACCAGTCGTACCGTTTCATTGGCGTCGTCCTGTTCGTCCTGATCGCCTTCGAGGTAAGTGAAGAGAATATCGGCGCCCTCCTTTGCATAGCAGAGCGCGACGGCACGGCCGATGCCGCTGTCCGCACCGGTGATGAGAGCGGCGCGGCCGACGAGACGGTCGTGACCCTGATAGGTCATCTCGCCGTAGTCCGCTGGCGGATCAAGCTTGTTGGAGCTGCCCGTACTGGTCTGCTTTCCCTGGGGAAGGGAGGCTTGGGGAAGCGTTCCCGGGGATCTTGGGGCTCACTGAGAGAAGGTGAGGTCGACATGAGGGTTCTCCTGTTCAGGGTTGAGCGTGGGTGTTCGGGGTACGTGCGATCCAATCAAGGTCGTGCTCGTGCTACGTCCACGCTGCTAGCGTTCGTTCCAGGGCCTGCGGGGCTTAGGCTTCATGCCGGATGAAGGGATCAATGCGTCCGCGACCGCCCCCGTGACAAAGGCATAAACCCCTTTACCCATGAGGTCGATCGCTTGTTCGTCTACCGGCCAGGTCCATGGTGGCGCACCCACGCCGGTCGCGTTTTCCAGCGTCTGATCGTTCAGCAGGCGAAGATTCATGTGGAGAAAGGAGCCCATAGGACCACGAAGGCCAGCTTCGGCCATCCAGCCTCGAACAGCACCGAGCATGATCCCTTGACTCCAGTGCATCACCCAGTTCATTCCAAGCCGTTCATCATCCGGCTTGTGGGGTTGTCTCAGAAGCCGTTCCAGAGTGTGCGCCAGAACGTACGAATCGGGCCTGCCAGTGAAGCTTTGTTCAAGCTTTTCCGCCAGGGTCATCGCCGCCGTCCCAACCATTCCCGCAAGGAGTCCTTTGTACGCAGCCGCTGCACTCATGCCAGCCATCCTCTTTTTACGTTGCTTTGTCGTTCTGAACCAAACCTTGGGATGACGACGCTCCGCCGCGCGTTGCACGCTTCGGCAGGCAGGAAGACCAGACTCAGTCAGACCGCCAAAGGTAACTGCCTGACCCTTGTTCAGCGGTCAGGTTCCTATCTGCTCGTTGATGAGCCGCCGAAGATTCGCAAAGCGTCCACTCACCTTGAGTGTGCCCTGAGAGAAGCATGGTTTGTTCTCCGCTTGGGGTGCTCGTTTGAAATCTCATAAACAACGACTTGCTCGTCTTTCTCCATAACGCATAACGCCGGTGATTTAGTCGACGATAGAAGGCTGCTCCTGCGGCCTCTGATTGATAAGCAGCTTCACCCAAGAGGCGAGCTCTACTATTCGGCCCTGCTGGACCGCCACGCAAATCCCAAGGACGATGCTGTAAGCATCAGAGTAAGCCGGAACTAGCAATTTTACCTGAGACTAGGAGTGCCCATGAAAAATCCCTTAGTGACATATCTGCACGACCACTTGGCTGGGGCCGACTTGGCAATAAAGCTGCTACAGCACCTCAGTCAGCACCATCAGCATGAGGAGCTTCAAAGCTTTTGGCCAGAACTGCTCGTGGAGGTAGAGAAAGACCGAAGGGTGCTTCAGGAACTCGCCGAATCAGTCGGGTCTGGTACTGGTCTTCCAAAAGAAACGTCTCTACTCTTCTGGAACTGAAGAACTGCACGGAAGGAGGCAGGGGCAGACGCTGCGTAATCATAGATTCCGCATCATGATTGCCTTTCAAGAGAAAGACTGGGATATTCGCGGCACTTAGCTTTGCCATGGTCGCCGCGAAGAAAAGCCCCGTTCCCATATCCTGCCACTTACCGTCGAAGATATCGCCCGCGATGACGACAAAGTCGACATACTCGGCAATAGCAAACGAGACCAACGCCTCCAGCGCCCGCCTTGTTGCACTGCGTATTTCTCGACGGACAAGCCCTCGTATCGCGAAAGACCGCGTAATGGACTGTCCAGATGCAGGTCGGCTGCGTGCAGGAATCGGAAGCTATGTCTCATCTCGTATTCTGGTATCCTCCCTTATAAATCGACATTAGGCAATTGGAGCAGGTGAAGCCGTGTCTCCCCACGTGGAAGAGATTGACAGTACGACTGCCACCGATTCCATTGCGGCGTCCGCAGATCAGCTTGATGTTAGCTGCTCAATAGAAGCTTCGGTCTGTGCGAAGCTGAGCTTTGCCACTCATCAGAGTGCCGTGCCGGTTCTGCGCGACCTTCGGGTGACAAACAACTCAGACCATAGTTTGCAGGATCTTGAGCTTGAGATTTCCGCCGATCCGGCAGTCTTCGTTCCCCGGATGTGGAAGCTCGATCGAATCCAGCCCCGCAGTTCCACTGACATACGCAATCGGGATCTGGTTCTCAATGCCGATTTCCTTCTCAGTATCCAAGAAGCCGTAAGCGCGCGCATTTTGATGAAGCTACGGCAGAATGGCGGTCGCGGCGAAGACGCGCGCTGCCTTGCAGTCCAGAGCTACCCTGTAGAAATCCTTGCTGCGAATGAATGGGGTGGTGCCGCCAGCATGGCTGAGTTGCTCGCCATGTTTGTCCAACCCAACAACGTAGCGGTTGCACGTATCCTCAAAGCCTCGGCCGAGGTGCTTCGGAAAGCCGATAAACCAGACAGGCTGGATGGATATGAAGCAAAGACCAGGGCGCGTTCGTATGAATTGGCTTCTGCCGTCTGGTCGGCGATCTCTGGGCTACGGCTTACCTATGCTTTGCCTCCGGCCAGTTTCGAAACGCAAGGTCAGAAGGTCCGTGCGCCGCAACAGATCGTGGAACAGGGGTTGGCCACCTGCCTCGACACGGCTCTCCTGTTTGCGGCAACCCTGGAACAGGCCGGACTGAACCCAATCATCATCCTGACCAAAGGCCATGCCTTCACAGGTGTCTGGTTACAACCACAGGAGTTTGCCTCCCTCATCACTGAAGATGCTTCGGCTGTACGCAAACGGATCGCGCTGCAGGAATTGCTGGTGTTTGAAACCACACTTTGCATGCAAAGCAATGGTCCTGGATTCAGCAAAGCCATTGCGGAAGGAAACAGGCAAATTGCTGAGGAGCGTGAAGCGGATTTCGTGATGGCTCTGGACCTGCGGCGTGCTCGTATGCAGCGGCTGCGTCCCTTGGCATTGCCTAACCTATCGAACCCTGGATCGAACAGCGACTCCACCTCTTTCCACGCACAAGAATCCGCTGAAATAGGCCTTGAAGCAGCACCTACCCTACCCGCCTTCGACATCACCGAATCGGAGGTTGCAACAACTCCAGAAGGAAGGCTGCAGCGCTGGCAGCGCAAGCTGCTCGATCTGACCGCACGCAATCGCCTGCTTCATGCCCCTGTTGGCACCTCCGGCATCCCAATCCTTTGTCCTGACCCCGGCCGGCTGGAAGATGAGCTTGCCGATGGTAAGAGCTTTCGTATCGTCGCCGCTCCTCAGATGGAAGGTGCGATGGGTAGGGACGCCGAACTGCATAAAAGCCGAACGGGCGAGGTGCTTGATTCCGTGTATGCCTCGGATGCACTTGCTCGGGGGGAAGTTCTCTCTTTGCTGCAGGAGCCAAAGCTGGATGCACAGCTGGTAGAGTTATTCCGAAAATCACGCCTGGATCTGGCCGAAGGCGGGTCCAATACCTTGTTCCTGGCGGTAGGTTTTCTCAACTGGAAGAAAACCGCGACCGACACGCGCGTGTATCGCGCCCCGCTACTGCTTCTGCCTGTGAAGCTGGACCGCCGCAGTGTGCGGTCGGGTGTGCGCTTGTCCCTGCTCGATGACGAGCCACGGATGAACCTGACCTTGCTGGAGATGTTGCGGCAGGAGTTCAGGCTGGAGGTTCCCGAACTGGCCGCGGGTCTGCCTACCGACGGCCATGGAGTGGACGTCGCCCGGATCTGGACAGCGGTCCGCAAGGCTGTGCGTGATACTCCTGGCTTCGAAGTGACAGAAGAAGTCATGCTCGGCTCCTTTACCTTTGCCAAATACCTCATGTGGAAGGACCTGGTCGACAGAACGGAGACCCTCAAGACAAACCGTGTTGTCCGGCACCTGCTTGAGACGCCTCGCGAGCCCTACCCCTACTCGGCTCACCCTCCCCGTCCTGAAGAACTAGATCAAGAGATTTCGCCAGGCGAGCTCTTTACCCCCCTACCGGCCGACTCGTCGCAACTTGCGGCCGTGGTCGGTTCGGCTCGTGGATGCGACTTCGTTCTGGACGGACCTCCAGGAACCGGCAAGTCGCAAACCATTGCGAACATGATCGCTCATAACCTCGCTCTTGGCCGCCGCGTGCTATTCGTGGCTGAAAAGCGCGCTGCACTAGGAACTTGTTGAAGAAGTAAGTTCCCGTTGCGACTTGAATGAAGTGGCGCTCGTCTATGGAATATGCGTGGAGATGAGCGGATCCAGGACGGGATGTTCAGCTATGTTTCGTTGGAGCGGCG
>JAABUO010002395.1_pt1 | contig 22938 bp, 28 predicted proteins | sample 5559291 | NCBI WGS metagenome assembly JAABUO01 (sample SAMN10711878, study PRJNA513372) | rock metagenome | isolation source: Antarctica rocks | place: Antarctica: Victoria Land, Finger Mt sud
AGTGGTAGCCCCCCCCCCCCCTCCTCCCCCCCCCCAGACAAAACCACTGTGGTCACAGTCTAGGAATAAAAGCAAATGACCTCTATCACAGTGTAGGGTTAGTTACCACAGTTTGGGGGATCTTCATCACATGTAGGATTAGTAAAAGGTTCTTGTGTCATGCTGCAGGGATAGCCAAAAGCATTATTTCACGTTGTGTACATGTTGCAAAGCGTCTGTTGCTGGCCATGTGGACGCATGTGCATGTGTAGAGCATACATTTGAAAAACGTGAAAACATGCCAAGTTCTGTTTGGCGAGATTACAATGCGTAGTATCACCAAGTGTCAGTACACGTGTTTTCGGATGTGTTGCAACCAAATGAATTTACTAGACTTGCAAGAGCAAACCACTGCAGTCCACTTTTTAGGCTTGCAAAAACGGCCAGCGAGTCATCTCCTGATGAGAGTCTATCAGGCTCTGCATGTAGAGCCTGATCTCCTTAGCTTTTACTGGTGCAATGATTCATGCTACATGGGCCCATGTGGCCCAGAATGGGCTCATCTTCGACCAAGATCCTGTTGCGCTTCTTTGGTAAAAGCCAGCATGCTTTGCTCAAGGTATGCCAGGTGTCATCATGCAGCATTTTTTTGGCAAGCAATGAGAATCTGTGGTGTTGACTGCAGGAGTGGAGTTACTTGAGAGGAGGCTTGTCTACTATTGACAGAGACTACGGCATCTTCAACAAGATCCACCATGACATTGGCACTCATGTGCTTCATCACCTCTTCCCTCAGGTGAGTATTCTACCCTCAAATTTCTTCACGATCAGCCTAGTTGGGCTGGCTAACACCTGCACCGGCTAACACCTGCACCAAAAGTCAGAGACACCATTCTACATGTGACACGACATATGAATGTCTTTAATTGTTGTGTGGAATTCGCGCTGTCACCCACTTCATATCGTGCCCAGATAATTGCATGTACTGACACCATAATAATGCATGGTGTACAGTGAGCATGATGTACAGGTGTAGGCAGTTTATGGCAGCATGGGCACCTTGGTGCTCTGTGATATCTTGAAGGTGTCAACACTCTGTATATGCATTGCAATTCATAAACCACACATGCTGTGAGATTACGATCCTTCTGTTTGCAGATGCCTCACTATAATCTGGAGGAAGCCACAGAGGCCATCAAGCCAATCATGAAGGACTACTACAGGGTACCCGAGAAAAGCAACGGGCCCATCCCCTTCCACCTCTGGGGTCACCTCAGCAAATCTTTCCAGCAGGACCATTTTGTGGCGGATCGGGGTGACATTGTATTCTATGAGAAAGATCCCGAGTTTGCAGCCAACCTAAAAGCTTCCCAGAAGAAGGCTTCAGCTTGATATGGGAGTGCAATGGCAAGGCTGGATGATGGTTTTCTAGCCGTTGTGGCCGATTTCATTTAGGGTAGGCCAATTCGTGGCTGTGCCTGTTAGGGTATGCCAATTTGTGGCTATGCCCATTCTACTTCTGAGCTGTATGGGCTGGGAGGTGGTGCTGTGAGGATCATGTGAGAGTGCTTGCAAGCCAACCAGTTGCAAGCAGAATGTCAAGTTCAGCAATTTTTTCATGCGCAGGATTTCAGAAATATTTCATGTGCAGGTATGAATTGCACTTGAGGACTTATGCTTGGGCACTGATTGCTGATTCTTTTCTGGAAAGGACCGTTCAGATTGTCAGATCATCTAATGCAACATGTGGTGCACATTTTCCAGCTGCTGTCATGGCTGCTGCATGAAATGCTGACCAGCCTTCACAGCGAATACCATGCTAGATCAACTTCCCTGTGTACCAAAGCTGGCCTGCTTTTTAAGCCTCATGTCGACCTTTTACTTTTGACAAGCTGTATTTCCGTTCAGACTATTATTTTTGTGTCTTGCTTAGCCATGCTAGTCACTTCTCATGACCTTTTCAATTTGATATTCCGTTCTGTCATGAACAATGAGTATTGAAATTTAGGTAGTGGGGCCTGTGACTCGCCCTCTGCGGCTTTTCACCTGCACTACCATTGAGCTGTTACCTGCAAGTTTTGTAAGAACTGCTTTGTGTGTATTGTTGCTATAATGCGCGCAGTGTACAGCATCGTGCCTCATGATGGGCGTGGTCGAGGGTGGTGCTCAAACACCAGTCTATTCTCCCACTAAATGCACACGCCAAGGCGTGATGGCATGCTTTGAGTGACAAACATCAAATTTTGCTTGACTGCATACTGTATCTCAATACCTCTATGATCCAGGAGTGTTAACGGGCTCTGCAAATCAGTGCGTCCTTGGGAATCTTTATCTGACATCCAATCTACCAAGAAAACATCAACTCTTGCACTGCACACTTACTGTGCCACTGTGGTGCAGCGACGCTCTTCAGATTATGTTCTGATTCATCGCATTACGGTAGCTGTATGCACTGAGACCACTTGTTACCATCAACTCAACTCCCACATCTCGTGCATGCGGCATGAAAACGCCTGTAAGCAGTCATGAGTGGGCCACTTGTGTTCTCCCACACTGACTGAGGGCCTTGTGTTCATGCCTAGGGGCAACCTGAACGTATCATCCTTGGGCTCAGAGGAGCATGTTCAGGTCAACATATGCAAACGCTCACAGAGCACATCAGCAAAACACAGAAGCTGACTTTCTAGATGCAAGGCAATACCTGTGCTGCTATCTCAACACTTGCATCGAATTGTATGCATATGTTGAATGTACAGCTACATTGAATACAGAGAATGAGTTGTTTCAGGCAGCACATAGCATCAAGAGTATTACATCAGAGGCCTTTTTGGGCATTTGCAAGCCTAAACTTACTTGCAGCTGAGACTTTAGCATTGCAGAGTCCATACACTGCTGGCCAACACAACTGGCAAGAGGTGTCATGCATACAAGAAAAGAAAAGAGTTAATGGCGTCAATTGAATGAGAAGCCAAATAATATACCGGGCTGCCTGAGTCATGCATACAAGCCTTGTATACCATGATGTGGCCACACACACACACAGAATAACACTGTAAGCGCTACAATAAAAGCGTGCAGCTCAATGTATATGTAGCAGAGCTGAGGTAAAAGGCACATTGCTAGCATGTCAGGAAGCTAATTTTCCTGCACTGTTAACAGTGCATCAGCTCCTCATGTACATGGAGCATAGTTGGGAGTCCAAAGCAGCAACAGGCAAAGTAACACAAAGAAAATGTGGGTTGTAGCCAATCTGGGAGATGCAGCATTTGACTTGTTTCAGGAGCTGCACATACCGCAGCAGGAGCTAGGACATGTCCAAAATCTGAATATATAGGCCGTCTAGCAGTCCCGACGCACCAAAGCTGACACGAAAAATCTCCAGACTCCTGTCAATGTCAATGCACAACCATGACACGTCTCCTGCTTGTGAGTCACAGCGAGTGACAGCATACATACATAGCTGGAATATGTCGGCAGTTGATATGCTGCAGTGTACTGCACATCGTATATGTCCATAGTGTCTATACAAAGCTTTTTATGGTCATACTTGTACAAAGCTGCAGTCCTGGTCTTGCTGCCGTGTCCACTGATGCCCTCAAAGGTTTGGGAAAACTGAATACTTAGCTGCACCATACAAGGAGCCAGGTCACAGCAGCAGTTACACATGGACGTGCAGTAAGTACATGCAGAGAGAGTTCAGCACAACACAACAGCACAGGTGATTGGCAGTAGCACAACAAGCAGTGAGTTGACCACCACCTGGAAGGCATGGAACGCTGCTTTGAACCCACACAAAAGTGATACAGAAGCTTTTTGTGCACAGCACAGCATGACGGAGACATGAATGCACAAAAGCAAGAAATCATGCAGATAGATATCGAACACACGCACTGAGCACACTCCTCTGGTTGCAGCCAGCAACCCAATGGTCATGATCACAACAGCAAGTGCCAAAGAGAAGATAGATGCATGCAGTAACTTCCATGATGACCTTACAGCGTCATGATCATTACACAGATGGAGAAAGTCATCGCGGTCCAAATCTGAGCAATACTCAATGTGTTGTAAGGCAGACATGTGTGGAGGGGTGACTTACAAGCATCCAATACAATTCCTCTGATGGCAGCCACAGCTCCAATGATCATGATGCAGATGTAGAAGACCATGAGGGTCCAGTTGAGCCATAGCTTCCAGCCTTTCGGCTTGCGCAGGAAGATGTACATGGCCAGGGGCAGTACAAAATCAATGGGGGTGATACCCAGGGCGCCCACCAGAGCTGCGATGCACAGTTTGTGTTTCATTCATATTCTATGTTGAAAACGCTTCATTGTAATGCATGGAATACATGCAGCCTGAGTCGACATATGTCAGTCTGAGATGATTGCTGGCTGAATGAGTGCTGACTACTGGTAGACAACACGGCAACCAAAGCACAGTATGTGCTTCAGCAGTTTGTGAAAGAGGGCACGCACATGACACAAGTCAAGGACAAGGGTTTGCATGGAGTAAAGTGAGAGAGTTGGGAGGGGGAAGTCTTTGAGGGTGCGGGTGCGGGGGCGGGACAAGGGGCAGGGCAGGGACAATGGCAGGGGCGATCTCAGGGCAAGTGCAGGGGTAGGGCTCAGGGCAGAGACAAGAACAGGGATCGGGGCGAGGGCAAGGACAGGGCTCAGGGCAAGTGCACGGGACAGGGCAAATACAGGGGCAGGAACTAGGGGCAAGAAGCCATGCTGTGGCAGGGACAAGGGCAGGGGCAGGGCTCAGGGCAAATGCAATGGCGGGGCACATGGCAGGTGCAGGGGCAGGAAAAAGGGGCAAGGAGCCATGCTATAGCAGGGACAAAGGCCAGGGCAGGGCTCAGGGCAGGGGCAGGCTTCAGGACAAGTGCAATGGCAGGAAGCAGGGGCAAGGGGCTGCAATGACACGATCCATATTTCTTTTTTGCAGGAGCAGAGTAGTAATCAGGGATGTCACCGAAGTTAGAAAACATAGCCGCAAAGTACTTACCCAGGATGTCACCAAAGTAAGGAAACATGGCTGCAAAGAAGGCAGCCAGGAAGATATAAAAGCAGCGCAAGGCGGTCCTGGTGAACCAATTCTTGAAAGCCCACAGGCCACCTTTCTGATCCAGCAGCTTTGTCTCAAAAGTTTCCATGATTGGAGCGCTGTAGATCTGCACTCACTAGGCCCAAGTCATATGTGTTTCTCAGCATAGACTGCTTTGGTTGTCCCGTCACGCACATTGCTTGTGGCTGATGCATATGCCCAGTGCTTGAGTGTCACATCTCTCGTGACTGACACTGGCAGAAGCCAGCATGCACCTCAGCATGTATGCCAAGAACTGACTTGACTGTATATCAGGCATCAGCCGCAGCGATTGTGATCATTGCAGTGTATGAGTGGCAGGTAACGAATGATACCACATTTGCCATCATGCAGCTGCATGACAGCATCTCACAGTAACATTCAGATTCAGGCCAAACTCTTGACCCACGTATTCTTGGCTTCACATTGACTGCCTTCTGTGCAAACAAACAAACAGGTCTACAGAACCAAGAAAGTCTGTATGAGACACCAGACTGTAAAGTTACTGTGCAAACACAAACAAAGCTCCAACCCTGCAGGAAACAAAGTCCAACCACTATGAACTACACTAGAGACTGTAAAGTCTCCTAAATCTAGGACAAAAAAGCTCTGCTACATGGCAGAGCTCAGCTCTGACTTTGTAGAGCTTCTGGCAAAGTGGCATCAAGAGCCAGTTCTGCACCTAGCAGGAACTTACCATGAATCTAGCTAGAACTTACCATGCATCCACAAACAGCATTCCACAGAATCAGGAGATTGATGAGCACCAAGGCCCATTTTGGGGATGGGCTGTCAGCACTTGGGACTGAGGCCATGTAGAAGGGCAAGAAGGAGCCCCCACCACTCACCAAGCCTGACCCTGCACAACAAAGATGAATTCCCTTTTGGTGTTTTTTTTTTTTCCCAGGATGCTTGTCAGAAAGTCAAGTATTGACAGGGACACTGCGCATTCTAGCATTGCCTTTAGTATTGACATGGAGACTTTTTGAACAGTCGTACAGGCACCTCAACCAATCATGAGGAATCAGCTGATCACTATTTGACTCAATGGGCGGTTTCCTGCTCAACGGGCCATTCCGGACTCGAGAAGGCGGTGTCTGACTCTAAGGGCGATTTCTGACTCAGAGGGCGAGTTTTGACTCAAAATGGCACTTTCTGGCTCAAAAGGCGATTTCTGACTCATAAAGGCATTTTCTGAGTCAAAAAACGGTTTGTGACACAAAAAATTAGGTTTTGCCCCACGGATAGTCTGAAAGTCAATCAACAGTGGGATTGAAAAAGACACCTGAACCACTCAGGAAAGAAATGAAATGCCACAAGCAGTTGTACCACTACAGTTACTGCTAGCTAGCTTGCAAATGGCAAATGCGTTGGGTATCATGGCTATGGTAGAGTTGCATGCCACAGCAGTAGCAGCAGCAAAAAGCACAACCTCCCTTCAGATCCACTTGTGTAACAAAACCAACAGCGGCAGCAGCAATTCCAGGATCAGAAGTCATAAAACGCAGCAGCAGCAGCAGCAGCAGCAGCAGCAGCAGCAGCAGCAACAACACAGAAATCACTGACAGAAGCAGCACCATATGTTCATGATGAGAGTCTCTGTCCAGCTTGTCAGGAATAAGCTGAGGAAACGAACAAAGGTGCACATATCTGAGCTGCAAAACAATTGCTCTAAATCTACATGTACTCCAACAGGTGCAGCTATCGTCGTCATTGTGAATTGCAGAGCCAGCAGGTGCACAGACGAACACATGTACAGAGCAACATCTGCAGGGATTGATACAAGCACAGACCAACATATGCACAGCCAAGAATGACCCCAAGCCTTGATGAGGCGACGTACCAAAACAAGCGTAGCCGATGAAAGCTGCTGGGATGTATGTAACTGCCAGTTGCGCATACAGCAGGTAAATGGCCTTGTTCATGGTGACGACTGACGGCGCCTTTGCTGTAGCTTGAATCTCTGGGATGATTGTGTTCCTGCAGACACACACACACATAACCCATGCATCAGAGAAAGCTGTGCAGACATGCACACTGTGCATCAGACATACATCTGCAGACATACACACAATGCATCAGACAAGTTTTGGCACTGACAAGCAAATGCTGCAGAGGTTGGTGCTATAAGAAAATGAGCAAGGAAAGGATTGGTTAGACTGCAGAAAGGCAGGGTTCAGGGCTGGTTGAAAGCCAAGAGATGCAGGGAAGAGCTGCTTGGGGAGGGGGTGGGGGGGGGGGAAAGAGAGGGTATATCAGGGAGGGTATAAAAGTTTATGAAAGGCAGGGTAACGAAGAAGCGAGGGAGCCCTGTGGTCCATACTTACCCGTAAACAAAGTGCATAATGACAATGCCTTGGAACACCCCAAATGCTTTGTCAGCATTGCTACCATGAACGCCATAGTCTCTGGGCAGGTCGTACTTGGCTGACTGGAAGATGGCTATGATCAAAGCAACAGCTGTGAAGAGGTAGGTGTTGAGCATGTTGAGTAAGTTGATGAACCTGCAGGGCATCAAAATACTCAGTCAGCCAGTCAATCCGTCAGTCAGTCCATCAATAGATCAGCCAGCATTTTCTGTCTTTGGGACTCATCAGGTGAGTCAACAGACAGTGACAGGGAAATCACCATGCATTCAACACTACATAGCAGTCATGACTCAGGCTGAGAGGACTAACAGCACATGCAGATGCCTGTACAGGCTCACATTAATTTCCCATGTGTCAAATTGCTCTGAGCAAATGAGCAGAGCATGCATTTTCTAACGGAGTCACAGCCATGCAGTAGAAGGCTTCAAACAAATCAGCAGCAATTGATTATGGATTCCAGTGCATGAATCAGTGTGAGAACAAGGCAAGCTTGGTCTGCAGCAGCTTACCACAGACTGTGAAAGGTGGGAAGTTGGGTAAACAGCATGCAGATGACTCCCATGATGGCTATGAACTCTGTCAGCGTGACATGTTTTGTTCCGCCCAGTAAGGTGTATACCGCCTGCAGAAACATGTAAGATATACCTGTAAGTCAAGTGCATGCAAAAGTGGGGTGCAATGCCAGATGCACCATATGCATCTGATGCTACAGATCAGGTGCAGCAGTAACAGCGCTGTACAAGGAAAGTTCAGCTGTGTGATCCTGCCTGATGTCATGTTGTCTTGCAACTGGCAACACACATTGTGAGTGCATCTGATCACGAGCAACGTGCATGAGGCACATAAAGCAAGCTCACAGAGTGTCGTACATTTGGATACAGGTAGTCTAATGTTATACATGTCCAAAAGTCAGTTTGATAATCAGTGCCAACATGAGGGGTGACCTAGGGTATGACCTAGAGTATGACCTAGGTCAACATTAAACCCAAGAAGTGAGAGCAGCAGCATCCCAAGTTTGATAGTAAGATCATCAAATGACAAGTGACAGGATTCTAAATTTGAAAGGGCTGACCTGGAAGCTTTCCCCAGACTGGATGAAGACAGATATCAGTGCTCCAATGAGATTGGCCCATTGACAGGGCCACACGCACCAAGGACCCCATTTTGGCCCTGCAAGAGAAAGGCAACTTGGAGCAAACGAGAGGCAGCTGACATGGATGACAGGCAACCATGCTGTACACACAGGCAAGCACTGCAAATGGAATGCAATTGCTGTGCAAATAAGGCAACTGGCATGCAAAACGGGTAATGCTAGCAGATGAGAGATGATGAAACAGATTGCTTATTGACCATGGGTGAAGGGCTAATGGTGCAGACGCTTCTTGACAGTGACATATATCCTTTGCTCACCAAGCACTGAGGAAGCCAGGTCTCTGTATCTGATATTGCGCTTCCCGCCATACTCATGGAAGGAGGCAATAATCCGGGAGGTCCAGAAAGTTACGCCAAACCCCAAGAACAAAGAAATGATACCAGGTGCCCAACCTGCACAGCATTGACCACCATGGAAAGCACATGTCACAGAGTACACTTGTGCAGTACTGAACAGTTTTGTTCGTGAATTCTGGAGGCTCTGAGCGTCAAGGCTTGCGTTTGGAAATGACAGAAAGCACAGTATTTGACATGTGTTTACACATGCATGTACGTGTTGCATTCCATGACAACTATTGTGAAGTAGATGGCGTTGATGCCTGCTGGCTGGTTGTGGCTGCATGCTCATGTTTTTGATGTTGGCTGCTCCACTCCGCATGTTGCTGAGCAACTCTCTGGACCTCCCAGATTATTACCTCGTTCCATGAGTATGGCAGGAAGCACAATATCAGATACAGAGATCTCAATGAGCATGAGCTCAAGCTCTGTGCCCTGACTGCATATGCACGTGGGATCCCATGTACAAGTGATGTTGGGAAGGTCACCAACATAGAAAAGTGCAAGCACTATTTTTGTCTGTATGGGCTTGTTTCATTGCTCACCAAGTAAGCCCATCGCAAAAGGCAGTCCCAACAGAGCAGCTCCAGCCACACTGGTGCACATGTGATACCCAACCTGCCATACACAACCAACAGCTTCGATACTAAAGGTAAGCTGCTTTTGCGAAAAGCTAATAGACTCTGTTTGCACAACACGAGATATATTCGAGGTTCGTGAGCAAGATTATGCAGGCCTCCTGCGTGGGGCTGAACTCAGATACCGGTGCGCACAGCACGCATGCATTCAGGACACAACAAGCAAGGCCGGCGCCGCGTTGGTGGTCCTTTGGGTTATAAAGAGGTGTGCAAAAGGCCTCACCTGATACCATGCTCCTGCACATGGGCAACAATTGGTCGTAAGTCAACAGCAAATATGGAAGACTGCCCGTGTGAGCTTTACTCGTCGTGATGCCCTCAACGCAGTACCAGGCAAGACCTACCTCGAGCAATTCCCACCGTCATGGGCAAGACATTTGTGCCGGAGCCTAGCACAAATTGGTCTTCTTTGATGGTCGCCGCGATCTCCTCGTCGCTTCTGTGGTCTTTTGGAGTCGTATCCTCGGCCAGCTTTTCGTCAAACACTGGCCTGCCGTGCGCGGAGTCATTGGCAGCAGCGGTGGCCATGATGCACGGCTTTTGGTTATACACTTGTGCTCGACAACGCCGGGTGTGTTTGCCGACCTGGACCTGTTGAGTATCGCAGCATTGCTTTTACGTCAAAGAAGTTGACCCCTGCAAGAGTAGGTGCTTTCATGAGATGACACATATTTTGATCACGTGCACGGTACGGCATGTTTTTGACCAATCAAAGACCTTCTTGCTTGACGTGGTGATCCTGTAATCCTGTCTCCCATCCTGCTGTCATTATGTTGTGGGCTCAAATTACTCGCATGCGCCCAACAAATTTGCTCTTTTACGTGAACGCACGAGCTCGGATATCACGCCTGCATGTGCATTGCAGTGCGGACGGTGTGTCACTGGTTGCCGCCGGCTGCTGTCTGAGCTGGTGCCGATGATTGCCAACAGATAGGTCTGCCACGAGCATCACTCATCAGGCAACAGAGTATCTGGAGACGCATCTGCAAGCTGATGGTACTGTACATGTAGTTGACCAGTCGCTAGGCTGCCTTGTTGACAAAATATGCCGTGCATGCAAAGACAATAGGATGTTTGCCACCACACCATGACACAGGTATTGGTTGAATGCCACAAAGTTTGAAGTCACTCATGAGCTGCTCAGAGCAAGCTTGAATTGTTCAGTGTGCGTGAAATGCCCTTCAGGTCAGGGCCCTTCGATCTGCCCTTGATCACCTCGCTGAGGTCAATCGACATGTTGATGTTGAACGACAAGTGGCTGGCAAACTTTGGCCGCTCTGCATTGACCAATTCCAATCTTCTTGATTGAATTCATTGCATTGAGGTTGCTCTTGCTCGTCTGCCATGCATACGTTGCAACTGACTGCACCGTGTCTCCCGGCTCGCCCGTTTAGCGGAAGGCAAGTACCTCTTGTCAACTGTGGAAGGCAGCAAATATCAAGAAGACACATAGCAAGCAGACAGCGAGTGCAGGCAGGCATTGAGCTGGATTGGTCAGACCCTGATACACTGACAGGAGCTTTCGCAGCAGTACTAGGCATCGTAGTAGGCATTGGTGCACCGCTATTTTACATCAGCAGAGACAACGCAGACGACAAAAGGCTAGCAGATTTACGAGAACTCAACCGTCAGAACTATAAAGAAACAGGGAAATACTTGTCTGAGGCAAGTGTTGAAGGCTGCAAGGCTGACCACATTTGCAGTTGCTTGAGTGCACAACAGCTAGCTTGCTTTGCAGGAAGAGATAAAGCAAATTCGTCAGCCGAGATGGACAGGCCGAAGAGAATTCCAGGATGACGATTGAGGCCTCTTCCAGCTGAGACCAGCTGTGCAGGGTGTCCCACAGAATGTGCTACAGAAAGCGCTGAGCAGTGACACTGCGCAAATTGGCCAAAGTGCTCTTTATTCAGACTCATTCATTTGCCGTAGTTACAAATCCACTCCCTCTTCTTGGCTGGCTTTGTCTATGAGGTCCTGCATCCCTTGCCTGGTCTGCAACAATGCAGAGCAAAGTTGTAGAGACCACTTGAACATGTAACAGCGTGAACAGTGCCACACAGATCCGGCAAATGTTGCGTGAAAATGGCTGCTTGTGCTCAGGTCCCGTTGCGGTTAAGTCTGCCTGCACAACTGTTCGTCAAAGGACAGGACCCAGCTGTCTGGTCACAAAAGTGATCAATGTCACTGACTGCTGGCTTTTTATGCCACAACTCATGAACTTCACACAATACGTAACAGCATTGCCCGCCTACCTGTCTCCTGTTCACTCTACGATGCGTCTTGGTTTCCAGCAGCGCCTCACGACTTTGTTCCCCGCCAGCTTTGGTCTTGAAACGAACAGTGCCCTGGCGCCTCTGCATTACTGAAACATTTTGTCGGCAACAAGCTGTAACAGTGCAGGAAATTAGCCTCCTGACACGCTAGCAATGCGCCTTTTACCTAGGCTCTGCTACACAAGCTTGCACTGGACCACCTTCTAAGCATGCAAAGCTGCATGCTGTAGTTATGGAACACGGCTGCTATATAAACATCACAGAAGTTTATTATGCTTGCTCAGGAAATAGACATCGTCCAGCATCACAGGAGAACGAATTGGGGCACAGAGACTACATAAAGGCAGCAAGTATTGTAGCAGGCACATGCGCTTTGACTGCCTGTTATTTGGCATTGGCTTGGACTAATCTAGCAGCAGGCTGAGGCCAAATGATCCCAAGCATACTCAAGTCATCTCATGCCGGAAAGAGTGTCTACAAGCGGCTTTGAAATGTGAAATTGCACAAGAGCTACTCATTGACAGCTGGAGGAACACTGAGGACAATGAGACCTTTGTTTTCCAAGTAGAAGTAGGAAACGATACCTTCTTGCTCATTGAGCGATGCCTTTCCAGGTCTTCGTTCTGTTTGACTTCATGGTACAGCTCAACATAGATTGGATGCCGGTCAAAGTCTTCATGCAAGCAGCACCCAGGCTCTTGCAGGTGCTGGCAGTTGCTGAAGGCACATCTGCAGGCAGCCAGATTTGCACACTGATCATACGTGTAACAATACAAACTTTGCACACTGATACAACACCTAACTGTGCAAGTTGTGCCATCTGGAATGTTCTGCCACTCAAAACATACCAATGCCTCACAACAGATGCAGAACTCAAGTATTGGTGACAAGGTGCTTGTGACGCAAACATGCTGCACGTACAAACCAGGCAGTTCACAACAAAACCTGTTTTAGTGCAATGGGCAGATTGGCTAGGACCAAAAACAATACATACAGGAAATTTCAATTGAGCACCCCAAGTGCCACCTCGCATGCACTACTTGCCAGGGGTACCATACACTTCTTCATCATGGTACCTGTGTGTATCTAGCCGCCTCTCAATTTCTGGGAAGCAGGCTTGTAGGTTACTAATCGTCAGGTTAGTCAGGCTGGGGACATTGAAACCAGGGGTGTCTGCTAAAAGCCCCCCGCCCACCTGCATGACAATGGCAACCAAATTGGCTTAGTGCTAGGGTTAAGGGTGAGGTTTCAGGGTTTAGGCTTTAGGGCTTAATTCCAGTGTACACAGGGCTAGAGTACATCTGAGTGCATGTACTCAGGCTGAGATTTGAGCAAGATTGGGGAAGTTCCTGCCCCAACTAGTTGAGCCAGCGCTTTTTGCTGCTGCTGTCAAGACTCGTCCATATCTTTCCTACCCAGCTGGCTGTATGCAAGCTCTTCATGCGCTTCTGTCATATTTAAACACTTGATTGCATGTTGCATGTGCTGATTGCGTTGCATACAAAGGGCCAGAACAACAGCAGGAGTCATTAGCAGACACATGCATGCAGCACCAACAGATAAACAGCATGTGACAAACAAAACCAACTGTCTGCATAAGCAGAGGTGATGAGCAAACGGTGAAGAGGAAAGTCACAGAGAAGGGCGTCGCTCTGACTAGGGGTCAAGATTAACATTGGTTCAAAGAAGAACAGAAAGGTACAACCAAAAAGAGCACAGACCTGAAAATGCAGAGCAGCAGCGTGGTGAAGAAGAGGATGGGTCTGATGAAGAAGAGCAGCAGTGTGGTGAAGAAGAGCAGCAGTATGGTGAAGAAGGTCATTGGTCTAATGAAGAAGAGCAGCAGTGTGGTGAAGAAGAGCGTTGGTCTGATGACAAAGACTAGCAGTGCGGTGAAGAAGAGCATTGGTCTGATGAACGAGAGCAGTATACCTCAAGGAGAGCCACATGTCGTGTTGTGTGCATGCCACGACCTATATTGGACATCTCACCCACAGACTGCAGTCGCAACCCCTCTGTTACCCCACCTTGGGCCCCCATCCCCACTTGCTCTTTTTCTTCTTCCAGATGTTGCCCAGCTGAGTGGCTTGGCATCTCAAACGCAGAAGAAGAAGAGCTTGCTTCATTGTTCTGAAGAGTGCGAGAGGAAGAAGCATTATCGTCAAGACCAGCATTTGGCTTGTTGGAGTGTTGTTGCTGTGCACGCATGGACAGGCCATTGCCGGGCTGTTGCTGCTTTCCATCCTCCTGTGATGGATGCTGACTTGAGCTGGAAGTCACATCAGCTGTTTGTGTCAATGTGTCTTGACTAGACGCTGTGACATCTGATGCATTTGGGGCAATGCTGGAGGCAGCTTGCTGTGTGGCTGGCGCCTGACTTGCTTCAGAATACTGTTGAATGGACTCCGCAGGTTCAGCAGACTGAACAGCCCTTGGAGAAGCACTGGCGCCAGAATTTGAATTTGAACTTGAATTCAAATAGCCCATGCTGACATGCACATCATGCTGTGCCTTGTCTGGCTGTCCTTGCTGCTGGTCCCGCTCTGCCTGCTGTGCATGCTGTGGTTGCCGCTCATGCTGTGGTTGCCGCTCATGCTGTGCATGCTGTGCTCTCAGGCGCAAGGCATTGATGATTGATGATTTGCCAACACCAGATGGACCGGCGACAGCGGAGATGCGTCCGTCCAGAGCCTGTGCTAGCTGTCCCACACCTTGGCCTGAGGCTACGCTGACTGCAATTGCCTTATAGCCCCAGTGTTGCACCTGCAAGATGGTTTGTGCGTCTGAAGTCCGTGCACAGGCCAAGAAGTATTCGGTGAACACAACATCAAGCTGCGTTGCCACAGCATGCAGGGCAGGCACACTGCAGCTGTCATGCATGCCTATTCACACACTTAGGGGCAGACTGTGACGGCATGAATGATGAGACCTCAGCACCTTTGCAGAACCTCCAACTGGTGACATCAAAGCATGGCAACTAATGTCCTCTCATTGACAGGCTGTGCCCAATTTGAGAAGTCACACACATCAGCAGCTGACAACCACGTCTGTCACCTCTGCAACTAATGCTTGAGTCAAGTCATCCTGTAGCAGATCTGCCTTGTTCAGCAACAGCATGACAGGAATGTTGGCAGCCTCTGCGGAGACCAGGAATCTTGTGGCCTGGCGAGCATCAAATGGCGGGAGATTGAGGGACATGACTAAGATGATCTGATCCACATTAGCCATGGCTGGATCGCTCATCTCGCTGTGCCGGTTGAACACCTCCTGAACAACGCCTGGACTAGCAAGAATCCAAAGCGTGAGGCTACTGCACTGTGCTGTTGGCAGGACCACAGCTTTGTGGACATGCTCTTGTGCAAGAGATCTGTGATGCAGCCAGGGTCACAGCTTGATGGAAGTGCTCTTGTGGAAGAGCTCTGTGATGTGTGGCAAATTCCTTGTGCTGTGCCATCAAACAAACTCTGCAGGAGGCTCATTGAGCAGAGCATGCACAGCTTGATGAGCCTAAGGGGCGTAGCTATAGTTCGGGAGATGACTGTGCTGCTTGCAACAAGTATGCTGCTTGCACTGTATTTGTGCTGAGTCATGCACCTCATGCACCAGTCAATGTACAAAGCAGTGAACCTTGGCGGCAACAGCAAATCAACCAAAGCAAGCAAAGCATGAGCCTGAGTGTACAAGCAATGCTGTGTCAGCATGATTGCGACTTGTTGTTGATTGCGAATTGTTGACATGTCATGCAAAGCTAGACAGGCATTGATGTACAGTAGCAAACACCTGTACAGCTGATGCTTCTACCTGCTCGTACATGTAAGCGGTCTACAAAAGATAAAGCAGATGCATGAATATAGATGGCGTGTAAGCCTTCTGCTGAAAACGCTTGCATTTCAACATACCTCGCTTATCAGTCCACATACCTCGCTTATCAGTCCAGTCAATGGACGCAACTTGCACATTGTCACCAACAAGCACAGTTTGCTTGATCTTCTTGAGCAAAGCACGCACACTGCACAGCAGGTCTGTACGCTCAGGACTGGCTGTCGAAGCGACATCGACTTTATTCACTCTGACTGTCACAAAGTTTGCTTCCTTGCTGATGACCTGCAAGCCATACTGAATGTCAGAAGTCGGCCTTGCAGCGAAACCCGGCACTATGGGGTGCTGAAAACAATAGACAAACTTTGAGCACACGTGACTTTTGTGCAAGGCTTTGATACTTGTTGAAGTTGTAGAATCGAGCACCTGTCCTGTGGCGTGCGTTTCCATTGTCCGCGTGGAGCTGCACGCTCTGCACCAGTGTCCGCCACATGACGGCCTGGCGAGGAGCTGCTTCCTGCTGTAGTGCTGGGCCAGGGAAGGCAGTGCGCCTCGGTTGAGTAGCATCTGCATCGTGAACTGCATCTCAGAGCACACAAACGTCAGCTGTGCCCGGTCAACGTCAGCCAGCAAGCTTTGAGTATTTGACATACATACTCACAGACGGCGTTGTGAGCGTTTCTCGTAACGGCAGAGGGACCGGCAAAACGCCCAGAGGCAAAAATTCTAGCAAAATGTTAACACATCTATGGTGTGCACTGTGGTACACTCACACCCAAATGAGCACCCACGCCAAGAGGAGCTTTAGCCTACCTAAGTATCTGAACAAAACTTGAATCCAAATCAGAGGCTTTCCACATGTAAGTAACAAGTAGGTGAATGAGTAAATAACAAATTACAGTGCTATTGGCAGCCACTAGCTTGCTTACGAAGTACTCACTGCACACATGGAACTTTCTCGGGCTCCTTCCCAGTCCTTGACTATAAAGACATATCTCTCCTGGTCTGAGGTGAAAGTCCTTAAAGTGTATAGCAGTAGAAATGAGCATACAGAGCTCTTGAGTCAGCATTTGGGAATAGAGTACAGCAGAATGCAATTCTAGACTTGCTGCATCTGATCATCACAGAGACATGTGCATAGTGCATAGTCCGAATGTAGGTTTTGTTGCACAACACATCACCTCTTGCCAAACCCACTCGTTCACATGCACCACATGGCGTGCCTTTTGCAGCAGTTACCCAGTATAGCAACTGTATCATGAAGATAGCACCGCATCTTTGGCCTGCAAGCCAAAAGATGTTTACCAAGCTCTGGTCAACTGAAGCAAGGAACCAATGCGAAGTTTCCCATGGGCAGCGGCTTTGCTTGCAACTGATTTGTCAACTGTAGTACTCCGCTAAAGATTGGGTTTCATGTCTACATACATAGACATACTTGTTTCTTACTGGCGACCATACTCTTGCCTTCAAGCTAGTACAGCAGGTGGTAAGCCCATGCAGTCTCTGCCAAGCTGCCTGTGATTAATGATAGGCATCCTAGTCCTGATTGTCTTCAAATGCTCTAGGTCTATCTCAGCAGTAGCGATGCCAGTTGCCAAAGGATCATCCAGCTTCCCAACAACTTCCCCCCAGGGGTCGATGATGATGGAATGCCCATAACTTTCCCGCTTCTCATTGTGTCTGCCAGCTTGAGCTGCTGCTATGACATAGCATTGGGTCTCCACAGCCCTGGCACGCAGCAGTAGCTCCCAATGAGCCTTGCCTGTAAGGTCATACATAACAATGACAACAACCCTAATTGTAGTAATGATGATGACAACAATAATAGAACCAACAACAGCAGCTGCAGCAGCAACTTGGAGTCTGCTGCCGCAAGTTTGAAGCGAACTACAGGTGTCATGCAGACATTGCCATGACACAGCAGTTGCACTGGTCCATTGCAGCAGCAGCTCTTGTAGGCAGCAACATTGGATTCTTGATGGCTGTGCCTGTATCTGCCTTTAATTGCCGTAAACTAATTGCTGACAAAGGTGTCAAGGACCCAGATAAGCTCCAGGCTGAGCCTATGTGTCGCATGGCCTGACTCATGCAGAATGATCTTGACTTGCGCAGTGCTACTGCAGTGCAAAGTCATGGGGTGCTAAGTGCTTTGGGCATTTGCAGAAGCAAACAGGCGAATCTGAAACACACAAGTGGAAATGCTGAGAAAGTGATTGCCATGTGTACAGCTTTCAGGACCTTGTGCTTATGACTCATGTGGGGAGCTAGTCAGCGTTGTACATACCTGACCCTAGGGGGGAAATCATGAATGAATGAGTGAAAGAATGAGTGATTGTCTGGAGATGACTGGCTCACCCCAGAGCCTGTCGCACACTGTCTACTGGTGCAATGACACTGGACACTTCAACAAAGCAGAGATCACCAGGAAGAAGAACAGACGAGGCAGAGAAGAAGACTTGGAGAAGAACTCCCAGGGAGAAGACGAGAAGCACTGGGGTGGTGTGTGTGAATGCTTGCATGCATGTGTGCATGCTTGCGTGCATGTGTGCGTACCTGTGGCAACAGTGAAGGCGGAAGGCACCAACATGATCTGAGCCCCCAGGTGACATGCCAGCAGCTGATACATCTCTGGAAACCTCAAGTCATAGCACACCGTCACTCCTAGCTTGCCTGCTGGGCTGTCACACGTGATCAGCTGCAAGATGAGTTTGTGTCAACACACGGGCCAACTCATGACTGAGCATTCAGTCATCCAGCATGTGTGCCTTCTCAAGGTTGAGCATGCACGGTACTGAGCAGCTCTGTGAATGTGGTTTGGTTTTGACAGCTAGTACATCATGAGTAGCATAAGCATGGACTTAGCAGTCATGTGTCATCAATGGATCCATCCATCCATCCATCCATCCATCCATCCATCCATCCATCCATCCATCCATCCATCCATCCATCCATCCATCCATCCATCCATCCATCCATCCATCCATCCCCCCATCCATCCATCCCTCCACCCACCAACCAATCAACCAATCAACCAATCAACCAATCAACCAATCAACCAATCATCAATCGATCAGTCCATCAGTCAGTCAGACTGTAAATCTTTTGAGTACATGTAGCACAACATGCATGTATGATGTCCAATGTGCAGATGAGGGCAGAGGCCGAACAACTACAAGCTGGAACACACCTCCCTGCCTGGAACTGTAAAGCTGGTTTCTTTCAGCACAGGTCCATTGAAGACCTCCACGTCAAAGAGGTGCACCTTCCTGTATGTGGCCACAATCTGCCCAGCAGAGTTCACAATCACATGGCAGTTCTGCAGGCGCTGGGGATCTGTGCTGCAATACTCTTGAAAGCCGCCTAATGACAGCCAGAGGCAGCTCTCCTCAGCCAATCTGAGATAACGCTGCAGGACTGGGCCGTCTAACGGCGTTGCTGCTGCAACTGACTGCAAAGACACACGCACTTGAGCTGCATCACCTGAAAATGGTAGTGGCAGTCAGTTGTAACAGGTGTATGTTTCTGATGGACGCATGGTCCAATCAGCAGGCAGACAGCAATGTAGTGTTGAAAAAGAGCAGACCAGAGCACAGAAGGCAATAAAATCTATTGCAGTCAAAAAGTCTCAAGCAAGAAGAGGGGAGCATGCAGCAGCGGCTATTGTCAAGATTCTTGCAAAACAGATGCAGGTTCACACAGACAAGTCCATGCAAGCTGTAGGCTGGTTATGCAAGCAAGACATGAATGATGTGATGGAGATGGAGTGGGTGTGTTCACCGCAATCCTGTGCGATGTGCTACAACTTACTTCGGTGGGGTTTCTGCCAATAAAGCTGAAGCATTCCGGCAGGAACAGCATGGAACACTGCTCAGCAACAGCGGCCTGCAGCCACGCACATGGCCCGTCAACATAGTCTGGGTGTCACTGAGACTGCATGTGCTGCGTGACAGAGAGAGAGAGAGACATGCAAGCTGACAGCCAAAATTGGAACTGCAAAGCTCGCATCTCTGCAGTACAGTCGTACAGCATGCGCATTTTGGCTGAAGCTGCCATGAAAGCTACACAGCAGCATTTGCAAAGATGAGTTAGCAATCAGTGACACTTGATTGCCATGTATGGTATTGACACAGTCTGCACGGATCTGCTCAGAGTATACCTGGGCCAGGCGTTTGCATGTCAAGAAGTTCGCATCACGGTCAGAGGTTGCTGTCATTTGCCCAACTGCCACTTTGCAGTGACCTTGATGGTCCATGTGTGTCTGCAGCGTACTGGTGAGTTCAGTAAGCAGACATCTTCAGCTAAACTGTAGTGAGGACACCTTATTGCACGAGCAACTCACCTGGTCAAGAGACAAGGTGGTCGTAGTGAGAAGTCTGCTTAGCTTCCTTGGTCCCGGCCGGCACAAATGACGATAAAGCAACCTCGCACGCGTGGCCAGGATAGGTGTCATGCACAGAGCTGCTTGTCGTGAACGATGACAAGAAACGCAGGAGATATTCAATACGCATACGACCGCACGATGTTGCCGGCACAGCCCAAGCGTATCGCTCAGGACGACAGCCTTGACTGCCAGCCCTGATCGCCCCGTTAGTGCTTGCACCTAATCTGGCTGATTCAAAACTGCTCGCTGATACGCTGCTGCCGGTCAGAGGGACGACCGTGTTGTTTGCCAGCAATGCGCAGTTTTGCCAGTTTGTACAGACCTTTGGAATGCTCAAGCGCATGAGCCAAAATTTACCGTGCTGCCGTTACGGAAAACGCTCGGCTGTTCAGTTTCCTGCAAACGGTGGGTCTCGTCAGGGGTCTCGTTCCGGGGTTGGCGGAAACTATTGCGTTTTTAAGCTTTACTGGTGATTTGGTGCTTTCTTGTTTACAACCTTTCTTGTTAAAAACCTAAGTTAGTAAGGACTGGTGCTGAAGTTTAATGTTGACGACCGACCTCGCTTCAACATTTAATTGAAGGGCAGTAACTTGTGGTATTGGGTTTTGCGATAATTGTTTTAGATTTAAAAGTGACTTTGAACTGTTGTAAGGAGCTGTTGCCAGAACACCCCATCCCAGAAGGGATGTTGCGCCCCCTCCTAGAGGTCGGTAGGCGAGCCAGCGCACCGGCTCGCCGAACTACCGAACACACTCCGAGAGTGTTGAGGATCGGCCTCTCATACAATTAGCAGTCGACCCTCTGCCATGCAGCATATATGGCACCACTCCCAGCTTGACATGAAACGTGCTCATATGGTGTCACTGCTGCTGTCATGAGCTGAACGCAATGCGCTCATCAGGTACCACATTTCAGCAGCAAGCTGCCAACCTGTGGTGATCCTGCTGTTTAAAATGCTGTGGTAATCTCACGCCATACGCAGCTAAGACCTTGGCGTGTGTGGTAAGGAGACGACATCATCAAGACACCCGAACCTGTATCTACCGTTTGGTGCCTTATAGCATCAAGCCAGAGCACAACATCAGCATAGCCCCCTCTGGTAGGCTGCAGTGCATGTTCACCCAGCCGAACTCCCTGATATGGCCTAGCTGCAGTCAGCACATGTGCCCTGCTATACTGTGGTACTGCCTCTGCTGAGTTGAATCCACAGGACAGCATCATGTCGACATGATAGTGCCTACAGCAGATAAAACAAGGCAGATTTGATTTGTACTATTGCACTGCATTTTTAAGCTCAAGACGGCTTTCTGGAGAACAAGAGGGTAATGCAAACAGCTTCCCAAAAAGCTGTTTGGGGCATTGCATGTTGATCACAGCTACAGCTCATGCCTGTCTTATGCTTCTGTGTATGCATCAGACACGCTGCAATGTTGATACGTTGACCAGCCATAATATAGGCTTTGCATGAAAGCAATGTGGTCGACCACGTGACGTCATAGAACGCTTCTGGGTGGTCCATCTCTTGCTGTGATCAGCACATTGCCTCGGATGTCCTTTGAAACCCGTATTCTGTTGTCAAGGTAAACATTGTCAAACCTGCAATCATGCCGAAAGATAACAATCCAAATATTGCGTGGTGAAGGGCATGCACAATAGCATCTACACATGCGCATGCCAAGTCACTGACCAGCCTTTGCCGTAAGGCGGCAACTTAATGTCGCGTTTCGGCAAGGACTTCTCAAATTCAAATGTCACGCGCTGGTCACCAGACTGCTCTATCTTGGTTTCAATGACAAAAGCTCCCTTTGGTGGAAAGACAATTACATTCTGCAGGGTGGCCTTGTCTGTGTCTATGATCTGCATCCAACCTTGACAGCATTGATGCTTACAAAACAAATGACATGCACAGACAAGCAAAAGCTAACTCAGCTGTGCTGCTTGCCCATGCTACCTGATAGACTTCACCAGCTGTGGTCCGAAATAAATTTGCATTGCGGATAATGAACAGTGTTTCCTGCAGGAAAGCAAGCCTTCTAGACACAGCCACAGCAGGCTGGCTTCCGAAACTCGCAGACCAGCGCACCTTCTCTGTTATCCACAGAAGTTTCCAGGTGGCTGAAAGGCCGTTATTGAACAGAGACGCGTCGTTTCCTGCGCCTTCTAGAGTACCTATTGCAGCATCTATGCTTGCTCTCTGTGATCTGGACGTGCTGCAGCCCCTGTCGGTATCTGAGACTACCGCCAAGATGTCGTCGACAGCTCCAGATGTTGCGATCTTCCTCCGGAAAAAGTTAAGAGCTGCAAATGTGCCGTTGCGACACCGTTTGGTGCTCGGAGTCTGTGTCCTTGCCTTGAATTTGTGGCTCAAACCTGACCCGAGAAGAGTGTAGCTGCTAGATAAACGGTGACGCGTCGGTGAGCAGCTGAGCATTGCCCGATGATGAAATGTGTGCTGCTTCAGCTTTCAGCCGCGGTTCAATGCCGGTCATGGGCAAAAGGATTTGCTCATGTCTCACCGCTGGTTTCGGAGCGTTTTGTGTCTGAGAAGCTGCTGCAGCTCGCAGAGGCGCCTGACTTGCGCAACGAATCGGCCGTGCGTCAGATCGTTATAAGATTTGCTGAGTAACAATTCAGGATGACGAGCGACTTCGACAATGTCCTCAACACCGTGCTGGTCCCTTTGTCTAGTTCCGATCGTAGTAAACGAGCTGCAGCTTCCGCAGCTGTCGCTATGCTCCTGACACAGGCTCCTCCAAACAGCAAGCTGTCATCCAAAGTGTTGCCGGCAATCAATCCTCTGCTGAACAGCGACGACTGCTTAGCACAGGTACAGTTCCTCGACTGCTACTGTCGTCGAGTCTTGGAACCAACTAGCTCTGGTCCAGCATTAGAGTCAGTCAACGAAG
>JAABUO010002398.1_pt1 | contig 22931 bp, 18 predicted proteins | sample 5559291 | NCBI WGS metagenome assembly JAABUO01 (sample SAMN10711878, study PRJNA513372) | rock metagenome | isolation source: Antarctica rocks | place: Antarctica: Victoria Land, Finger Mt sud
TGGTGGAACAGGCGTGTTAGTCGCGGTTGGTGGAATGGGGGTGTTGGTGGCCGTAGGAGGGACAGGCGTGTTGGTGGCCGTAGGAGGGACAGGCGTGTTGGTGGCCGTAGGAGGGACAGGCGTGTTGGTGGCTGTGGCGGGAGAAGATCCCGTGAGCGAGTAGTCCCCACTGGCGTAGTACTGCTGTCCCGCCATGCGCAGGTAGCCGCCGTCGTCGTCGGAGACCGTGCTGGTGTGGGTGTCGCACACCTGACCGCTGCTCACGCCGTCGCTCGTGCAGAGGCTCGGCGGGTTGGTCACGCCGTCGTTCATGCCGTCGGTGTTGACGGTGCTGCCGCCGTTGCCGGCCCCGAAGAGCAGCCCGATGACGCCGGCCCGCGCCAACTCGTCCATGTGACCGAAGAAATACTCGGCGCGGTTGTCCTGGTAGTGCCCGTTGGTGTTGTTCTCCGTGTCGAAGTATTGGTTGCCCTCGGGGATCTGCCAGATCATGACGGGCTTGCCGGTCGCGCTGTGAACGGCCCCGATGTAGGCTTCCCAGCGGTGGAAATTGGGGAAGGTCACGTTGAGCTTGTCCCACCAGGCATTCGGGTTGTTGTACACATACTTGTAGTAGCCGGCGTCGCGGTCGGCCACATCGTTGAAGATCAGATCGTAGGTGCCGCTCTGGGCGGCGAAGCTCCCCGCTTCCTGTCCGAGGGCGTTGGCGTCGAGGGTGGGATCGGTACTGCTGCCGATGTCTTTAATGGTGGCCCAGTTACTGACGTGGACGGCCAGCCGCACGTTCGGCGCGTAGAGGTCGCGCAGGTGCAGGAGCGCCCCGTTGAAGCCCTGGTACGTGTCGGGGTAGCCCGCGACATCGCCGTCGCCGGAGTTAGCGACGGCGGCGTGGAGCAGGGCGGGATTGTTGCCCTGGCCGCCGCAGTAGCCGTAGCACTTGCTGTTGTCGAGCACGGCTTGTTCGGCGAAGCCGGAGAGGTCGGGCTCGACGTGCACGATGGCGGTCTTGCCAAAACCGGCGCCGCCGTCGTAGGTCCCCGAGCCGAGGCGCTTCATCAGCAGGGCGAAGTTTTGGAAATAGCTCGCCATCGTCGAGGGGTTGTTCAGGTTGGAAAGGTCCTTTTGCGCCTCGCCGCAGGAGCCGCAGGAACCGTTGCTCTGGAGCAACTCGTAGTAGCTGAAGACAGGGATGTAGTTGTGGGAGGCGGCGCCCTGCGCGTAATAGAGGGCGAACTGGCCGCTGCCGTTCCAGGTCTCCCAGCCGTGGCCCGTGTTGGCGCCTCCGGAGAGATATTGGTAGGCGTAGTCCCAGGGGATGTGCGAGTCAGGCATCCACCCGTAGATACCGCTGCTGTCGGGATGCGCGGCCAACCCGATGCCGAGGTGAGTGGGTAGGTCCGAAGGGATAGTCGTCAATGTCGAGGCGGCGTGCGCGAGGCGCGTCGTCCGCGCGACAACGGGATTGGCCGCGACCGCGGCGGTGAGTAGGGCTGTACTCACGAGGGCGCGCATCAACCTTTTGGTCGTCAATGGAGCTGTCCTTCTCTATATAATCACCCATGGGCTGGGTAGGTGGTTGTTGGTGATGGGCGGCCGATCATCGGCCGGTCAGGTGTGTATGATAGGCTAACCCTCCTCTCTGTCACATAGCCTATTGGCGCCAGAGGCTACCATCAATTGGTACCGGCGTCGGTAGCCGAACGGGCTACAAGTCCTTACTATAGCAGTGATGCCGATTTCTTGCCGGTTATGAAGCATTAATGCGACGCTTTGTGCCATAAATGCGACAAGGACATCGTGGACCCGCAGGTAAAACGAGCAGTGAGATACGGGGGCGTGAGCCCCCGCACGATTAGGGCACGCGCAGGACGATCTTGCCGATGTTGGCGTTGGACGCCATGTAGCGGTGCGCGTCGGGGGCGTCCTCCAACGGGTAGACGCGGTCGACCACGGGGACGAGCCGCCCGTCGGCGAAGCGGTCCAGCGCGAAGTCCTTGAACCGCCTATTCAGCGCGACCTTCTCGGCCAGCGGTAGCGGCCGTAACCCCGTACCGATCACGCGCAGGCGCTTGCGCTGGATCGCGCCAAGGTCGATCTCCAGCTTGCCGCCGCCCTGCTGGCTGACCAGGATGAGGCGGCCGCCCACGACGAGGCAGGCCAGGTTCTGCTCCCAGTACGGCGCGCCGACCATGTCGAGGATCACGTCGACGCCGCGGCCGCCCGTCGCCTCTTTGACCGCCGGCTCGAACGGCCCCTCCCGATAGTTGATGGCCGCGGCCGCGCCCAGCGCGCGGCAACGCTCCGCTTTCTCGGCCGAGCCGACGGTCACGATGGCGTGGGCGCCGGCCGCGCGCGCCAGTTGGATGGCCGCCGTGCCGACGCCGCTGGCCCCCCCATGGATCAGGGCGTAGTCGCCCTCGCGCAGGCCGCCGAGATCGAAGAGGTTGAGGTAGGCCGTCAGGAAGACCTCGGGGATGGCGGCGGCCTGCTCGTAGGAGAGGTTCGCGGGGATCGGAATAGCCATCGCGGCGGGGAACGCCGCGAGCTCGGCGTAGCCGCCGCCGAGCAGCAGCGCGCACACGCGGTCGCCGCGCGACCAGCCGGTCACGCCCTCGCCCCAGCCCACGACCGCGCCGGCCGCCTCCACACCGAGCGTGTCGGGCGCGCCGGGCGGCACGGGGTAGCGCCCCTCGCGCTGCAGCAGGTCCAGCCGGTTGAGGGCGGTGGCATGGACCCGCGCCAGCAGTTCGCCCGGCGCGGGCGTCGGGTCGGGCAGTTCGCCCATCTGTAAGACATCCGGTCCGCCCGGCTGTTCGATCACGATCGCGCGCATAATGTTTCTCCTCTATCTAGGTTTGGTCGCTACGATGCGGAAGTTGACGACGTACGCGAAAAACAGGCCCTTTTCTTGCCGCAGTTTGACGTCCGCGCGGAGGCTGACCACTTCCTCATGCGTGAGGACGCCGGCCTGTCGCGCGTCCGCCAGCCACTCGTCGAGCAACAGCGCGAACTGGGGCGACACGTCCTCGCTGAGGCCGACGGCCGGGACGACGGTGACCTGCCACCCCAGTTCCTTGCACCACCCGATCAGCTGGCGGGCGACCGCGCCATTGAACTCGTGGTCGCCGACGAACCGCGTCAGGCGCCGTGTTAGGTCCAGATCGGACCCGAGCATGGCCCGCGCGTCGCAGTCGGCCTCCCAAAGGCACACGCGTCCTCCGGGACGCGTCACCCGCCCCAACTCCAGCAATGCCTGGCGGGGGTCGGGCAGGATGAGAAAGGTCTCGGTGGCGTAGCAGCAGTCGAACGCCGCGTCGGGGAACGGCAGGTGGTGCGCATCGGCCACCTGAAAAGAGACCGGCAGGTCGCACTCCTCCGTGAAGCGCCGCGCCGCGGCGATCATGGCCGCGCTGGCGTCCACCGCCACCACTTCTCCGATCTCCGGTGTCCCTCGCGCCACGGCGCGCGCCATCGCCCCATTGCCGCAGCCGACCTCCAGGACGCGTTCGCCGGGCTGCGCGTCGATCCAGGCGAGCGTATTGGGGTAGTGGGCGGGGTCGTCGTCCGGCCGCGCCTGGTTGAGGATGTCAACATAGCGTTCCGTCCGGTCGCTCTCGTCGACATGCGCCCAGCGCCATTTGTACGTGTCGGTCGTCATGGTATCTACTATAGCGTGTGGCGTGATACGCGGACTCACGAACTGTGAATTCTCAGCCTGCGATTGCGGTCGCATGGCAGACCACGGACACTGCGGTGTCAGGACGAAGGGGGCTGAGGCTAGCGTGCTGACGCGTTCCCGACCGCAGTCGGCGACTGCTGCCATCGACCGCAGTCGCAGGTTTCGATAATGCACGAGTCCTGGCCCCAGCGGACTAATTAGGCGCATGTGCGCAATGTTGTTATGCTAATAGTAGATAAAAATAGATATGTATATATCGCGTTGCCCGTCGGTGACGACGGGCTTTTTCTTGTGCTAGGAGATACAACCTTTTGACCCTTACTACCGCCCCCACCCCGACTGTCGCGACTCCGACCGTCCTCAGGCCGGCCGTCGAGCCTGCTTTCTTTGGAGAGTTGCCGGTCGGGCAACCCCTGGCCCGCGCCCTGACCGCGATGGGCTACACCATTCCCACACCCATCCAGCATCAGGCCATCCCGCCGCTGCGTGAGCGCCGCGATGTGCTGGGGCAGGCGCAGACCGGGACGGGCAAGACGGCCGGCTTCGGCATCCCTATGATCGAGATGATCGATACCCGTAGCCGCGCCGTGCAGGCGATCGTGCTGCTGCCGACGCGCGAACTGTGTCTGCAGGTGGCCGACGAACTGGCGCGCCTGGGCCAGTACGCTGGCGTACGCGTGCTGTCTGTCTACGGCGGCGTCGGCCTGGGCCGCCAGATCGACACGCTGGCGCGTGGCGGCGCCCACATCGTCGCCGGCACGCCGGGGCGCGTCGAGGATCTGTTGCAGCGCGGCGCGCTCAATCTGAGCGGCGTGCGCATGGCCGTGCTCGATGAGGGCGACCGTATGCTCGACGTCGGCTTCCTGCCGGCCATCGAGCGTATCCTGAACCGCACCCCCAAGACGCGCCAGACGGCGCTCTTCTCCGCGACGATCCCCGAGGAGGTGCGCGGGTTGGCCCACCGCCAGATGCGCGACCCGGTGACCGTGGCTATTGAGCCCGAGCGCGCCACTGTCGACGCGATCGAGCAGCGCATCGAGCGCGTCCCTGACGGCGACAAGCTGACGGCGTTGCGCCGCCACCTCGATGACCCGGCCACGCGCCTGGCGTTGGTGTTCCGCCGCACCACCCACAAGTCCGATCGCCTGGCGCACGATCTCGAGCGCTCCGGCTACCGCGTGGCCGTGCTGCACGGCCGGCGCACACAGGGGCAGCGCGAGCGCGTGCTGGCGCAACTCAAGGCGGGGCAGGTGCAGGCGCTGGTGGCGACAGACATCGCGGCGCGCGGCCTCGACATCCCCGGCCTAACGCACGTCTTTAACTACGACCTGCCCGATACGCCGGAGACCTACGTGCACCGCATCGGCCGTACCGGCCGCGCGGGCGCCAGCGGCATTGCCACCACGCTCGTAGCGCCGGAGGACGAGGAGGGGTTGCGCGCCATTGAGCGCTACCTCTCTGGCCAGCGCCAGGGCGGCAAAGGCGCTCCCGTTCCGAAGCGGAACGCGGGGCCGGCCGCACGCTCCGGCCAACAGGGGCGCGCGCGGATGGATGCGCCGGGCCAAAGCCGAGGGCAAGAGAGTTCCCAGCGGCCGACCGAGAAGCGCTTTTCACGGTCGAACCCGGCGAGAAACGAGTTCGCGCCGTCCGGCGCATCGAGTGGGACGACGCCCAGCTCGGGGCGCGATCGCCGCCGCGCCCCTTCAGCAGGCGCGCGGCCTGCTGGTTCCATGTCGCGCGATTGAGGGTCCAAGGGTAGCGTCGTTTATGGGGAGCGCTGGCTTCTAGCCGGCATACCGTCACGGACGAGCGGCTGGCGATGGTAGGCGCCGTAGCAGCGAACGTTTGCCGGCTAGAAGCTGGCGCTCCCCGTGGGTTACGGCGCCGCCCAATCGTGGTAGGTCAGTCGTATGTCGTGCCCCTCCACGACGAGGGCGGCGACGTAGCCGGGTCCGGCGTCTACGTCGTGGAGCGACCAGTGAGCGGCCTCCGTCGGGTCTGGGCGGGTCGCCAGGAGCGCGGGCGGGTCGCCGGGCGCGAGCGAGACGTCGAAGCTGGTGAGGTCGAGCGAGAAGCCGGCGCCCAGGGCCTTGACGTAGGCCTCTTTGCGCGTCCAGCACCTGAAGAAGGCCGCGGTTTGCTCATCAAGCGGGAGCGCGCGTAGCACAGCCACTTCGTGTGGCGAGAAGGTATGCTCGGGCACGGTCGAGCCAGCTACGTCGGGGACAACCTGCTCGACGTCGACGCCGACGCGCCGGCCACGCGTGACGGCGTAGAAGGCGACGTCTCCCGCGTGCGAGAGGTTGAAAGAGATGTCGCGTCCATGCTCCGGCGCGAGGGCGGGCTTACCCTGAGGGCCGTACACGAAGCGCAGGCCGGCGGGGTCCAGGTCGAGGTAGCGCCCAAGGATCGCGCGGAGCGTACCGCGGGCGACGATGTAGCGGACGCGGTCGCGCACGAAGCGATAGTGCGTGGCGCGCTCACGCTCGTCGGGCGAGAGCGTCCGCTCCAAGAGCGTGACACGCGCCGCCGCCACGTCTAGAGAGGCGCGCCACAGGTGGACAGCGTTGGGCGTCAAGGACAACTATCCTTGCGCCTGCATGATGCGTTGCCCCGGCTCGATGTCAGCTGGCGTTATTCCCTCTACTCCAACCCACAAGACAAAAGGGTCTATCGCCTCTGGGGGGCGGCCATCGTAAAAATACACACCGAGAATATTTATCTCGCGCACGAGGTCATGCTTGCTGACGAGCCGGGCTGGTCCCACCCGTAGTTCTTTCCCCGTAAGCCGTACTTCTAGTTCCACTCTATTGGGCCTTCGCAGCGGCATCCCCTCGGCAATCACCTCCGCGACAACAACGCCCGTATCCCCTAGCGTGGCGGGTATCATTTCCTTCATGGAACCAGTTTATCAGGGCCACCTCTTTAGCTACTCTCTGCAAGCCTGCCAACCCCACTACGTCAAAGCCGCCTCGTGCAGCGCGCGGCTAATGATCCGCGCGAGGCCATCCGCAAGCGCCACATGGTCGACGACCTCTGCCGGCGCGACAACACGACGATGCGCGACCTCGAATCGCGGCTCCCACGGCGCGAGCTCGACTTCCGCTCGCCATAGGGACCGGACGGTAACCAGACCTACTTGTGACCCCGCGACGCACGCGCCGCGACAGAACCCCAGGAGTCTGGCTTGGACGACTGTCGCGCACGCTTCCTCGAGCACCTCCCGTCGCAGGGTCTCCTCCCATGTTTCATTCCCTTCTGGCCGGCCGCCAGGCACGTCCCAATGCTCGCCGTCCTGACTAATCAAGACGATCCCGCCGTCGCCGGTTACACAGAGACCGGCGGACCCGTGTCGTGTGCCACCTGGGGGTGTAAGGGGTGGGCGCCACGTAACGATCCAGTCCCCATCATTCGCCCGCAGCGCGATCTCCTCACCGTCGCGGGCGGCAATCTCTCGTCCTGTCCGAGCCGTCTTTCTGTCGGCTTGCCCTGTCATCATGTTACTCCCGCCGTGTTGCCCCAAAGACTTTACTGTAATGGGAAGAGTCGCTCGTTAATCAGTCGAGCCCGTAGAACGCGTAGCAGTGCGCGACGGGGCAACGGGGCGCGCGCACGGGCACGGGGAAGCTACGCGTGAGCGCGTCGACGGTTGTCGCGGCCGCTATGCGCGTGAGGAAACTGCCGGTCGGACCTGGCCGCGCCTCCCCATGGCGGTCGAGGAATTGGCCCCACAGGGACATGTATTGGAATTCGGGGACGACTGGGTCGGCGGCGCCCGCATACTCGGGGGGGAATAGGCGTCGATAGGCGGCAAGGTTGTACATCCACGAGCGCCCGCGCACCGCGTCCGCGGAAGGGACCTCCCGCTGGATATCCGCGAACATCGCGATCAGGTCTCGTCGTCGCGCCTGCAATCGCTCGTCGCTCAACGGCCCGTACCCCGACGTGTCGCGGTTCGCGAAATGGAAGCGGATAGACCGCGTGTCGGGCTCATACGCATACGAGAAGCAGCCATATGGTGACTCGCCGGACGTGCGCGCATGCGCGAGGTAGAAAGAATGGACCCACGCGACGGGCTCCGAGGCGTCACGATAGCCCGCGAGGAACTCTTGCCACGTCGGATCATCGGGCGCGAATGAGTGCGTCAGGCCGAGGTTCAAGTAGAACGGGGTGAACCTGAGCAATGCGGTATCCATCGACACGTCCTCGATCTCAGCGGCGCGCATCGCGAAGCGCAGCAGTATGCCGACATATGCGCGAGACCAGTTCATAGGATCATGATACAGCGCGCCACGTCGTGGGCGCCGTTCCGTGTTTCAGGGCGCTGGCGCCAACGGTATGCGCTGGGAGCGCTGGGACTCGTGGCAGCGGGGATCACCGCGCTGGGATGTGTGGGTCCTTGACACCGCGCATTTGACAATCGAGGAGACGACGGAGCGCCTAGCCGCCTAGGTGGCGCAGCGGCGCGGATGATCGGGAGGCATGTGCGCGGTCCCGCAGCAGCCTACACCGGTGACGCGGATGACGCGGAGACAGTCTCGGTTTGATCACTCGTGACACTGACGGGCAGTGCTTCGATGATACTTTTTCGTACCTTGTAGCGTCGTAGGTTATAGCCGTCTAATGATCTGATTAAGTCGATTCGTACATCATTGTCGTCGAGCGCGGAACGACTTATCCGGCGATCATCAAGCCATTTCTGAAAGTTACAGTCCGCATCCGTCATCGCCATTGGCGCGACAACCTGCACGAAATCTTCGTTACTCATACATCTATCCTACCTGAAGTAGCGTCTGACGGCTTGCGCGGATATTTCCGCGACACCCTCTTCTGAAACATCTTCGCCGCGCAAGATGGATCTAACGGTACAACCCCACGGAACCGTGGTCATGCAGCCCGCCGTGGGGGGGCATGCGCGGGCCGCGTGCGGCTGAGGGGGAAGGGAATGACGCGTCCATCACCGCGCCTCCCGCGCGGGGGACGGGGCACGGCGACCAGGTCCGCTGGCGGGACGCGGTAGCGCAGCAGTTCCTCCCGTGTCCAGCGATGGTCGGTCAAGCCGGCGGCCATCGCGGGCGTGCGCTCCTGCCACTTGCGCCCCCCGATGGCGCGCAGGCGCAGACTCTCGTGTGTCCAGCAGAAATTGTACGCGCAGCCGACCAGCCACATCCCGCCCTCGATCAGGGCCGTGCCGTGCGCAAGGCCCCGCCCCCGCCGTACAAGGGGCGAGAGATGCGCGCGGAACGTGGCGTTGAGCCGCTCAATGTAGGCGGTGTTGATGGCCGTCCCGCCGCGCGTCGCGGCAATCGCGCGCGCCACGGCCTCCTCCGTGCCGACGACCACGCGCCGCGTCACGTCCGCCAGCCGCCGCCCCTGGTGGCTCTTGACGACTTGGGCGAGCAGGAAGCCCTCCGGCAACGCCAGTCGGGGACGCCCGCGCGTCCCGGTGTAGACTGGTTCCCGGAAGACGGCCCGCGCCGCGCCGACGTAGGCCGCGAACCCGTCCACACACAGGAGGAGGGCCGGGCTGGCCGCGCAGGCGCGCACCCGTGCGAGCAAGCGGGTCACCAGCGCGCCGTCGCGCGTGCGGGAGACCGCACCGCCCAGCCACAAGCGCGACGGGAGGGCCACGGCCATGGCCGGCCACACCACGCCGCCGCGCACCTTGACGCGGATCTCGTCGGCCTGGACGTGCCCCAGATCCAGATCCCCCGTCTCCACCAGATGGGCATGGACCGCCTGACTATGCGCCCCTGCTCGATGCAGCCATGCCGCCACGGTGCGCTCGTCGAGTCCGAACGCCGCCACGATCGCCTGCGGCGGGCACCCGTGCGCGCGCAGGATCAGCACGACGGTCATCAGCCACGCCCCTTTGTGCCGCCGATAGTAGGGTGTCCCCTGTGTCGCCGCGAAGGTCCTGTCGCAGGTCTTGCAGCTATAGCGCCGCTCTTTCTGACTCTGGATACCGCTGTTGCCCGCGCCGACCCGCCCCTTGTCAGGACAGGCCGCATTGGGACAGAATGTAGTGGACGGGTCCATGCGCTGCACGCTCCTTTGTGTGGTAACAAAGACAGCATGCCGTCTGGTCCCGTTCCTGTCATCTCACCCTCCAACCACGGTTCCGTGGGGTTGTACCGGCCATTGCATTCGGCGGCAGCTATTGCTTCCGAGAGCGAGATCATAGCTGCTCCACCCTTGCGCACTAAAATGGGAACTTGTCGCGTCCCCTCTTGTCGATACAGGATCATAACACATCGCCTCTCTTTAACCTATTTACGGTGTCTAATCAATGTCTTAGGGCGAGTGGTCAGGCTTTATGAGGCTGTGGTATACTAAAGTCCGAGTGGTCTAGTCGGAGTTACGGTTATGAAGTTTTCGCAGAAGAGCGAGTATGGCGTGCGCCTCCTGGTGGAGTTGGGACGCCATTTTGGTCAGGGTCCGCTCTCGCTCGGCGAGATCGCGCGCAGCGAGGATCTCAGCCAGACGTTCCTGGAGCAGGTCATCATGCCCCTGCGCAAGGCCGGCTTCGTGCAGAGCTATCAAGGTGTGCGCGGCGGCTACGAACTGACCCGCCCCCCCGGTGAGGTCGGCATGGGCGCGGTGATGCGCGTGCTGGAGACCTCGCTCGCTCCGATGTTCTGCGTGACCGATATGCCCGACCGCGATGTCTGCGCCTTCGAGGACTCGTGCGGCACGCGCGTGCTTTGGGCGCGCGTACGCGACGGCATCAACGCCGCACTCGACGCGACCACGCTGGCCGATTTGCTTGTCGACGAGCCGGTTGATAGCGGTCAGCGATCAGCGGTCAGCGGTCAGCTTTTGGTCGCGACATCGTCACAACCGTCACGAGTGTGCGGCGACTACCAACCGGCGACAATAAAATAGTAATTAGCCGTCAGTAGCTGACGGTGACGCAGGTATCACCACGATAGTCATTAACGAGCATAAAGCTGACAGCTGATCGCTGACGGCTAACAGCTAACAGCAAAAAAGGAGAAACGATGGGGCGGACACTGGAGATCAAAGATCTGCACGCGGCGATCGAGGGGAGCGAGATCCTCAAGGGCGTCAACCTGACGATCCGCCAGGGCGAAACGCACGCCCTGATGGGTCCGAATGGCTCGGGCAAGAGCACGCTGGCCAGCGTGCTGATGGGCCACCCCAGCTACGAGGTGACCGGCGGCGCCGTGCTGCTCGACGGCGAGAACATCCTGGCGATGAGCCCCGACGAGCGCGCGCGCAAGGGTTTGTTCCTGGCTTTCCAATACCCCATGTCGATCCCCGGTGTCAGCGTGGCCAACTTCCTGCGCCTCTCCTACGGCGCGGTGAGTAAGCCCGAGGAGGATGACCCTGAGCCGTACCGCCGCAAGCTGACGGCGCGCGAGTTCCGCGCGCTGCTCAACGAGAAGCTGGCCGTCCTGAAGATGGACACGACGATGCTCACGCGCTACCTCAACGAGGGCTTCTCCGGCGGCGAGAAGAAACGCGCCGAGATCCTGCAGATGGCCGTGTTGCAGCCGCGCTTCGCCGTGCTCGACGAGACCGACTCGGGCCTCGACATCGACGCCCTGCGCATCGTCTCCGACGGCGTCAACGCGCAGCGCGATGGCGAGCTCGGCACGCTGGTCATCACGCACTACCAGCGCCTGCTCGACTACATTAAGCCCGAGTTCGTGCATGTGCTGGTCCACGGCCGCATCGTCAAAGAGGGCGGCCCCGAGTTGGCCCTGGAGCTCGAGCAGAAGGGCTACGAGCAGATCATCAAAGAGTATGGTGACGCCGCCCCTTTTGACGCCTCCGTCGGCGAAACGGCCGTTGCCGTAAGCTAACCGTGAGCACAAAACTAGTCGCCAGCAGCCAGTAGATTAGAATCGATTCTAACTACTGACGACTGACGACTGACTACTGGAAGGACAGACACCAATGGTTGCAAACCCGCTTGAGTCCACGGAGTACCAGTACGGTTTCCACGACGAGAACGTGCCCGTCTTCAAGTCGAAGCGCGGCCTCGACCGCGAGGTCGTGGAAAACATCTCGTATATGAAGAACGAACCCGACTGGATGCGCAAGTTCCGCCTGCGCTCACTCGACGCCTACGAGCGCCGGCCCATGCCCAACTGGGGCGGCGCGGCGCTGCACGACATCGACTTCGACAATATTTTCTACTACCTCAAGCCCAGCGAGGGCCAGAGCAAGAGTTGGGCGGACGTGCCGAGCGAGATCAAGAACACCTTCGACCGCCTGGGCATCCCCGAGGCCGAAAAGAAGTTCCTGGCTGGCGTCGGCGCGCAGTACGAATCCGAGGTCGTCTACCACAATATCCGCGAGGACCTGGAGAAGCAGGGCGTCATCTTCTGCGACACCGACTCGGCCGTCAACAAATACCCCGAGTTGATGAAAAAGTACTTTGGCAAGACGATCCCGTTCAACGACAACAAGTTCGCCTCGCTCAACAGCGCGGTGTGGAGCGGTGGGTCGTTCATCTATGTGCCCGAGAACGTGCACGTCGAGTTGCCGCTGCAGGCCTACTTCCGCATCAACGCCGAGAACATGGGCCAGTTCGAGCGCACGCTGATTATCTGCGCGCCGGGCTCGTACGTGCACTACGTAGAGGGCTGCACCGCCCCGACCTGGTCGACCGACTCGCTGCACAGCGCGGTGGTGGAGATCGTGGTCGAGGAGGGCGCGCGCTGCCGCTACACCACGATCCAGAACTGGAGCAAGAACGTCTACAACCTGGTGACCAAGCGCGCCGCGGCCTACAAGGACGCCACGATGGAGTGGGTCGACGGCAACCTGGGCTCCAAGCTGACCATGAAGTACCCCGCCGTCTACATGATGGAGCCGGGCGCTAAGGGCGAGATCTTGTCCATCGCCTTCGCGGGCGACGGCCAGCACCAGGATGCTGGCGGCAAGGTCGTGCACGCGGCGCCGTGGACCTCCAGTTCGATCGTCTCCAAGTCGATCAGCAAGGGCTCGGGCCGCTCCAGCTACCGCGGCCTGCTGAAGATCAACAAGGGTGCCATCGGCTCGAAGAGTTCGGTGCGCTGCGACGCGCTGCTGCTCGACGAGAACAGCCGCACCGACACCTACCCCTACATCGAGGTCGAGGAGGATCGCAAGATCGCCACGGCGCACGAGGCGTCGGTGAGCAAGGTGGGCGAGGACCAGTTGTTCTACCTGATGAGCCGCGGCCTGGACGAGGTGGAGGCCACGTCGATGATCGTGCGCGGCTTCATCGAGCCCATCGCCAAGGAGCTGCCGCTCGAGTACGCGCTCGAGCTCAACCGCCTGATCCAACTTGAGATGGAAGGGTCAGTAGGCTAGGAGCAGTCAGCTATCAGCCATCAGCGGTCAGCCAGAGGCTGACCGCTGATCACCAAAGACTAATGACAGGGCGGGGGCGGGCGTCACGACGCTCGCCCCCGCCTTAACACTGTCAAGTGGACTAGCAGCATACAAAGACAAAAAGCTGACAGCTGATAGCTGACAGCTAAGGAGGATATATGACCGATACCGCGATCCGTACGGGATTCACGCGTGCGGCCGTCGAGGAGCTCTCGGGCTGCAAGGGTGAACCCGATTGGATGCGCCAGCGCCGTCTTGAGGCATTCGACGCGTACGAGCGCATGCCCCTGCCCGCGCGCACCGAGGAGGAGTGGCGACGCACCGATGTCTCGAAGCTGTCGCTGGACGGCTACGCGCCCTACGCCGCCAATGGCAATGGGCTGAACGCGCTGCCAGGGAGCTTGCGCCCGAGCGCCGACGCCAGCGCGCGCGCCGGACTGCTGGTGCAGCACAACTCCGAGGGCGCGGCCGGTGAGCTGCGCGATGAGTTGCGCGCCAAGGGCGTGGTCGTCTGCTCGCTCGACCAGGCCGTGCGTGAGCATCCCGAGCTGGTGCAACGCTACTTCATGACCGAGGCCATCCCCGTCGCCTACAACAAATTCACGGCCCTGCACGCGGCCTTCTGGAGCGGCGGCACGTTTATCTACGTGCCCAAGAACGTCGAGGTCGAGCTACCGGTACAGGGCGTGCTCTACGCCGACGCGCCGGGCCTGGGCGTCTTCGGGCACACCTTGATCGTGGCCGAGGACAACGCGCGCGTGACCTACGTCGAGGAGTATTCGTCGGCCGACGCCACGGAAACGACCTTCTCGTCGGGCGTGAGCGAGGTCTTCCTGGCGCGCGGCGCGCAGGTGCGCTACGTCTCGATGCAGGAGTTCGCGGCGAACGCTACTACGTTCTCGGCGCAGCGCGCCATCGTGGGCGCCGACGCCAACATCAACTGGCTGTCCGTGTCGGTGGGCGGCCGCTTCGCCAAGAACAACGTAGAGGCGTTCCTGATCGCGCCGGGGGCTTCGGCCGAGATGCTGGGCCTCTTCTTCGGCAACGAGGACCAGTTCATCGACTACCATACGTCCCAGGAGCACATGGCGCCCAATACGACGAGCGACCTGCTCTATAAGGGTGTGTTGTCTGACCGCGCGCGCTCGGTCTTCTCGGGTATGATCCGCGTGCACGAGGGCGCGCAGAAAACCGACGCCTACCAGACCAACCGCAATCTGCTGCTCTCCGACGACGCGCGCGCCGACTCGATCCCCAACCTGGAGATCGGGGCCAACGACGTACGCTGCTCGCACGGCGCCACCGTGGCGCCGCTCGACGAGGACGAGATCTTCTACCTGCAGAGCCGCGGCATCGACCGCGACGAGGCCACCAAGATCATCGTCGACGGCTTTTTCGAGCCGATCCTGATCCGCATCCCGCTAGAGTCGATCCAGGAGCGCCTGCGCGACTTCATCGACCACAAGACGGGGCGTGAGCGGTTCAAGGGTGATTTGGAATAGCTATCAGCTATCAGCTATCAGCCGTCAGCCGTCAGCTTTTGCTCATATTGACGTGCACACCGTACAGACAGCCGTAGCTGAGGATAGGCGGCGCCTGCCACCGAACTGGTCGCAGCGAGAAAGCTGATAGCTGATAGCTGACGGCTGAAAGCTAACGGAGAACACATGGCAGAGTTCCAGAAAGTCGCGAGCGCGAGCGAGATCGCGCCCGGCGAGACCAAGGCGGTCGAGGTCGGCGGCGCATCGGTGGCGTTGTACAACGTGGACGGCGCGTTCTTCGCCACAAACAACGTGTGCAGTCACGACGAGGCGTACCTCGCCGAGGGCTGGCTCGAGGACGACGTGATCATTTGCCCGGCGCATGGCGCGGAGTTCTGCGTGCGCGACGGCCAAGCGCTCTCGCTGCCGGCCACCGAGCCCGTCGCGGCCTATCCCGTGCGCGTCGAGGGCGATGACATCTACGTGGCGGTGGGGGAATAATCCCGACTTCATAGGCGTGGGGCCTGCGACTGCGGTCGCATGGCAGACTACGGACACTGCGGTGTCAAGAACACCCGACCGCAGTCGGCGTAGGTCTGCCATGCGACCGCAGTCGCAGGTTTCCTTATACTGTTAGGTAGTTTGGTTGCAAGGAGAAAAGAATATGGTAACCGAAGAGACAGTCATGGACGCGCTCAAGACGGTCGATGACCCGGAGTTGATGCTGCCGCTGGTCGAGCTTGGCCTGATCTATGGCGTGGACATCCAGGGTAATGACGTGGCGGTGACGATGACGCTCACCACGCCGGCCTGCCCCATGAACCAGTACATCGGCGCGCAGGTCGAGGAAGCGTTGCGTGAGCAGGTGCCGGACGTCCAGAATATCGGCGTCAACATCGTGTGGAGCCCGCCGTGGAACCCCAACATGATGAGCGAAGACGCCAAGATGGAGCTTGGGTTCTTTTAGCTGTCAGCCGTCAGCTATCAGCCGTCAGCCTTCGCGGTTGCCGCGCTGGTGTTTGGCGGTCCGGCAGCCTTTGATGTGAGAGACTAGCTGAAAGCTGATTGCTGATCGCCGATGGCTACTATAAAACGACCACGCGTCCGCATCGCGCCTAGCCCGACCGGCGACCCGCACGTCGGCACGGCTTATATGTCCCTGTTTGACTATGCCTATGCGCGCCGCAACGGGGGGACGTTCGTGCTGCGCATCGAGGATACCGATCAGACGCGCTACTCGCACGAGTCCGAGCAACGCATCATCGCCGCGCTGCGCTGGCTGGGGATCAAGCCGGATGAGGGGCCGGACATCGGGGGCGACTACGGGCCCTACCGCCAGTCGGAGCGCCTGCCCATCTACCAACGCTATGCCGGCGAATTGGTCGCGCGCGGGCATGCCTACCCCTGCTTTTGCACCAAAGAGCGTCTGGAGGCGCTGCGCGAGTCCCAGCGCGCCGCCCACCAGCCAGAAGGCTACGACCGCCACTGCCGTTCCATCGCGCCATCCGAGGCGCGCCGGCGCGTCGACGCGGGCGAGAGCCATGTCATCCGCCTGGCGCTGCCGTTGGAGGGGACCACGACCGTGGACGACCTGATCCGCGGCGCCGTAACGTTCGAGAACGCCAAGCTCTCGCCCGACCCCGTGCTGATGAAGTCGGACGGCTTCCCAACCTACCACCTGGCGCACATGGTCGACGACCACCTGATGGAGATCACGACGGTGGTGCGCGGCGAAGAATGGCTGCCCAGCGCGCCGCTGCACGTCATCCTCTACGACGATTTCGGCTGGCCGCAGCCGGAGCGCGCGCACATGCCGCTGCTGCGCAACGCCGACAAGAGCAAGGTCAGTAAGCGCAAGAACAACACGTCGCTGGAGTGGTACCGCGACAATGGCTACCTGCCTGAGGCCATGCTCAACTTCCTGGCCTCGAACGGCTGGTCGATGCCCGACGGGCGCGAGCAATTCTCGCTGGCCGACATGATCGCCTACTTCTCGTGGGACCGCCTCGTCACCACGGGTCCCGTCTTCGACCTCACGCGCCTGACCTCGCTGAACAGCTACTACCTGCAGCGCAAGCCGTTGCACGAGGCGCGCGCGTTGTTCCTGCCGCTGACGCCGCCCGGTACGGACCGGCGCTACCTCGACGCCATCATCCCCCTGATCCACGAGCGCATCCAGCGCGTCGAGGGCGCGGCTCTCGCGCCCAACGATATCGTGACGATGGGGCCGGCGGGCCGGGGCACGGTCAAAGGGGGCGAGCCGATGCACGAGGCCGGCGTGTCGTTCCCCGACTACACGACGTTCTTTTTTGCCGGGGACGACCTGGACTACGAGCCGGCGCGCCTCGTGCCCAAGAAGGGCACGCCGGCGACGGCGCTGGCGCTGCTCGAAGCCGCGCGCGACGTCCTTGGCGCGTTGGACGTATGGGAGACGCGCACGATCGAGCCAGCGCTGCGTGGGCTGGCCGCCACGCGTGAGGTCAAGGTTGGCGATCTGCTGACCTCGATCCGCGTCGCCGTCACCGGCAGCGCCGCCTCGCCGCCGCTGTTCGAGACCGTCGCCGTACTCGGCCCCGAGCGCACGCTGGCGCGCCTCGCTCGCGCCATTGAGCGCCTACACGCGGCGATGTAGGGGATTTGTTAGTACCTTGAGGGTCGGCTTTAACATAATATACGGCCTGTCCAACGCTACACATCGACCTGTTCGCACTCTCGACGTGACGATAAGCGGGGGGTTCGTCTCTGTCAAAGGCACGGTTGCCGGGGCTTGGAGTGGCCACATCGACGATGGGAAGCCGAGCGACGCCCCTCCTGGTCATGTGAAACGCGTCGTTGCGCCCGTCCGATTCGCCGGACACACCCTCAAGGGGCAAAATATTATGTTAAAGCCGACCCTCTACCTTACGAGTGACATTGATCGCAAAATGCGCACAAGTTTGGTTCCGGCTTTGCCGAGTTAGGGGTAGGGAACCATGGTTTATGGCGTGGAGAATGAGCGGAACGAAGAATACTCTTACACATTCATCGCGATGCACAAGAAATTCAGATTGCGCGACATCGTGCATGACGCCCTTTCGACAGAGAAAAAGCGCCAGCAGTTGCTCGATCGTGCCCATCGACCATCGAGGCAGCTCAACGATCTTGGACAAATTGGTGTGCCTTTAGATCAAGTTGCTGTACACCTCGACCAAGGCGTATCAAGGCCGAATGTGACTCGTCCGAGGGTAGGGGCGGAATTCGCATTCGTGCGGCTTCCATACATTGACGCCTTTGTACTTTATAGCTCTAACCCGGATGGGATTGAACAGGCCCGCCAACTGCTGGAACCCGATTACTTGGTTATCCCCAATGTTGAACTCGCCCTCTCATCGCCTCCTAATAAGAAATCGCTTGCGCCGTACGGGACAGCGTCTGACGTGGCCAAATGAAAGCGGCATCGGTGAAGCTCGGCGCAAAGGTATCACAGGAAGCGGTGTTTTAGTTGGCGTGCTGGACACAGGCTGCGATGCCGATCACCTCGAGTTTCGCCAGAAACGCGTCGATTTTCGCTACGTGTCACCGCTTGACCCCACCACTAACTCCATGCGGCCTGTGCAAGGTTTTGATGTTGACGGCCACGGCACGCATGTTTGTGGCATCATCGCAGGCCGGAACGTCGGTGTGGCCCGCGATGTGACGCTAATGGTTGCGTCCGTCATTAATAGCGAAAGTTTAAAGACCAACCTTGATCGAGTTGCTGTAGGGCTTGATTGGATGCTTGCACGCTTTGAAAACCGGGAGAATATTAGTAAGCCTACAATCATTAACATGTCCCTAGCATTTATGTTGGGATCAATTGCCGCTCCACAGGTACAGAATATTATGACCGCAATCACGGATCTTCTCGATGACCTGGTCGCGGTCGATGTTCTTGTTGTTGGAGCGATAGGTAACGATGGGCCAGGTACGGTACAAGTACCTGCCTGTATGCCTCAAGTGTTATCAGTTGGAGCGGTGGATTGGAATTTGGTGGTGGCTCCTTTTAGCGGTGGGGGCGTTTCATCCTTCACACCAGACGTGCAACCAGACATCATAGGATATGGAGTTGACGTTCTGTCTAGCCTGGAACGGGATGTAGACAAAGATAGTTGGTACACTCGCATCAGCGGTACAAGTATGGCTACTCCCTACATTACGGGTATTGCCGCTCTTCTTGCCGCTGCTAATCCAGGATTGCAAGGGTATGGCCTTCGGCAGCGTCTTATTAGCGCCGCATTACCGTTATCGGGGCCACGAGACAGAGTAGGCGCAGGACTTGCGAGGTTTGTTATATGAGTATTAATGCTATTGACGACGTGCCATTGGACACAGTTAACATGGTGGTGACGTTTAAGCGCCCATTGTTTGAGAACGCGGACAAAATTGGTCGAGCAGAACGCTTTCGGTTATTGCGTAGCCGTTCCCTAGAGGTTAGAGAAAGTATTATCCATTGGATTGCGGATCAAGGCTTGTCGAGAGACATGTCTCGAATCAGCGACCCAATGATGTTTAATATGCTGTTTATTATTTGCACGCCAAGGTTGGCCGAACGGCTCACCAATGCTCCTAATGTTCTCAAGGCATTCGCCAACGATGATTTACCCGTTGAGCTTCTGTAGCCCTTCAGATAGGGAAGCGATCGTCGCGCTCATCAACGCGGTCGAGCTGGAGCCAATCACGGTGGGCATGCTCCATGAGCGCGGCCAACGAACGCCGGGGAGCGGGCGCTGGCGTGTCGCGGAGGATGAGGCCGCGCGTATCGTCGGGATCAGCGAAACGGCGCGCGAGCCATGGATGACCGCGGACGAGGCGTGGCTGTGGGTCGCCGTCGACCCGTCCGCATCGGGACGAGGCGTCGGCGCGGCCCTCTTCGACGACGCCCTTGCGTGGACTTGCGCGCGGGGGGCGACGACGCTGCGCAGTCAGGTGCGGGATGATCGGCCCGACGACCTCGCCATCGCCGAGCGGCGCGGCTTCCGCATCGACCGCCATGTCCGCGACGCCACGCTCGCTCTCGCCGCGTTCGATGAGCGCCCGTTCGCGGATGCCATTCATGCGGTCCAGGTCGCCGGCTTCCGCTTCCTGACCATGGCCGAAGTGGGCAATAGCACGGGGATGCAGCGGCAGGTCTACGACCTCAATCGCCGCACGAGCGGGGATATCCCCGGCGCGGCGGCCCCGTTCGCCCCGTTCGCCCCGTTCGAGGACTTCAAGGGGTACGTCTTCGGGGCGCGGTGGTACCGGCCGTAGCCTGGGCATTATCACCTCGTTCGGACCAGCGAGTGATGAGAGCCTAATGACGATTAGGCGCGTCGGTTCAAGGACGGCGCGGATCACGATGAATGCCGCTCAGTGTACAGTACAACAGAGACGCCGGCGACGGGCGCGCCGGTCTACATCGTGCACCTCTCCTTGGCGCGCGCCCTCGCCGTCTGCGCCGAGGCCCAGGCGCGGGGGTTGCCGGTCTACGTGGAGACGCGTCCGCTCTACCTGCACCTGACCGAGGAGCGCCTGGCGGAGCCGGACGGGCCGAAGTATCTGGGCCAGCCGCCGCCGCGCAGGCAGGCCGACGTGGACGCCCTCTGGCGCGGCTTGAGCGCGGGCGCGATCCACACCGTCTGTTCCGACCACGCGCCGTGGGCGCTGGCCGCCAAGCTCGACCCGGCGCTCACCGTCGCTGACCCGCGCCCCGGCGTCGAGAACCTACAGACGTTGCGGCCCATGCTCTACTCCGCAGGGGTGCGCACGGGGTGGCTCTCGCTGGAGCGGTTCGTCGCCCTCACCGCCACCAACGCGGCCAAGCTCATGGGGCTCTACCCGCGCAAGGGGGCGATCGCGGTCGGGAGCGACGCCGACCTGGTCATCTTCGACCCCGCGCGCACGCGCACGATCGACGACCCCGCGCGCACGCGCACGATCGACGCGGCCATGCTCAGGTCGCGGGCCGACTACTCGGTCTACGAGGGCTGGGCGGTCACGGGCTGGCCGGTCATGACCCTGAGTCGGGGCGAGGTCGTCTGCGCCGACGACGTGGACGATGGAGTAACCGGGTGACTCGCCTGGCGCGGGGATCATGGTCACGCCGGGCACAATCTCGTCATCCCCGTCGACCCTAGACGAAAGCGATTGATGTCCGCGCTCCCCCATTTATGTCATAGCATCAATTGCGGCGTGACCCACTAGTACACCTTGGCTGAGATAACTTTGCGGTCTCCGAGGCGCCGCGGTGCCCGTGCGCTGCCATGCGACCGCAGTCGCAGGCGTCCTCCGGCTGCCAAGGTAATTAAGCCAAGCTGTACTAGGAGTTGAAGACACGCTGGACGGCGAGGACGTGGTCCCTGGCTTCACCTACCCGATCGCGCGTCTCTTCCCCTAGCGGCCATGATGAGTCTTGCCCTATCCTTGTAGCAGACGTGATGGACGATGCGCCAATCGGCGACAAGTGAGGAGGACTCGAATGACCTACGATCCCAAGGGCCGCAGCCGCGCGATTACCGATGGTTTGACACGGGCCGGCGCGCGCGCCATGTACAAGGCGATTGGCTTCACCGACGAGGATTTGGCCAAGCCTATTATCGGCATCGCCAACACCTGGATCGAGACGATGCCCTGCAACTTCAACCTGCGTCGCCTCGCCGCGCAGGTCAAGGAGGGTGTGCGCGCCGCCGGCGGGACGCCCATGGAGTTCAATACTATCGCCATCAGCGACGGCATCACCATGGGCACCGAGGGCATGAAGGCGTCGCTAGTCAGCCGCGAGGTGATCGCCGACTCGGTCGAGTTGGCGGGGCGCGGCTACCTGTTCGACGCCGTCGTCGCGCTCGGCGCCTGCGACAAGACGCTGCCCGGCCTGGCCATGGCCTTGGTGCGCCTCGACATACCCAGCGTGCTGCTCTACGGCGGCACCATCCTGCCGGGCCGCCACAAGGGCCGTGATATCGACTTGCTCAACGTTTACGAGGGCATCGGCGCGACTATCGCCGGACGCATGAGCCCGGAGGAACTCAAGGAGCTGGAGGACCACGCCTGTCCCGGCGCGGGCGCCTGCGGCGGGCAATATACCGCCAACACCATGGCTACGGTCATGGAGATACTGGGCCTCTCGCCGTTCGGCAGCGCCAGTATCCCCGCCGTCGACGCGCGCAAGGACGACATCGGGCGGCGCGCCGGCGTGCTGGTGATGGAGACGCTGCGGCGTGGATTGCGCCCCAGCGACATCCTGACGCGCGCGTCCTTCGAGAACGCTATCGCCTCCGTGGCCGCGACGGGCGGCTCAACCAACGCCGTGCTGCACCTGCTGGCGCTGGCGCGCGAGGCGGGCATCCCGCTCGAGATCAACGACTTCGACCGCGTCAGCCGGCGCACGCCCTTGCTAGCCGACCTCAAGCCGGGCGGCGTGCATGTCGCGGCCGACGTCGACCGCGCCGGCGGCATCCCCGTGATCGCGCGGCGCCTCGTGGATGGCGGCTACGCCGACGGCGCGCAACGCACCATCGGCGGCGCGACGCTGGCCGAGGACGCGGCCACGGCCGTGGAGACGCCGGGGCAGGACGTGATCCGCCCGCTCGACAATCCGATCAAGCCGGTCGGCAGTCTGTGCATCCTGCGCGGCAACGTCGCGCCGGAGGGCTGCGTGGTCAAGATCGCGGGGCACGAGCGGCCGCGCCACGAGGGTCCGGCGCGCGTGTTCGACCGCGAGGAGGACGCCATGGCCGCGATTGTTGGCAAGCGCATCGTGCCGGGCGACGTGGTGGTGATCCGCTACGAGGGGCCGCGCGGCGGGCCGGGCATGCGCGAGATGCTCGGCGTGACCTCGGCCATCGTCGGTGAGGGGTTGGGCGAGTCCGTCGCCCTGCTCACGGACGGGCGTTTCAGCGGCGCCACGCGGGGGCTGATGCTCGGCCATGTCGCGCCGGAGGCGGCGCGCGGCGGCCCTATCGCGATTATCGCCGAGGGCGACACGGTGACCATCGACGTGGAGGCGCGCCGCGTCGACGTGGCGCTCTCCGACGACGAGATCGCGGCGCGCCTGGCCCGGTGGGAAGCGCCCGCGCCGCACTACACCAGCGGCGTTTTCGCCAAGTACGCCGCGCTCGTCACCTCCGCGTCGGACGGCGCGATCACACCCGCGCCGACGCTTTGATGCGGTATCAGGATGTATTTGACATAAATGGCGCAGGGCAGCGCTATAGAGCGAGGGGATCGTATGAACGCGACATATGCGCGGTTTGTTTTGAGCGATTACGTTGACGAGGCGGTGCGCGAGGCGACGTACGACAAGTTAGATGACGGTAGCTACGCTGGCCGCATACCGGCATGTGTCGGCGTTGTGGCTTTCGGATTGACCTTGCGGGAGTGCGAGGACGAATTGCGTTCAACGTTGGAGGATTGGATCCTCGTCGGCC
>JAABUO010002399.1_pt1 | contig 22925 bp, 30 predicted proteins | sample 5559291 | NCBI WGS metagenome assembly JAABUO01 (sample SAMN10711878, study PRJNA513372) | rock metagenome | isolation source: Antarctica rocks | place: Antarctica: Victoria Land, Finger Mt sud
CTGTGCAGCCACAGGGCGCACCAGCAACGGGTCGTCGTCGGCCTGCAGGTGCGCCGCGCGGTCGCGGTGCGCCTGCTTCAGCTGCCTGCAGTGAGCTTGGTGCTCATACGCACGCAGCGCACTCGCTACTCGTACAACAAGCATGCGTTCACCATATTCAAGCAGACGGCTGGCAGAGAGAAGCGCTAACTGCACGTTCGCGTCCAGGTGTGTTTGGCATACAGCAGACTTATCGAAGTGCAGTCTGCACTTCACGTAGTGGTTCGCCTTGTGGGCAGGAGTCGCGTGCCTGTCAAATATTTGCGGTGTGCCGCTCGCCACGCCGCCCATGCCCTGCTGCTCAGCGCGCAGGGACGTGCAGACGCCGCGACAGAGCGGTGTGCACCAGCTGAGCAGGCTCCAGGCCGGCATCGGCGGCACGGTAGCAGTGCACAGCGTGCCACTAAGCTGGCACCACATAGCACTTCCTCGGCCCATGCGATGCATGCTCTGTAAAGTGCTGACAGCTGCTTCAGCCACCCTCATGCTCACAGGCGCTGTGTAACGCGCAAGCAGCGGTTGCGCCTGTCACCTGCTCATGCATAGACAGGTGCTCCATGCAGCGGCAGCGCAGCAAGCTTGCTACATCAATGCAATGCAACGATGCAAGAGGCCAAAATGTGCCTAGTCGAGGGGAAAGTCCCTCATTGGAATGAGTAAGCATTGGGCGCCAAGCGGGTGTAGCAGCTGTTGCCTATGGCTACATTGCACGCCTTGATCGAGCGGGCCCACTCTGAGGACACTGTAGCAGACCACCCTCTGCGCGTGATGGGTTGCTTCGCGCATCTGTAGAATTTAGCCACAGGCAGTACTCCAGTAACTAGCCTCCGCAAAGCGTAGTGCGTCCTTTCATGGCACGCCCAGTGCTGTGACATAGCAGTATTCTGGATGCGCAGTCTTTGCGCAGCCGGCCCGGCAGCGCGCAGCGTTTGATGCACCGCGGATCTGGCTTCCTGCCTGGTGCGTGCGTGCAGCTTCGCGGTGCCCTCCAGGCCACACAGAGATCACCACCGTGTCTGCACATGCGCCACATCCCGCCAAACCTGTCATTGGAGGTTGTTGCTCCCTGGCTCGCCTGATCCGCAGCACTGCATAGCTTTTGTTTACCTGTGTCGCACTGGCCAGTGTGACTCTGGTCGCGGTAGTGCCTCTGGCAGTCCCGCTGTGCCGCTTTGAGACACCACACCGCGTGTTTGGCTTCCTTGTGTTTCTGCCGCCCGGCTCGCTCTAGCGTACCTCACGCACCCCAAGCACCACCGAGCACCACAGCCAACCCCGTCCGCGCCAGGCGCGCCGAGGCCCGCGGAGGACCGTGTCAGCCCGCGGGCAGCCAGCGGCTCCAGGGCGAAGAGGCCGCAGCAGGCGCGCCCCGGCGGGGAAGGCCGGTGCACTGTGCTTGCCGCGCCCGGCAGGGCTCAGGGGCTGCTCTGCGGCAGAGGGCCCAGTCCGACGCCCAGCGGTGCAGGCCCGCGCCAGAGGCCGGTGTCATACATGGAGCAGGGCGTTGGCGGCAGGGGCTTGCCTGCCGCAGGCTGGCACTCTGTAGCGGAGTCAGCTCTCCTGCAAGTGGCCCTTAAATACGTCAGCAGCGTGGCGCGCCCAGGCTGAAATGGGTGGGAGGCTGCTCGTAGTCCCCGCACACGCAGGGGCCACAGGACTGTCCAGCAAGGGCCGTGGAGCCTCGTGACCCTTCCGTGTACAAGCCTGGTGCAAGTGGGGTGCCATGGCTGTCATTCAAGGCGGTGTGTGGAAGGAGAGGAGCACTGCACAGCAGCACAGATACTGGGTGACCGCCGCTGAGGCCCACAGGCTGCGTCTGCGTGCCCGCGCGGCGCGCTGGTCGTGCGAGCCGCCGCCCCTGTTCATGTGCCGTGTGCGACGCGGCGGCAGGGCATCGTGCGGCTGGCGCGGCTGGTGCTGCTGCAGCCGGGGCGATGGCGGTGGATGATCCCGCTCGCGCTGCTGACCTGCGGGCGCGCCCTCCCGCGGTCCCAACTCCCACGCTCTTGTGACTTGCTGCCCTACATTACTTGCTTGTACTGTGCTTGCAGACTGCCCCAGTCTGTGCTGCAGCGACGGCGTGAAACTGACATGCAGGGCATGCGGCTCGGACGGATGACTCGCAGACTGCCCCAGTCTGTGCTGCGGCGACAACATGAAACTGTCATGCAGGGCATGCCGCTCGGATGGATGACTCTTGTCCATGCTGGGCTGGCCGGCGCAGGTGCTTCGCATTTCTGTTCGGCTGGGCGCCGCTGCCGGGCCGCCAGGGGCCGCACATGCATCGGGTGCGGCCCTGTGCTTCGTTGCCTCCTGACGCGTCCGCCGTCCTGGGGCTGTCCCGAACACTGCAATCGGGGCTCAGCGTGCGCGCGCGCGCCGACACCGCGGAGCGTGAATAAAAGCACACATGCCGCAGAGCCTTGGGCGGTACTGCCCTAGCCATACCCTAACCCTAGATTTCGTCTTGGCAGGGCTCGCCGCGCTACCAGGGCGACCCGGACCTGCTCATCCAGCGCGCGGAGGCGGAGCTGCGCTGCCCTATCCATACCCTAACCCTCTTTTCCTATTCTGGCAGGGCTCGCCGCGCTACCAGGGCGACCTGGACCTGCTCATCCAGCGCGCGGAGGCCGAGCGGCTGCAGACGCTGTCGGAGCTGCAGCCCCTCTTCCGCGACTGGCAGGGCATCAAGGCGCGCCCGGACGCCGGCTCTGCAACGCGCTCGGCCGCACTCCTCCAGCCTTCCTTCCTTCACGCCTGTGTCCGGCTGCGCGGTCAGCAGGCAGATGGGATGCGGCCGCATTGTCCGGTGCCTGTTGAGGACATATGTTTTGTTCAGTAGTGCCGGCTGGCAGGAGCTCTGCAGGCGTGCAACATCAGTCAGGCACACGGCGAGCACGCCGCTAAGGTTGGCGCGGGCGCCCCGCCGGCGCGGCGGGGGGCGCGAGAGGGCGAGGTATAGGCAAGCAGGAGCGCTGGCAGTGTGCTTCATGAGACACACAGATACCATGCCCGCCGCTGCGGTGAGCGCCGCTGCACCAGCGCGCTCGGCCCGCCGACGCCGCGCGCCGCGCGGCGCGCAGGGCGAGGTGAGGGACAAGCAGGAGCGGCTGCGGACCGCGCAGGCGGACTCCGACCGCATCTCCGAGCTGCACGGCGAGCGGCAGGCGGCGGCGCTGGCCGCGGGCGACGCCTCGCAGCGCGAGCGCCTGCGCGCGTTCATGGTGCGGCGGCCGCGGCCCCGCTGCCGCCCCCGCACGAGCGATGCCGCATGCCTGGAGGCCACATGCGTGTCGGATCAAGTCGGGACAAGTCGGCAGTCGGCGCCCTTGTGCAGGGTCAGGGTTGCATCTGACCCTAGGGTACGTACCCTGCAGGAGAAGGACCGGGCGGTGGAGCTGGCGGGCGTGCGCGGCGCGCTGGACAAGGCGCTCGAGCAGGTGCCGGCCCCGTCCGCCGCGCCCGTGCGGTGCTGCCGCAGCACAGTCCAAACGGGGCTTGTAGCGGCGGCGGCGCGTCCGCAGCAGCGAGGGGCCTGTGCCTGTGGCGGAGGCACTAACAGAGGTCCCTCTGCAGTGCTCTGCAGTGCTGACAGAGGTCCCTCTGCAATGCTGGTGTTGGGTTGCTTTAGAATAGGGTCCGGGTGACGGCAGCAGCGGGCGGGCGCAGGTCAGCGACGCGACCTGGCGCGAGGGCCTTGCGCTGGAGCGCGTGCGCCGGCTGCGCCGCGAGGTGGAAGCGCTTGGCGCCGCGCTGGCGGACATGCGCGCGCAGCGCGGCGGCGGCGGCGCCGTCGCAAAGCCCGGCGGGGCCGCGCCGCTGCGCGGCGTGCTCGCCGGGCTCGTGCCCGGCGCGTCCGGGCTGCTCGGCGGCGGGTTTGACCGCGGGCGGCTGCTCGCGCTGTACGCCGGCCGCGTCGGCGGCGGCGACCCCGACGGCCCGGGCGACCCGGGCGGCTCGGCGTCCGGCGACGCGCAGCGCGCCGGGCTGGAGGAGTGGTTTGCCGCGCTGACGGCCGACCTGCACCTCAACCTGGGCACGTTCGGCGACTGGACGTTCCAGCGCGGGGAGCTGCCGACGCCGTCGCCGGCGCAGGCGGCCGGCGCCGCGGGCAACGCCAGCGGGCGCGACGGTGCCGCGGCGGGCGCGGGGGCAAGGGGGGCGCTGCGCGCCGCGGCCGCGGAGGCCGCCGCCAAGCTCGGCGCGGCGGCCGCGCAGGAGGGCCACGGCGCGTACCACGCCGGTGGCGCGGCAGGTTTAGGGTCAGGCGCAGGGTATGACGCGGGCGCAGGCTCCGGCGCGGGCGCGGGCGGCGAGGCGCTGCCGCAGGTGCAGGACTCGGCGGCGGTCGAGCGCCGGCGGGCGGCGGAGGCGGGGGCCGCCGGCGCGGGCGACGGCGCTGCGGCCGGGGTTGATCTCGAGGGCGGAGCTGAGGGCGCGGCCGCAGCCGGCGGGAGCGCCGGCGGCGGCCACGCCGATGAGGGCGGCGCAGGCGGCGCGTCGGCGGGCGCCAGTGCCGAAAGCGGCGCGGCCGCGGGCGGCGCGGCGGCGGTCGAGGGCGTGGCGGGCGTGGGCAATGCGGAGGCGGCGCGGCACAGGGCCGCGCGCGCGACCGCGGCCGGCCAGGCCGCCCTGCCGGTGTTGCTGGACGGCATCAGGCCCCGGGCGGTAGGCGCGGCGGCGGGGCGGCGGGAGCGCGCCGGCGGCGATGGGCTGGAGGCAGGGACGGGTGCGGGGCGTGGGGGCGGCGGCGGCGGCGCCGATGAGGATGACGACAGCATGCGCTGCCGCATGGCCGCCATCTGCGAGGGGCCGGCCGCGTGCCAGCCAGGCGCGCCCTGCCGGCAGCCCTGCATTATAGGGCGAGTGACCTAGCCTTATCCTCACCATTATGGGACGTCTCAGTTCGCCTCTCAGCCTCTGCTTTATATTCATATGCACTAACGCGGCGTGGCTGCCACCTCCACCAGGCTGGCCACCCGTGGGGGCTCATTTTCCGTGTAACACAGCAGGCGGCTTCCCGCTCCCGCCGCGCCCGGGCCTGCCCTGGCCCAGGCCCCACCCTGCGCCCTCACGCACAGAGGGTCTGCGCGCGCGTGACACTCTGACCCTGACCCTGCGCAGGCGACGACCTGGGCTGCGCGACGGAGGCGGCCGCGCGCCAGGAGCACGTGCGCGACGCCATCCGCTGGTCCTGGCAGGGCTACAGGCGCGCGGCCCAGCGGCCTCCCCGGAGGCCGATTGCTGTACGGCGCTTCTGAAGCGCGCCTCGCAGCCCCCGCCTGTGGAGCTCGGGAGCAGGTCGGGCAGCACACCCGCTTGTCGCGGTCGCACTTGCTGATTTCGGTGACACTTATTGAAGGCTTAGAGGTCGACCTAGCGCAGCAGCCTGACCAAGGTCTCCTGCCTTAGGGACTCCGGCTGCAATCCCCAGTCTGCTGGGAAGGCCGCCCATTGCACCGTCACAGCATGCAGCCCGTCATGGTGAGGCGCCTCTCCTGGGAAGCGCGCTGGTCCGGAAGAGCCGCGCGCGCTCCGGCGGCGCGGCCGCTGCAGGGCCGGGCTGGGCTGAGCCCGCTAGCTATCTATTTCAACCATGATAGACAAGGTATTTTGTATTTTCAGGATTTAGACCGCAGCGGCGCGCGGGGCAGGGAGTACGCATGGGGCAAGGATGAGCTGCGGCCGCTCTGGCAGCGCACTCTACCCTGACCCTATTCTAACCAGGGCGGGCTGAGCCTGCGGCGAGCCTGAGGCACGCGCGCGCAGGGAGCACGCGTGGGACCAGGATGAGCTGCGGCCGCTCTGGCAGCGCACTCTACCCTAACCCTACCCTAACCAGGGCGGGCTGAGCCTGCAGCGCGCGCGCGGGGCAGGGAGCACGCGTGGGGCCAGGACGAGCTGCACCCGCTCAGCCGGTCCGGCAGCAGGTGGTTCGATCTGGGCCTCACGCTCGCCGACTGCCTGGACACGCTGCTGCTGGCCGGCCTGGAGCGCGAGTTCGAGGAGGCGCGTGCCGCCCTACCCTGACCCAGAAAGTTCCCTATCCTACAACAACCTGCCTCTGCCTGAGGTAGGAGCGCCCCCGCTGTGAGCCAGCAGCCATCCACGTCCGCGCCTCGCCTCCCTGCACATCCCGCAGCGGCGCCCGGCGCGCTTGCAACTCACCCCCAACATGCGCAGCGGCGTCAGGAGTGCTTGCGAGTCGCCCCCCGCATGCGCAGCGGCGGCACGGCGCCGGGCGGCGCTCGCTCTGTCACTGGACCCCCACCGGAGCCCCCCAGAGCTGCGACGCAGCGCGCAGGCGCGCGCCTGGGTCGCCGAGGGGCTCACCACGGATAGCGACGAGTTCGTGAACACGTTTGAGGCGACCATCCGCGTGCTCGGCGGCCTGCTGTCGGCGTTCCTGCTGTCGCCGGGCGACTCGGTGCGCTGCGACACCGCGAGCGCCACCCTGGGCCGCAGGCTGACCGTGCTTGCACGGGTTGTCTGTAAACATGGCTGCGCCATGCTTTGAGCGCGCCGCGGCCAGCCAGCTGTCCCGGGCCCTCTTCCCAAAGGTCTGCGCATGGCACAGGCTCCATTGCTGCGTGCGGAGGTGTGTGTCTTCGGCTGCCCTGCGCCCAATGCAATGTACCACAGCCTCGGTGCAGCCCGCGTCGGAGGTGGCTCCCGGCCGCGCACCAGCCGCGGCCGCGCGCGCGCAGGTGTTCCTGTTCCGGGCGGTCGATCTGGGGCTGCGCCTGTCGGCCGCCTTCCAGTCAGCGTCAGGTGCGGCGCACGGCATACGTCCGGACTTGCGGATGCGCCAAAGCGGGATGTACATGCAATGCGGCGCCTCTGCGGCGGCGTGAGTTCGCGGCCTGCTGGCCCCCACGCGCACGCTGACGCGCGCGCAGGCATCCCCTTCTCCGACGTCAACCTGCGCACCCATGACACACGCCAGCCCGAGTGGACCGCGTTCAGCTCGCTGTCGGAGGCGACGACGCTGTCGCTCGAGTTCGCCACGCTCGCGCAGGCCGCCGGCGCGCGCCCTCCCGGCGCCCCGGATGCCAGGTTAGGGTAGACCTAGGGTTGTGTCATAGCTGCCCGCGCGCGCGCCCTCCGCACGGCCGGTCCGGGCGCGCTGGTGTGACGTGAGCAAAGCCTGGCCTGGAGCGCGCTTGAACGTCGGCCGAGGCCAGGACGGCGGCGAATGGCGCGCTGCTGGCATGGGCGGCGCTGCCGGGTGCGCGCGTGCGCGCACGCGTGCGGCGCCGCGCGAGCGCGGCCTGTCCAGACGATGGAGCCCACACAGACGCTAGGACTCCATGCGATTACCTGCTTCCATAGCTTTCCATGCCTGCAAAGCAGAGTCTGCCATTTGCAATTCAATAGGGTTTTGTTGGAAGATCTTTAGAAAAACGCGGCCCGCGCAGGCGAGCGCGGGCTGGAAGCGCCGGCGCTGGCGGCGGTGGAGACGGTGCTGGGCCTGCCGGGGCGCACCGGCGGCCTGGCGCCGATCTACGTGGACCCCGCCACGGGCGCGCTCGGCGGCGGGCTGGTCACGCTCGGCGCGCGCGGCGACAGCTACTACGAGTACCTGCTGAAGCAGTGGATCCTGGGCGGCAAGACGCAGCCCGCGCTGCTCAGGCGCGCGCGCGACCCGCGAGGGGGTGTAGGGTCAGGCGCACGAGGGATGTGGGGTTGAGCGGACGTTGAATGTGTGGCGCGCGCCTGCCACCCGACCGGCAAGCTCAGGGATGTGCTGAGCCAAGCAGGCTGCCTGCCAGCAGTCACGCAGGGTCGCGCAACAAGGCGCGCGCAGCGGGGGTGCGCGGCTGCGACGCGCCGCGTCGCGGCCACAACGCAGCGCATCGTGGCTGCAGCCTGTCGCGCATCGCTGTCAAAGTCCGCCCACCCGGCCTCGCCCTCACCAACCCTGACCTAACCCTGCCGAACCCTGCCCCGACGCAGGGGGTACAAGGAGGCGATGCGCGGCGTGCGCGAGCGCCTGCTGCAGCGCACCGCGCCGGCCGGCGCGGGCGGCAGCGGGCTGCTGTACGTCGCGGAGCTGCACGGCGGCACGATCGTGCACAAGATGGACCACCTGGTCTGCTTCCTGCCGGGTGGGGGGACCTAGCCCTATCCCTACCCTAACCCTCACGCACCCGCTGCCTTGCGCAATGTGCGCCGCCCGGTCCGGGCACCTCACAAAACTGCAGCGAAAGCAGAGTGTGGCTTCTCAGGCCTGCTGGCGCTGGTGCGTCTCCATGCTGGCGTCAGTTCCGCCCGTGCAGCAGCCCGAGGGAGCTCTGACGCTGCGCTGGTGCACCGCCGGCACTTCTTCGCGGCGCAGCCTGGCGGAAGTGTCTGAAACCTGCCGTATGAGGCGCCGCGCGCGCGCGCAGGCCTGCTGGCGCTGGGCCACCTGCACGGCGTCAGCACCGCCGCGCCGGGCGAGCAGGGCGACCTGGACCTCGCGCGCGAGCTCATGGCCACGTGCAACGAGCTTTACCGCCGCACGCCGGCCGGCCTGGCGCCCGAGATCGCTTTCTTTACGCCGGCCGACGCCGGCGACGCGGCCTCCGGCCGCCACACGGGCGACGCCGGCGGCGGCGACTTCACCGTCAAGCCGCAGGCGCGCAGCCCGCGCGCTGCCGCCCCGCGGCGGCCCGGCGCCCTGGCGCGGGGCGCTGCTCTGACGGCCGGCCGGGGACCTGGCCGCCCGTGGCAGGGGTCTTGGCATTTGTGGATTTGCAGTGCGCCCTGCAATCCATGCCTGCTTTGCAACACACACTCAGCTCGGCGCCCTCCCAGCAGCGCCCTGACACAGCTGCACACACTGGCGCTAGGCTTCGTGCAAACGCTTTTGAGGCGTGACAGCGGGAGCGCGCGCTGGCGGCAGGACTCGCACAACCTGCTGCGGCCAGAGGCCGTGGAGTCGCTGTTTGTGCTGTGGCGCGTCACCGGCGACGCGCGCTACCGCGAGTGGGGCTGGCACATGTTCCGCGCCTGGCACCGCTTCTGCCGCGTGCCGACCGGCGGCTTTACCAACCTGGAGAGCGTGCTCACGGTGCGCGCGCATTTTGCGGTCTGTTTCTCCGTACTTCACTGAGTATGGCTGGGTAGAGTGTTGCGTAGACCCATCGCGCAGTGGCTGGCCGCGCCTGCTAGCGCCCCGGCAGCCGCAGGCGCGGCCGCCGCAGCGCGGCGAGACGGAAGCCCTTGCATCACACAAGCCTGCCGGACAAGGCCGGCCGAACGTTATGGACCTCCATCACGTGGTGGGCGGGCCGCGCCTGAGCATCCGCCGTCGTCCACCAGTGCTGCCGCCGCAGCGCAGCAAGACGACATCTACATAATTTTATGATCTGCTGGACAAGGCTGGGCAGAGGGGCCGCGCCTGAGCGCGCGCCGCCGGCCGCGCAGGTGCCGCCGCCGCAGCGCGACAAGATGGAGTCGTTCTGGCTGGCCGAGACGCTCAAGTACCTGTTCCTGCTCCTCGACGACTCCGACCCGCCGCTGCTGCCGCTGGACCAGTTTGTGTTCAACACCGAGGCGCACCCGCTGCCGATCGCAGGCTCGGCCGCGGCCGCGGCGGCCGCCGCGCACGCGCGCGCCGGGCCGCGCGGCGCCGGGCCGTCGGCCGGCACCCTGGACGAGCGGCTGCAGGCGCGCGCCCGCGCCCGCCGCCCCCGGGCGCGCTGCCCTGCCGCGGGCCCGGCCTGTTACCTGTGCTGCTGATGGCCGCAGGCGCCCACAGCCATTTTTCGAATAGCTTGGCGCACTGTGTGCGAGCGCGGACCGTTTGCGCCGCGCGATGGCAGGAGCATCTGCAGCCCGCCCCGGCAGCATCAGGCCCAAAGTGATGGATGAAGCGTGTGTGTGTCGGCCAGCGCACACCCGGCGTCCGGCAGCATGCGGGGGGGTTGTGAGCCTCCTTGCGAGTGTGGCGCAGGCGTGGGCCGAGGCGTGGAGGGATACAGCGCACAACGCGAGCCGGCCGGGGCGCGACGGGGCCGCGTCCGCGGCAGCGCGCGCGCACGCGCGGAGCGCGCGCGCGGCGGCGATGACGGGCGTCCTGCAGCCAGAGCCGCTGGCGCAGGCGTAGGGCATTTTGACGGGCGTGCGGGGGCGCCGCGAAGCGCGCGCCGCGGCTGTGAGCGACCCGCTGTTAGGTGTAGCCGCCGGGGTAGCGTACAGGAGCGGCGGTGGTAAGGGAGTGCTGTAGGGAAGGTTAGAGGGAGGTGAGATGCGCACAGCTGCGACAGGCGTGCTGCATCTGCCTCCACGCAGACATGCGCGTGCGTCGGCTAGGGTGCGGAGGGGCCCCGGCGTGTGCGCTTTGTCGGGTGGCTGTGAGGGTCCTGTAGCTTTACCACACCTGTGCCATACTGAGCTATGCCGGCCATCTGCGCATTGGGCTCACCCTGTTTTTTTTTTGCATTTCCAAGCTGCTCACTGCTTTGATTGTGCGCGCTGAATGTCGCTGAATGCACAGTCGCGTGATTGCAGCCATGTGTGTCCCTCCGGTGTTTATTCAGCCGCAGCTTCATTGCTTTAAGCATGATACTCTTAGAGCAATACATGTGCCCAACCCTACACACCAAGTATCCTTGGATCATGCCTCAGCTCAGGCACTTGACTGCCATGCACTCTCTCCTCCACCCGCGCTGCACTCCCCCGCTGCCAGTCTAGGACAGCACGCAATGCGCGGCACGTGGCGTGGCCGCGGCGCCGCGCTGGCGGCCTGCCTCACGCTGGCGTCGTGCGCCGCCGCGCAGCCGGCAGGCGCGCAGCCTCCTCCCAGCAACAGTGCTCGACGCCGCGCCGCGTCCGGCTCCGCCTTTGCCTGTCCGAGGTGCAGCCGCATGCTTTGCGCGCCAGAGCAGGCGCCCAGCAGTGCTTCACAGCACCTTGGTCCCGCTTGGGCGAGCTCAGCCAGGGCATGGAGAGCCGTGCAAATTAATGACAATGCTGGGCCTATTTGATGCACCGCCGACAATACTCCTTGCGAGCAGGCGGCGAGGTGTTCGCGGGCGCCGTCGCGCCCAGCATCGCGGACGGCGCCCAGGCGCACGAGAATGTGACCAGGTTTGACGCCAGCTTCACCAGCACAGGTGCGCCTCATTCCAACCGTGGGTGCAGCTGCTCACTACCAGTTCTATTACTTACCGGCAGGTGTCGTCAAGTACAGGTAGAGCTATAGCTATTAAAGCATGCACACAATGCAGGCATGCCAGAACGTGACTTGCTCACAGCACAGCTGGAGGCCTCGCTGTGCGCGCCTGCACGCAAGCAGAGCAAAGCGGAGCCACGCTCGCTTATGAGCAGCAGCTCTGCTCTCATGTCCGGCCACTTAGTAAGCATGACATCTACCAGCACCCCGCAGGCGGCTCCCTGAGCTTCACCATGCATGCGAGCTCGGAGCCCGACGGCGGCGCCGCCAGGCCGCCCTCCGCCGCGGCCAGGCCGCCCTCTGCCGCGGCGCCCTCCGCGGCCGTGGCCGGCGTGGGTCCCATGGATGCCGTGCTGCCCGAGGACGCCGTGCTGCCCACGGATGCCGTACTGCCCGCGGGCCGCCGCATGCTGCAGGCGCCGCCGCCGGCGAGCCCCGCCGCCGCTGGGTATTTGCCGGGCTCTGTGCTTCCCGCCAGCCGGCCCCTGCCGCCGCAGCCAGGCGCGCAGATGCAGCCCTTGGCGCTCGGGTGCCTTGGTGCCGTGCAGAGACCCAGTGCTCATGTCGGGTGTGGTCACTCTGGCACCAAGGACACTGTGATGGCCGTCATGTGCGCCGCCGGCCGCCGGCGCCTGCGCTGCGAGCCACCGCACTGGTGGGCAGCTTGTGCAAGGCTCCGGCTCACCCTGTCTGGGTCATGCCGCCCCCACGGCCATGCGCGTGCATGCCGCAGCAAGCCTGCCTGCTCGGCGCATCCGCCCGCTCGCTCGCAAGGCGCAACCATTGCACAGTGAGCGTCCTGCATTGCCACACCGCAGGCGGCAGTGGTGAGTGGCCTACTGGGTGGCTCGCGCTGCGTGCAGGGCCAGGCATGGCGTTGCCGGCCACGACGCGCGGCCGCAAGCTGCACCAGCTGCCATCAGCGCTGCCCGGACTAAGCAACACCCTGGCATCCGCCGCCGCTGCGTCTGCCCAGCCCGGGCTCGCGGGCGCGCCGGCGCCCGCGCCTGGGGCCGACCCCCTGCCCAAAGCCCTGACGGCGCTGCCCGCAAGTGCGCCCGCTGACTCGCGGTGCCGCGCCGCATCGGTCTTGGGCTGCGGCGGTAGCTGCTCCCATGCACGCTCAGCGGCATACGGTGTCCGGCACCATCGTCCCTTTGGCGTGCGCTTGCATGTCCAGACGCATGAGCGACTGCGGCGGCGCCCTGCCTAGGAGGCTTCTATTGCCTGGCCTGTGAGGGGTGCTGCAAAGCCTGCACATTGCGTATCACAGACGCCAACACTGGCGTGTTGGAGACTGCAGCACATTCGCTGTCAGAGTGCCACCCTGCCAGACACCGCGTGCCGGACGTGCCGGGGCACCAGCAATGGGGGGGCATCATCGTCAAGGCGCCCCGCCGCGTGTCAGGCCTCTGCATGCGCAGCCAGCCGTTACACCCTGCATGCACTGTTTCTTCCCAATGCATGTGCGAATGCGGCAACTCTGAGGGCGCCGCGCACGGCAGGCGCGTTTGCGCCCGGTGCAGCCGCGGGCATCGCGCCGCGCGTGGAGGCAGCTCCGCCGGCGGCTGGCTACAAAGGCGCCCCGCCCGCGCGCCGCTTGCGGGAGCGCGCCTGGGCGCCGTTCTCGGCCCCAATCCTAACCCTGACCCTGGCAGAGCGCCTGGCGCTGGTGGCCGCCACGCCGGGCGTGCTGCCGCCGGGCGCGGACGCGCAGCCGCCGGCTGCGCTGGCGTACGCGCTGGGCGCGGTCGCGGTCGGCTACACGCTCGGCGAGTGGCAGGCGGCCGACATGGCGCGCCCCGCGCCCCCTGCAGCGCGCCTCTGGTGCACGTGCACACCCGCCGCGTGCGGCCGCTGCCGGCTGCGCGGCCGCCGGGTGGTCGGCAGCTCACATGGCGCAGTCTGGGCCTGTTTTGACAGACAGGTTACATGGAGGTGTGCATGCTGTCGTTCTGATGGACACCACCACTTGTGCTGCGAGTTCTTGTACTTGCAAACGGCATATGCTCGTCATCAAGTGATGATCCAGATATGTTCTTTGCCTGGCTTCAGTGGCATCAAGGCAAGATGGACAATGCATGCGTAGCAGTGTGGCCACATGAATTGCAGACCGCCCTGAGCGCGCCGGTGCCCGCCGCGGCAGGCCGCGCCGCCGTACTACTTCGCGGCGGCGGCCGCCGCGCCCGCGCCCTCCGCGCGCGCGCAGGCCCTGGCCGGCGCCACCACTGATCTCTTCGCCGCGGCCGCAAACCTCGATGAGGCCGCCGCGCTCGCCCGCGTCGCCGCCGCACTGCCCCCGAGCGTCGGGCCGGATCCCGGGCAGGCGGCGCTCCCGGCCAACCTGCGCGGCGGCCGGCGCGGCGGCGCCGGCCGGCGCGGCCTGCGCGGCGCGGGCGCCGGGCAGCCCGCCGCGCAGCCCCAGGGCGCGACCGCGAGGGATGCGGGCGCGGCGCAGGGCCTGGGGCTGCCGGGCGCGGAGCGGGCGAGCGGGATGACGCCGCGCGCGGCCGGCTTCGTAGGCGGCGCAGCCGCGTTGGACGACGCGTTTGAGCGCGCGCGCGCTGCGCTGCGCGGCGTCGGCCCCGGCGCGCTGGGGCCCGCGGCGGCCGCGCCGGCGCCGGCGCCGCAGGCCGTCGCGCTGCAGGCCGCCGCGCGCGACATGACCGCCGCCGCCGGCATGCTGGCGGACGCCGCCGGGCAGGTCCGCACGGCGGCGGTCAACCCCCATCCGCGCGTCCTATCGCCTACGGTACCAAGCCCCGGTCCCGGCCCCGGCGCCGGGCGCGTGCCTGCCGTCGCGGCGCAGGCGCCCGCGGTGGCCGTCGCCGCGTCCAGCGTCCAGGCGGGCGCCGTCGGGCCGAGGCGGGACGCGCCGAACCAGACGGCGCCGGGGCAGGCGCCGCAGGCGGCCGCGCTGGGCGCCGCAACAGCGCGCTTCCAGCGCGCGGCCGACGAGCTGAGCAGCGCTGTGCGCGACATGCAGGCCGCCGCGTCCGTGGGTAGCCAGCGGCTCGGCCAGGCGCCCACGGCAGCCGCGACGCCGACGCCGCGCCCCACCCCCACCGCTACACCTGGCTCGGGCGCTGACCCGCGGGCCAGCGCGGCGCCTGCGGCCATGCCCATGCCGACCCCGCGCCCCACCCCTGCCACTACGCAGCAGCCCAAGGCGGCAGCCGAGGGCGCCGTCGCGCTGTCGGATGTGGCCGACCATGGCAGTGTGCGGCCCGCTGGCAGCGTGCCGGGCCTGCAGATACAGTTTGCGGGGACAGCCCCTGCGATCTCCCCGGCAGTCAAGAGGAGTTGAGTCGCAGGCTGATGGAGTCCGGGGCCTGAGGAGTTGAGCCTCTTAGTTCTGCATGCAGCTCGGCTGCTGCAGACGCAGGCCGCAGTTGCCATGCCAGAGCTCTTGCTGGCAGTCAAGCCATGGTAGGAGTAGCGTGCTTGGGGGATCAACATATCAGCACTGTCAGGAGCTTGCAGCACAGTGCTATGCCGTCTATCAGGCTAGAACTGGGTCATGGGAGCATAGTACTTTCTGCTGTTGGCATTGCATGCACAGGTCTCTCACTTTGGTGCGGTGATGGAGAACGCATGCGCATGTCCAAGGGCAGCCGAGAAATGTGGACAGTGCGCAAGGCCGGTTGCAGGTCAGAGCAGAAGCCTGGCGATGTCCTCCTACATGTTTTCATCATGGCACCACCTGTGTGCATCTACTGTACTGTTTGTCTTTGAGCATGTGCACATCCTCATTGCTGGACATCAAACCCTGCTTTGTCAGAGGGCTAGCATCATGCCTCCTCAAGGCAGCTGAAACAAACTACAGCTCATGCTTCGATCTCAGACTCTCACAGCAGCTAACCTCCTTTCCAGCCTGTTTGCATCCTGTGACCCAGCCCTGTGGTGAATAGAGTTGCACGTACGGCCAAGCTCACACCTGCAAGCACACGTGCAGCTTGTGCTGCCGCGTGTATGCTGTAAGATTGGGTGCTGTAAGCCTCACAGCGTGTGCTGCTGGGACCTGCTCAACAGGCTGTGAGTGCTCAGCATATTTGACAACACTGCAGGCCACACCACACCAACTATTATTGCAGCTTCACAATATGGCGGAGCAGTCAGAGCTTGACAAGCGGCCGGCCGAGGAGCAGGACGTCGACGCAGAGCTTGAAGCAATGTTTGAGGTGTGCTTGTTCCTTAGGCTCCTGCTTAGCAGCTGTTACAGTCACCCCAGTGAAGCCAAGCTCGCACTGCTTTGTCCTGGCATGCACAGCAGCTCATGCGTTGCAAGAGCACCTGGCAAGAGCAGTATCTTCCATACGCAGGAGACCGAAGCAAAGGATGCACAGGACATCGAGGCACTGTACGCGCAGGAGGCTGAGACAAAGGACCAGGAGCACAAGCAGACAATAAACAGCAGCTCCGCGAGCAAGAAGGTGCCGACGCACACGTTGCATGACTGCACAGGACATGTTCTGCCTTAACCATTGTGTTTATCTAGATGTCCTGCCTGGCCTGCAGGACAAGGACACCGCTTCCCGGACGGGCAGTGACGACAAGCAGCCTGTGGAGGTGCTGGCTTCTTTCATGCACTTTTGTTATGTGTTGCGTGTGAAGAGCATGGTGCATGCATGCCTCTGGCGCATGCGAACAAGCATCCTGCATCTGCATGCAGGCTAGCGACACCGACAAGGATGCAAAGGACGGCCAGAGCCGCGCCGACAAGCAGCACGAAGCCGTGCCAGCACCTGAGGTGCAAAGTGTTCCCAGACCACAAGTCTAGCATGATGTGCATGGGTGTGAGCATCCATGCATGAGCGTGCGCTGAGGTAATGAGCGTGCAGGATGCACAGGAGGTCAAGACACCTGCAAATGTGCCAGTGGCCCAGGGCGTCAAGCGCAAGCGCGCAGTGGTGAGTCTGCTGTGGCATCTCAGGCACCGTCCAGGGCTGTCAGCAATAAGGAGCATGCGCTGAGATGTGAACGTCTTGCAGACTGTCGCTCGCAAGCCTGTCATCGTCAGCCCTGGCGCGGATGGCGCAGCTGTCTCTGCTCCCAAGGCGGCGCCTACCACAGGTATGCCATTGCCTGATTTGCATGTGTTATGCAACCATCGTAATGCAGGCACAGTAAGGAGCACAGTGGCTGGCACTTCTGCGCAGAGGCAAACAAGCGCAAGAAGGATGCTGCGGCAGCTGACACAACCAAGGCTGCCGCAAAGAAGACTGACACAACCAAGGCCGCCGCAAAGAAGCAGGTATACCATGGTACTTGTAGTGCCATGGTATACCTGTTTACATGCCATTAAGCAAATGTGGCGCACATCTGCCCTGCATGTCACTGCCAGCATTTGGCAGACGCAGTCTGCATCCATGCGCACCACGCCTCCGCGTGTGATACTCAGGCAGGTCATGCACGCTCCTCAGGTTGCCAACTCCGTGCCGGCCACCGAGGGCAAGAAGAAGAAGAGCGCGGCCAAGGCTGACACCGGCCCCAAGGTCAAGGGGGCCAAGAGCGCGTATATCTACTTTTCAAACGACAAGCGGGCCGAGCTCAAGGGTGTGGCACTTTCTTGTTGGTGCACCCTTGCATTGACATGCACGCCTCCTCATGAGGGCAGGCATATGCATCCTTGCATGACATGCATGCCTCTCCATGAAAGGCACGCATACAAGTGCTCTGCAGCTGCCATGCTCCTGACACGGGGGCTGCCATGCCAGCTGCAAACCCGAGCATGTCGCTGATGGAGATGAGCAAGGAGCTGGGCACCATGTGGAAGGCGCTGTCAGAGGCGAACAAACAGCCCTACAAGGCCTGCCCCCCTCCACAGCTTCCCTGTTTTAAATGTGGACATGACTCGCTTACAATTTGCTGAACTCTCTGCCAAACTTTGCGCAGGACAAGGCGGAGACGGACAAGGCGCGCGCACAGAAGGAGCGCGCAGATGCGGGCCTGGACACCCCGGCCGGCCGCAAGGCCGCAAAGAAGGCCGCGGCTGCCAAGGCTGAGCTGCCTGCGGGGGACGAGACGGCAAGCGGCGCCGCCGGCGAGGGCGCTGCACAGGAAGACGAGGGCAACGAGGATGTGCCGTCCTCACCAGCCAAGCGCGCCAGCACAAAGGGCGGGAAGGTACATGCTACATGCATATTCAGTCCTGCGCATACGTCTCATCGCTGTTGTCACAGCCTTTTCAAAGCATTTGCCCGCGCAGGGCAAGCGCAAGCGCGCCAAGGAAGCCAAGCCCGCAGACGCCGCCAAGCAGGACGACAGCATCAGCCTGGAGGACCTGGCTGACCGCATGGACGTCGACTGGAAGGTCAGACGCAACTGTCACGCAACACACTTCCTGCATTAACAGTGGTGCTTCTTCCTCAAGTTCCGACCGCGTGTCACGATGCAAGGGCATGTTGAGCATGCGTGAAGATCAGGCGCGCTTCTGCAGGCCAACCCAGCGGAGTGCATCACTTCCCAGACGCGCGACGGCTCCAAGGTCAGTCCACAGTCCGCGCGCATGCACGCGCATGCCACAGCATCTGCACGTGTGCACTTGTGCTGGCAGTAAGAACATGCTCTGCGGCCACTCTGGCGCCCCATGCGCATCTCTGCATGCGTGGACTAGCATGCTTGGTATGCGAGTGTCCTGCAGATGCAGCAGGGTGATGATGGTGAGTGTCTGGGCTCAGCTACGCATGCCTAGCATCAGTAAGTACCTGACCACCAAGTGTGCATGCATGCTGACAGGAGACGGCATGCCTAGACATGCGTGCGTGCGCAACGCGTCCACAGGAGGCAAACTTGGGGATATCCGCCCATGCAGTCAGTCAACAGAGAGCGTGCCTGAGAAGCGCATGCTGCGCAGTACGTGGTCAAGCGCGCGGGCATGGGCTACGCCGACTTCGGCCTGGTCGACGCGCGCGCGGCCAAGCGGCAGCGCGCCGACGCGTCGTCCGACGCGGGCCCGCTGCCGCTGGCGCTGGTGGAGGAGTGGGAGCGCTTCAGCAGCGGCTTCCAGGCGGCCGTGCACGACCACACCGAGGAGGGCGCGCTGGACCTGGGTGCGCTTACGGTAACCATGATGCCTGCACACCCGTACTTGTGAATGTCTGATGTCATTGGCAGTGGTGGGGTGTCCAGACAGCAGTCCAGGCCTGCTTTGGTGCTGGTCACGGAGGTCGCAGCCGCATGCGTGGCCTGCAGCTGTCAGTGTCCAGCCGCGTAAACATGCATCCCCTCGCTGTTGCTTGCACAATGTCTAGAGCAGTGCACGGCATGGCCTTGTGCACACCACTCCCCAATGTTGTTTCTTGCCAAGCCAGTGCGCGCTTTAGCCGTCCAAACACATTCATACTTCGTAAAAGCCCAACTGCGTGCGCATGCGCAGAGGACCTGGCGCAGGGGTCGCTGCTGGACCAGTGCAGCTTCCTGGGCTACATGCGTGAGGAGCCCTTCCTGCTCAACCGCGCGGTCAAGGGGCGCGACACCATGATGCGCGTGCCCACCATGGCGCTCTCGCTGCTCGTGCAGCGCATGGTCGGCCTGGAGGCGTCCAAGCGCGCCGAGGCTGAGGCCGAGGTGGCGCGCCTGCGCGCCCTGCTCAAGGCGCGACCCGCCACCTGGTGACCTGCTGATGAATTGTTCGACAGACAGGTCAGGGCGTGCATGTGCACCAGACAGCCTGGCTGACATCTGCGTATAGACGGGCTAGTGCATGCGGTGCGCTCAGTGTGCAAGCCAAGCCAGGGCGCGCACGACTTGCTTGTGAACCTATCAAGACCCGGCTATCTGGCGCGCAGGACAAGGCCGGGGAGCGCACGATGGTGACAGCGGGTGAGGAGTGAGGCTGCCTGGGCTGCGCAGTCTGTGCGTGATCATGGAGTGAAGCTGTCTGTGCTAGGCAGCATGATTAGGTACCTTGCCAAGCTTCTATGCATACTAGTTCAGATCAGTTCGTCCTGCTGTAGAGCACAGGCTCGTCGCAGCCATGGCAGTACTGGTTCCTGTTCTTTGCTGCTGTGCCACACATGCTTGATGAACGGTCAGGAGATGTCACATACCATGCGCTGCAATCTGTGGGCCAAGCCAAGTCTGCGCACGATTCATTACCTGCACTCCATCACATGTGAAAAGGCATGCCTTCTGTTGCTGCATTATGTCAAACCTTTAATGTCAAACCTATGGATTGCGGTTTTTAAAGAACACACAGACAATTCAGACATTACCATGCATGCAAACACACGCAGACACGAGAAGGCAGTGTTTCACAGAGGGGATGCTGTCAATGGGAATACGCCGCCCGCTGACGCACTGCGATCGCCACTACAGCCGCAGCTGCTACCAGGGCCAGCGGGATAAGCACCTCCCTGGCAGCCCCGCCAAGCGTCTGATTAGTGTACGCTGTCCTCAGTGCTGGCTATTGCTGTGCAAGTGTTCCTACATGCGTATACCTCAACAAAAACCAGGGTATACATGCAGCATTCGCCTCCTCTTTTGTTCCGGCGCGCCTGCGCTGTAGCAGCTGCGCCAGAGCTTCCAGATGCGCGGCAAGGCCGCCTGCTGCGTATGCCGGTTCCTGCACGCAGTCAGCCTGTACTCAGAGTTTGCACCTGCAGGTCCCGCGCAGTTTGGCAATATAGCCTTTGCAAAGGTCAGGCCGATCATGCAGACACAGCTTCAGTTAAAAAGTCTCGGTTACACGCGTAGGCGGTGGTACAGCACATGAGGCTGGGACGTGCGACAAGCAAGAACACCGCAGCACCCCCTCAACACACTGCCTGTCATCATGCAATATCTGGACGTGAACTTGAGGCTCGACATAGAATTAACGCGTTCGTACACACCTGTGTCAAACAGCGGCCTCAACAGTAGTTAGTCAAGTAGCAACCAGCAAAAGCTTGCAGGGCGCCCACCTGGCCAGGCACCGCCGATGCGAGCAGCGGCTGCGTAATGTACTCCGCAAACATCTCATCCAGTGCCTCGGCTTGTTCGGGCAGCCCCTGCCACGTTGGGCAAGCCAGCGCGGGCTCGGGTATGTACTTAGGCAGCAGCAGGCCCAGGCACTGCACGTTCCTGCTGTTGCCCTGCTCGCGCGCATGGACAAACACCTTGCCCGTCGCCGCCTGCAGGGAGCAGTGCAGCACGAACACGTTGGCGCAGCCGGCCCTGCGCGCCCCTGCACCGGCCGTCACTGCACCTGGCAGCCTGTACGCCCGGGGCTCCACGGCCTGGACCAGCAGGCCGCGCACCTGGTGAACTCGAACAGCCACTCGTCCGTGAAGCGCGCGTTCCAGTCCCCGGCGAGCGCGCCGGCGACCGGCGCAAAGCCGTGCTTGCGCATCAGGCCTGAGCGCGCGGAGGAGGGTGTCAGCGGGTCCGACATTGGTTCTGGTGCACATTGGCGCTGCAAGGAAGAGACTAACAGCAGCGCGGGCGCACAGTGCAGGGAGAGCGCGAGCAGGGCGCCTCCATCAGCGGTCGTCACGGAGCGGGGCCCCTTGGGCGCCACGCGCGCAAGCAGCTGCTCCACCTCACACATCGAGCTACAGACTGGCAGTCTGTAGGCCACCTCCTGAGGGCCAACCGTGAGTATCGAGGGTTGGGGGGAGAACCTGCTGCTTACTGTTTTTCCTTATAAAGCTCGCGTATGACATAGCGCTGTGGGCAGTCTGGGTCCAGTGCAGCGTCTGCTGAGCACTAAAAAACAGCACACAGTGCTCAAGCAGGCGGCACACTGAGGCGTACTGCTCCAAGGTATGCGCGGACCCGGGACATCCCTGCGCAGACACTCCTGCAGTCTTGTGCAGTGCATCCTGTGCAAACAGTGGCGTACGGCTACACCAGCTGAGCCCGCCTGGACGATCATGTTTGCCATCTTATTTACTTGTTACCGCCAGGTGGCGTGGCAGGATGTTCACAGCTGGGGCCACACTTTGCTGCTGGCTTCCGCAAAGCTGTAAGGCAATTTTCTACGCCGCAGGTTGCCAGATAGAGAGTGCACCGTCGTGGGCGCCATGGCAGGCGTAGCGAAGGTAAGCCAGCCGGCTGCAAGGTGCTTTGCGGCTGGAGTGCTCTTTGTGTCACCACTTGAAAATATATGCCAGCGGGTCTTTGTCTCCTGAAGCGGTGGCACCTATGTGAAGATGCGCGAGAGTAAGAAACGGTTGGGGCTGCCCCAGGCGCCTCCCAGGGCCCCATATGCCGACGATCCGCCGCGTGAGATCACTGATGAGGACCTGAGCTTCTTGTCGGACTACACCGGCGAGCGCGACCTGGCCGTGCTGCGCCGGCACGTGCTCAAAGTGTGGGCGGCCGTGAAGGCCAAGGTGCGCGAGCAGAGAGTGCCCTCTTGTTATTAGTCCACATCAAGCGGAGCCTGACTGTTTGAGATGTGCTGCCCTTGATCCCCGAGTTGAGATGTGCAAGCTGGCATGCTGCAAGCGACTAGCAGCACTGTGTTTTGTGGAGCAGCATTGGTGTGCTCTGATAGCAAAGCGGCCCAGGACCATGCCGGACACATGCACTCCTATCGCTGACAACCCCAGCAGACCAACCATGTTTATCACATAAAACTTGGGGGCTCGGCAACCTTGAAAGGCTGGCGGTGGCGCGCGCAGCTGTGGACGTTCAAGTGCATCCAGTCCTTCCGCTTCCTGCAGCCCAAGATCATGGACCACCCGTTCTACCAGAGCGTCGTGGCCGCCGGCAAGTCCGCGCACGCCAACCAGATCTTCATGGTGCGCGGTCCCCTGCTGCGGCCGCCTTGTTTCCCCATGACCCCTGACGCACAGGACCCAGGCTGCAGACCTTCATGGTGCGTGGTGCCCTGCTGTGGCGGCCTGTCTCCCCATGCCATGACGCACAGGACCCAGGCTGCAGACAGGCCCCGACCTGCGGAGCCGAGCTGCCGACTGATAGGCACTGCAAGGCGGGGCTGCACGCCGCCCAAGCCCCGCCCCACAGCTACTCGTCGCCCAGTGACGGCGCGGACCTTGCCTGCGGATTTGCATGAATGAGAGCTGCACCCAGCCGCCCTGCCTTTGTGCGAGCGCGCGCAGGACGTCGGCTGCTGCTTCGGCCAGGAGTCGCGGAAGCTGATAAGGGACGGCTTCCCCGAGGCTAACATCGTCGCGAGCGACATCATCGCCGACTACTGGTGCGCCCTACCTACCATATAACCTATCATCGCCAACTCCTGGTGCGCCCAACTCTGCCATATACCTTATCATCGCCGACTATTGGCGCGCCGCGCGGCGCCGGCGCTGCGCGCGCCGCGCTGGCGAGCTCGCAGCTTCAAGGCTGCATGCGCGCGGATCCGCAGCTTGTGGTGCTCATAGTGGGAGCCGGCTGTAACGCACAAGTTGGCTGGCAGCTGTGACCCTCGCCCCGCAACAAGGTGGTTGCTGCTGTGTGCGAGCGCTTTGGCCTGGACATTTTCTCATTTATCCTAGGAACTGGCCCAGTACAATCAATAATATGTATCAAAGGCCGGACCTGTTCATGGCATTGGAATTTTGAGATTTTAAATGGGCGGTGGCCGCGCGCAGGGACTTTGGCCTGGACCTGTTCATGGACCGGGAGCGGCTGCGCGTGCGCGCGCTGTTCGGCAGCCTGACCGACGACGCGTTCGTCAGCACGCGGCCGGACGCCGCCGCCGCGGGCCTGGTCGGCGGCGTTGCGTTCCTCTGGGCCGGCGCCGTGCTGCACGTGCGCGCCGCGCCTGCTCGCCGGCGCG